>Ga0196976_1000426_pt1 | contig 26884 bp, 32 predicted proteins | sample S3v_513CmetaG_FD_148644 | JGI IMG/M metagenome (GOLD analysis project Ga0196976, IMG submission 148644) | Soil microbial communities from Anza Borrego desert, Southern California, United States - S3+v_5-13C | ecosystem: Environmental > Terrestrial > Soil > Desert | place: USA: California...
TCATCGAGAACTTGACGTTGGCGGTCTCCACTCCCGTGCCGTCCGCCTTCACGCGGATCTTCACGTTGTAGTCGACCACCCGCTTCACAGGGACGAGGATCTTCATGTCCGAGCCTTGCGCTAGACGCACCGGGAGCGGTGCCGAAAACGGGCAGCTTTCGCAGTGCGAGGGACCATAGGATTTGCGGCAATGGCTGTCAACGCCGCCCATACTGCAGCGCACAGTAAGGTCAAGCGCGAAATTTCAGCGAGTTAAGCGTGGCTGTTGGTGATCGGCGGTTCGCGGTCAGCGGTTCGCGCCGGGCACCCACAGCACGTCCGTGCGGCCCTGGTCGTTCAGATGGCGGCTCAGCACGAACAGGTGGTCGGACAGGCGGTTGACGTAACGGATGGCGGCGGCGGTCACCGGCTCGTGTTCGGCCAGCTCGGTGATCAGCCGCTCCGCCCGGCGCACGACGGTGCGGGCGAGGTGCAGCTGGGCCGCGGCCGGGCAGCCGCCCGGCAGGATGAAGGAGTTGAGCGGCGCCAGCCCCTCGTTCATGGAGTCGATCTCGCGCTCCAGCCGGTCCACCTGGGCGTCGACGATGCGCAGCGGCGGGTACTTGGGTTCCGCCTCCTCGGGCGTGCAGAGGTCGGCGCCGAGGTCGAACAGGTCGTTCTGGATGCGCGCCAGCATGGCGTCGGCCTCGGGATCGGCGGCGGGATCGGCGGCCGTGTGCAGGCGGGCCACGCCGATGACGGCGTTCGCCTCGTCCACCGTGCCGTAGGCGGCGACGCGCAGGCTGTGCTTGGGCACCCGCTCGCCGTTGCCGAGCGACGTCTGCCCCTTGTCGCCGCCGCGGGTGTAGATGCGCGTCAATCGGACCATGGGCGTCAGGCCTGCGTGATGAGGGCGAGGATGAACAGCACGAGCGCCACGCCCTGCAAAATGACGCGCATGCGCATCAGCCGGTTGGACCAGCGCCGGTCGGCCTCGCCGCCCTTCGCCATGAAGAACACGCCGATCAGCAGCGATGCCAGCACCGCCAGCATCGCCAGGCCGAGGAGGATCGTGAAGAAGCCGCTCATCGTCCGGATATAGCGTGGCCGTGGCGCGGCGGCCAGTTGGGAATGATGCTACAGCGCCCGCATCGCCGTCTCGACGCGGGCGAGGTGGCGCGCGCGCTTGGGTGCCGTGGCGCGGTCCATGTCGTAGAGCGCCAGGTAACGGAAGCGGGCCTGCGGCGCGCAGGCGCCGAGCAGGCCGCTTTTCAGGATGCGGCGGGCGGGGTTGCGCATGTACAGCTCGGCCACCCACCAGGGGGAGCCGAAGGTGGTGAGCACCGCGACGTGCCTGAGGCTGGTGAGCAGCGGCTCGATGCGGCCGCCGTCGCGGTCATGGCGGAAGGCGACGCCGGGCGCCCAGACGCGGTCGAAATAGCCCTTCAGCATCGCCGGCATGTCGAACCACCAGTGCGGGTAGCTGAGCACCAGCGCCTCCGACCATTGCAGGCGCTCCACCAGCGGCGCCACGGCCGAGGTGTCGTAGGCGGCGTAGTAGAGCCCGCGCTCGGCGGGGGTGAGCGCCGGCTCGAACCCCTCGGCGTAGAGGTCGGTCTCCACCACCTCGTGGCCGGAGGCGCGCAGCGCCGTCACGGCGGTGCGGTGGACGGCTGCGGCGAAGCTGTCGGGCAGGGGATGGGCGAGGATGGCCTGGACGCGCACCGGGGGCTCCCTTGTCGGTTGCCGGGACGATAGCACGGCGGTGCGGGCGTGCTAGACTGCGCGGCCCGCCGCCACCGACCGCCAACACCGACCGCCCCGCCATGCCGCCATCCCCCAAGCAGCAGCCGATCCGCTACGCCATCCAGAAGGCGCGCGGCAAGGGCTGGAAAACGCTGGAGGTGGGGGAGGAGTTGGCGCAGGCGGAAGCGCGCTTCAACCTGATGGTCAAGGTCAACCCGCGCGCCTATTTCCGCCTGATCCAGCTCGACTACAATCCCGACTCGACCTACGAGGGGATGGAGTTCAACTGGACGCTCATCCAGCTCTATGATCCAACCAAGAAAGGGATCAGCGGGCCGGCGCGGGCCAAGCCGGCGAAGAGGGGCCGGCGGGGCAGGGAGAAGGTGCGGCTGCCGCTGCGCTTCTACGTGACGGTGATCGTGCTGGGCGCGCTGGTCGGGCTGCTGGCGTACTGGCGCTATGGCATGGCGCCGTAGGCGTCAATCCGGCGTGTAGCCCTTGCGGCGCATGCAGGTGCCGAAGATCTCCTTGCGGTACTTGAACTGCGGCGTCTCGGGCAGGGGGCGGTGGGGATAGCCGCGCAGGCGCATGATGGTGTCCACCTCGTCGCCGCACTCGTCGAAGGCGGCCACGGCGGTGGGTTCCCCGCTGGCCGTCCATTCCCGGTAGGAGGGGGTGCCGCAGCCGGCGAGCAGGAGGAGGGCGCCGCCCGCGGTGAACGCCGCACCCAGTCGAGTCGCCAACCGACGCATGGCCGTCCTCCTGGTCTGCTGATCGAGGCTGAAAAATACCACAAATTTTATCTATCAACCGTTAACGGGCGGCGAGGCGGCGGGTGCAGGGGAGGTAGCACGGCTTGCTCTTCGCCGACGGAATTGCAGGGTCGAAAAAATCGCGCCCGGAAAAACGCCGCAATCTGGTAACACACCATCCTGTACACACACATCCGGCGCGCGCATTTCGGACGGAGGGGGTTCCATGGCGAAGGCATCCAGGCGGTCACGCCCGCGGCTCGTTCTGGGGCTGCTCGGGGGGCTGGCGGCCGGCGTGCTGGCGGCGGGACCGGCGCTGGCGCAGCAGGCGCCCGGTGCCGCCGACGTGCAGTGGGTGCAGATGTTCCTGAAGGACAAGGGGTTCGACATCGGCGGCCGGGCCAACGGCCAGATGACGCAAGGCACCCGCAACGCGCTGAGCGCCTGGCAGAAGTCGGTCGGCCTGCCGGCCACCGGCAACCTGGACGCCGCCACCACCTCCAAGATCATGGCGGAGCGCAACGCCAAGACCGCCGGCACCATGCACAACCTCGCCCAGCAGAAGCCGGGCGGCGGCGGCCCCGGCCAGGAGAAGCCGCAGAAGGAGGTGGCGCCCCGCGCCGCCCAGCGCGGCGGCAGCGTCGACAACGTCGGCGGTGGGGAGGTGGCGCTGCTGGGCCCCGTGGTGCGCTCCGCCCCGCCGGGCGTCACGGCACCGCCCCCGGCGCCGTCCAGCCATGCCCCGTCGTCCAGCCATGCCCCGTCTTCGCAGGCGCCCTCGGCCCAGACGCCGGCCCGCGCCGCGCCCAGCCACGCGGCACCGGCCCACGTGGATGCCGGTGCGCCGCAGGCGGCGCCGCGCGCCAGCGTCACGGCGACCACGGCGGACGGCACGGTGGTGCCGACGGACACGCTGTCGCGTGGCGACGGCGGCTTCTCGATCCCGGGCTGGGTGCGTTACGTGGTGATGGCGGTGCTGGCCGGCACGCTGGGCGTCATCGGCCTGGGCTGGTGGCGCAGCGGCCGCGCGAAGGCGCCGGCCGCCCGCGAGGACGTGCGCGACGAAGGGCGCCGCGAGCCGAGCTTCGGCAGCCGCCGCGACGAGCTGACCACCGGCCCGCTCCCCCGCCTGTCGGGCGAGCGCCGCGGGCGGTGAGCGGGCCAGGGGGAAAGGCGACGGTCAGGCGGCCTGCCCGGTGAGTGCCTTGGCCACCGCGTCGGGATCGTTGGCGATCGCCTTCAGATAGCTTGCCGCGGCCGCTTCCGGCTCACGGCGTCGCTGTTCCCATTCGCGCAGGGTGCCGACGGGGATGCCATAGCGCTCCGCGAAGGCCTCCTGGCTGAGGCCGCTCGCGATCCGGGCGCGCTTGGCCAGCGGCATCGGGCGCATTGCGGCCAGCGTGGTGTCGCTGAACGGCGCGTCGTCGGACGAGGTGGTCATCGTTGTCCTCCTTCGTTTGCCCCTGGGCGTGACCGCTCAGCCCCGCATCTGGAAGTAGCGGTCGGACTCCCGCCGGTCGGCCGCGCGGACCGAGATGTAGCGAACGCCTTCCGTGCGGTCGGTGTAGGTAAGGGCATAGACGACGCCCCCGACCATACCGAGCACGTTCCATCGGACTTCGCCGTAGTCCATCCGGTCATCGAGCGCTTCCAAGGCGTAGGGATCGGCCAGCACCTTGGCACCGAACGACAACGGCAAACCGTGCTTGCGGATGTTCTCTTCGTTCTTGGCGGAATCGAACGGCTGCGCCATCGCCGGCCCGGTTGCTTCGATCGACCTTAAACTACGTCAATGACGCAGGATTGGCAAGGGACGCCCGTGCCGTCGGCGCAGACATCACCCGAACGCTTTGGCAAACCAATGCTTACGATGCCATCTGCGCCATCGGGCAGGCCATGTTGGCGCAGCCGGTGGGGTTGCAGGGGTGGGCCGGGGCGGCGGGCTGGCTCTTGCCGACGCGCGGGGCCATGATCGCCTTCGCCACGCTGTGGCCGCCGCAGGACGGGCAGGTGAGGTCCGGCTTCTTGGCGTCGTAATCGGCCATGTTCTCGAACCACTGGTCGAACTCGTGGCCGCAGTCGCAGCGTAGCGCGTAGAGGATCATCGCTTCTTCCCTGAGGTGCGGAAACCGGCCCCCTTTTACCCGAAGGGGTAGCTCCGCGCCAAGGATCACCGATGACTCGTCACTCCGACCTGCCGACACTGCGACAGCAGCACGCAGGTCGAGCATTTCGGCCGCTCGCCCGTGCACACCCATTTGCCGAAGGGGACGAGGCGTTCGTTGATCTCGATCCAGTAGCGCTGCGGCAGCACGTCGTGCAGCGCCGCCATGGTGCGTTCGGGCGTGCCGGTGGCGACGATGCCCCAGCGGTTGGTGATGCGGTGCACGTGCACGTCCACCGGCACGGCCGCCGCCTTGCCGAAGCCCACCGCCAGCGTCAGCGCGGCGATCTTCGGGCCGACGCCGCGGAAGGCGGTCAGCCCCTCCATGGTGTCCGGCACCCGGCCGCCGTGTTCGGCGACGATGCGGCGGGCCAGCGCGATGAGGTCGCGTGCCTTGGGCTCCGGGAACGTGGCGCCGTCCAGCAGGGCGGTGAGCGCGGCTTCGTCCATCGCCGCCATGGATTCGGGCGTGCGCGCCGCGGCGAAGACGCGCTTCGACACCGTCACCGTGGTCTCGTCACGGGTGCGCGCCGAGATCAGGCTGCCGACCAGCTGTTCGAAGGGCGTGTCGTAGCCCTGGTCGCGCAGGTCGAACATGGCCGCCTTGGGCAGTCCGGCGGTGGCGCGCCGCAGGCGGCGGAACACCTCGTCGGCGTCGAACGGCTCCTTGGCCGGCAAGGGAGCGGACGGGGCGGGTGGGGTGGTGTGCGGGGCCGGGGTGGGCATGGCGTGCGCTCGTCGGATGGGTGTGGTTACCCATCAACAGACGGCAGGGCAGGGTTGCGACGCCTTGCCCCTTTCGGAGTGGGCGCGGGCGCGTTATTTTAGCATTATCTAAAGTAACTGTTCGTTGAAGGAGCTGACGATGGTTCACGATTGGTCGCAGATGACGAAGGAGCTGAGCGCCGCCATGCGCGAGTTGCGCGGCGGTGCTCCGGAGGTGATGAAGGCCTTCTCGGAGATGGCGAAGAACGCCACCTCGACCAACGTCCTCGACACCAAGACCAAGGAGCTGATCGCGCTGGCCATCGCGGTGGCGACGCGCTGCGACGGCTGCGTCGCCTTCCACGCCAAGGCGGCGGTGGAGCACGGCGCCTCGCGCGAGGAGGTGATGGAGACGATGGGCATGGCGATCTACATGGGCGCCGGCCCGTCGGTGATGTACGCCGCCCAAGCGGTGGAGGCCTTCGACCAGTTCGCCAAGGCCAAGCAGCCGGCGTGAGCCGGAAGCCGATGCGTAGGTTGGGTTGAGCGTTTGCGAAAACCCAACACTCCTGACGGTGCGCAGGGTGTTGGGTCTCGACCCAACCTACGGACCCGTCGCGGGGATGCCCGTCAGTCCAGCGTCCAGCGGGCCATGTGGGGGAAGGGCGGCAGACCGTTGTGGCCCATGTGGCTGAACATGCCGGAAAAGCCGGTCATGCCGGCCTGGGCCAGAGCCATCGGGCCGTAGTGCGTCCCGCGCTCCAGCCACGCCAGCACCGGGTGCGTCCCCTCGTACTGGTCGACCTTGTAGGAGCCGGGGAAGAAGAGGCAGCCGGTCGGCAGACCCAGGTGCAGAACGACCGCCAGCGACCAGGCCTGGGACATCTGCTCGCCCAGCCGCGCCGCCTGGTTGAGCAGCGGGTCCGGCGAGCCGTCCGGCCCGGTCTCCTCCGCCAGCAGGGACTCGATGTCCACCTGCAGGTCCCTGTTCAGCCGGGACCAGTAGCGGCGCGGCACGACGATGATGTGCCCGGCCTCGTGCAGGACGTCGCCCGGACCGAGCAGGGTGTCGGGGTCCACATGGATCACCCCGCCATGGATGTTCACGCCCGGCAGGAAGCCGCCGTGCGCACCCTCGCCATACTCGACCTCCATGCCGATGCCGCGCAGGAAGGTGACGATGGGTTCCAGCGCTTCCGGGTGATGCATCCGTTCTCTCCGCACGTTCGAAATTGCGCGGAGATAATCGCGGAGCGGACGCGAACAGGCAACACATACTGCGGAATGCACGCGGTCCGTGTTGTCGCATCACCCGGCGGGAGGCGAAGGCCGGGGCTTTACCGCTGGTCGAGCTTGATCTCGATGCGGCGGTTGCGGGCCAGCGCCTCGTCGCCGGGGCCGCGGTCGAGCGGCTGGAACTCGCCGAAGCCGGCGGCGGCCAGACGCTCCGCCGGGATGCCCTGCTCGATGAAGAACTTCACCACCGCGATGGCGCGCGCCGCCGACAGCTCCCAGTTCGAGGGGAACTGGGCGCGGTTGATGGGGCGGATGTCGGTGTGGCCGTCGACGCGCAGCACCCAGTTGATGTCCGGCGGGATGCGGTTGCCGATCTCGACCAGCGTGTGCGCCAGCTCGGCCAGGCGCTGCTTGCCGGCCTCCTCCAGGTTGGCGGAGCCGGAGGGGAACAGCAGCTCCGACTGGAAGACGAAGCGGTCGCCGACGATGCGCACGTCCTGGCGGGTGCCCAGCGCCTCGCGCACGCGGCCGAAGAACTCCGAGCGGTAGCGGGCCAGCTCCTGCACCTTGGTGGCGAGCGCCTCGTTGAGGCGCTGGCCCAGGTCGGCGATCTGGACCTGCTGTTCCTTGTTCTTCTGCTCCGACACCTCCAGCACCGCGCCGATGCGGGCGAGCTGGTCGCGCAGCGCCGCGATCTGCTGGTTCAGCATGGCGATCTGCTGGCGGCTCTGCGTCGTCAGCTCCTGCTCACCGGTCAGCGACGCCTTGGTGGTGTCGAGCACGGCCAGCAGCTCGCTGATGCGGATGTCGCGCTGCTCGACCTCCTTCTGCGTCAGCATGGTCTTCTCGTCCGCCGAGGCGAGGCGCGATTCCAACTCCTTGGAACGGTCGCGAACGGTGCCGAGCTGGGCCACGAGCTGGCGGCGCTCCTCCTCCGTCAGGCGGAGCGTGACGCCGATCTCGGCGATCTCGCCCTCCAGCTTCTGGCGCGCGTCGCGGAGTGCCACGAGGTCGTTCTGCAGGCTGGCGATCTCGCGCAGGCGCAGCATGATCGTCTCCTTGTCGGCGGTGACGGTGCGCTGCAGCTCCTCGATGGCGCGGGCGGTGCGCTCCTGCTCGTCCTGCTGGGCGGCCAGCAGGGCGGTCATGTCCTCGCGCGCGGCGACGGAGGCCTGCAGCTGGTCGGACAGCTGGGCGATGTTGCCGCGCAGGTCGTTGTTGGCGGCGCGCTCCAGCCCCAGGAGGTCGTTCAGTTCGGCGATGCGGCTGTTGAGGGTCTGGAGCTGCTGGTCGCGGCCGGTGATGGCGGTCGCCAGATAGAACTGGGCGACGACGAACAGCATCAGCAGGAAGATGACGACCATGACCAGCGACGACAGCGCGTCGACCCAGCCCGGCCAGGCGTTGACGTCACTGTGACCGTTGCGCCGGCTGAAGCTCGCCATCGTCCTGAACCTTTCAGCGCGTTTCCGCTTCTTCGGCCAACGCGGCGATGGTGCGGGTCAGCACCTTGATCTCGCTGCGGATCTCGGCCACCGCCTGGGTGCGGCCGGCCGACGCCTCGTCCACGAGGCGGGCGAGGTAGACGTCGATGTTGCGCAGGTGCTGGCGCGAGGATTCGTCCATGCCGAAGCCGCCCTGCGCCGCGTCGGCCAGACGGCTCAGCAGGTGCTTCATCTCCACCTGGCTCTCGCCGAGCTTGAGGAGGAGCTGCTGCTCGGCGCGCATCTGGTCGGTCAGCGTGGCGAGGCGCTCGGTCAGCTGCATCAGGTTGTTGTTGGCGGCGCGCCGGCCTTCCTCCGCCCCGGCGACGGTGCGCTGCAGGCTGTCCAGGTTCTCGGCCGTCTGCTCCAGGAGCGCCTGGAGGTAGGCGGGCACCGCCTGATCGCCGGTTTCCAGCCCCGCCACCGCGCCGCTGGACAGCCGCGTGGCGCCGGACAGCCAGTCCTCCACGTCCTGGAAGAAGCGGTGCTGCGCCTGGGTCGCCTGCAGCTCCAGGAAGCCCAGCACCAGCGAGCCGGCGAGGCCGAACAGCGAGGAGCTGAACGCCGTGCCCATGCCGACCAGCGGCGTTTCCAGCCCGGCCTTCAGGTGGCTGAACATGGTGCCGACGTCGCCGCCCTCCACCGACAGGCCGCCGATCACCGAACCGACGGAGCGCACGGTGTGCAGCAGGCCCCAGAAGGTGCCGAGCAGGCCCAGGAAGATCAGCAGGCCGATGAGGTAGCGCGACAGCTCCCGCGATTCGTCCAGCCGCGCGCCGATGCCGTCGAGCAGCGAGCGCATGGACAGCGCCGACAGCGTCAGCCGCCCCTTCTTCTCGCCCAGCATGCGCGCCATGGGGGCGAGCAGCACCGGTTCCGGCTCGTCCGTCGCGGCACCGGGGCGGTCCATCTGCTGGTAGCGCTCCAGCCACGCCACCTCCGGGCGCAGCATGACCACCTGACGGAAGATGAAGGCGATGCCGGTCAGCAGCGCCATCAGGATCAGCCCGTTCAACGCCGGGTTGGTCATGAAGGCGTCCTCGAGCGCCGGGTACAGCAGCACCGCGACGGCCGCCACCACCACCAGGAACAGGACCATCCTTGTCAGGAAGCGCTCCGGGCGCGTCATCGCAACGGACCTCCGAGTAGGATCGGGGCGGGCAGGGTCGGGGCGGGTTCAGGAAACCCGGTCACTCGTTCACGAACTCCGCATCGATGCGGTCCGGCGGCAGGTCGGGCGCCATGATGCCCAGCGCGCGGACGTCGATGCGCGCGCTGCGCACGCCGGCAGCCGCCAGCCGCTCGCGCATCGCCAGCGCGCGGGCCAGCGACAGCTGCCGCGCCTCGCGCGCCGTCTCCGCCGTTCCGCTGGCGTAGGAGCGCAGCTGCAGCCGCAGGTTCGGGTTGGCGCGCATGCGCTCGGCCAGATCGGCCAGCTGGGGTTCGGCGGCGTCGGGAATGTCGGTGGCCGGCCCCTCGAACAGCACCTGAAGGGTGACCTTGGACGGCTCGCTCGGCGGTGCCACCGCGGCGGGCGGCGGGGGCAGGGCGGCGGTCTGCGGCGCGCTCTGCGGCGGCGGGGCCGGGGGAGCGGGCGGCGTCGCCGTCGCCGGCTGCGGTGCCGGTGCCGTGGGCGGAGGGGCGGGCGGGGCCGGCGGCTTCGCGGCGGCGGGGGCCGCGGCCTTGGGGGCGGGCGGGGGCGGCGGCACCGTGCCGACGGCGGCCAGCGCCGGTTCCGGCGGGGCCTCCAGCGGCTGCGGCGCCACGAAGCGCGGCGGCGCCTTCACCATGCCGGGCGAGGCGAGCCGGGGCGGCGGCACCGTGCCGACGGCGGCCAGCGCCGGTTCCGGCGGGGCCTCCAGCGGCTGCGGCGCCACGAAGCGCGGCGGCGCCTTCACCATGCCGGGCGAGGCGAGCCGGGGCGGCGGCGGCACCGCCATCGGCACCGCCGTCTCCAGCGTCAGCTTCTGCTGGGCGACCGGCTCCGCCACCGGGGCGGGCTTCTGGACGGTGACCTTCACCTGCGCAGCCGCCGGGGTGGCGGTTCCGAGGAACACCACGGTGGCGGCGAGTGCGCGCAGCACCGCCGAATGCCCGATGGGCGCGTCCGGTCGTCGGCTCATGCGTCCGAAAAAACCCCTGAAGAGCAAGCGCAGCTATCCGTTTACACGGATTTACTGCAGCACCATAGCCCATCGATCGGTGTAGCGACAATTCCCTTCCCGATGGGAGAAAGGTCTCCCCCTTCGGCCGGTAACAACCGCTGTTCGATCGCTCCGCCTAGGCTGTTTCTAGGGTCCATGCCTAGGCCGACGCGGGTGGGGCCTGCTTGGCGGCTGCCTTCTTGCGCTCGGCGCCGCGCAGCACGGTGGCCAGCGGCAGGTGCAGGTGGGAGTTGGCGGCGAGGATCGAGTTGCCGTAGACGACGTTGCGCCCGCCGCCGATCTCGCCCACGAACCCGCCGGCCTCGGTCACCAGCAGCATGCCGGCGGCGATGTCCCACGGGTTCAGGTTGCGCTCCCAATAGCCGTCGAAGCGGCCGGCCGCCACGTAGGCGAGGTCGAGCGAGGCCGCACCCCAGCGGCGGATGCCCGCCACCTCCATCATCACCGCCTCGGCCTCGCCCAGGAAGGTGGCCAGGCCCGGGCGGCCCTTGAAGGGCATGCCGGTGGCGATCAGCGCGTCGCCCAGGTTGCGGCGCTCCGACACGCGCAGGCGCTGGTGGTTGAGGTAGGCGCCCTGGCCCTTCTCCGCCCAGAACATCTCGTCGTGCACGGGTTCGTACACCACGCCGGCGACGATCTCGCCGTTCTTTTCCAGCGCCACCGAGATGGCCCAGTGCGGCAAGCCGTGCAGGAAGTTGGTGGTGCCGTCGAGCGGGTCGACGATCCACCGCGCGGACTTGTCCTTGCCCTCGCTCTCCCCGGATTCCTCCATGAGGAAGCCGAATTCGGGGCGAGCCTTCTGCAGCTCGTCGCGCAAGGTCTTCTCGGCCTTGCGGTCGGCGGTCGACACGAAGTCGGCCGGCCCCTTGCGCGAGACCTGGAGCTGCTCGACTTCGCCGAAGTCGCGCACGAGGGCCCGCCCCGCCTTTTCGGCGGCGCGGACCATCACGTTGATGAGGGCTGAACGGGTTGCCATGATGTTTGTGCGAAACCTCAGTCCTTGGCGCGCTCGACGTACTCGCCGGTCGCCGTGTCGACGACCACGCGGGTGCCCGCCTCGATGTGCGGCGGAACGAGGATGGAGACGCCGTTCTCCAGCTTCGCCGGCTTGTAGGAGGAAGACGCCGTCTGGCCCTTCACGACCGGGTCGGCCTCGACGATCCGCAGGGTGACCTTGCCCGGAATCTCGACGCCCAGCGGGCTGCCTTCGTGCGTCTGGACGGTCACTTCCATGCCGTCCTGCAGGAAGACGGCCTGCTCGCCGACGATGTCGCCGGGGATGGCGACCTGCTCGAAGGTCTCCTTGTCCATGAAGGTGTGCTGGTCACCCTCGCTGAACAGGTAGGTCATCTCGTGCTCGTCCAGGCGGGCGCGCTCGACGGTTTCCTGGGTGCGGAAGCGCTCGCTGATGCGGGTTCCGGTGCGCACGTCCTTGCCTTCGATCTGGATGAAGGCGCCGCCCTTGCCGGGCTGGACGATCTGGGTCTTCTGGACGATGTAGAGCTTCCCGTTGTGCTCGAGCACGTGGCCGGGACGCATCTGGTTGGCGTTGACCTTCATGGCTTACCCGTGATTTCCAAGAAACTGGCGGCGCGGACCCTACCCCGCGTCCGTCCCTTGTGCAAGAGGGGGAAACAGGCGGAACAGGCCCGCGTTGCCCACAGGGCGGCCGATTTCGCCTTGGGCTTCCCCTATGGAATTGCGTAGGTTGGGTTGAGGCGGAGCCGAAAACCCAACGTGTTCGCGGTGCTGGGGGCGTTGGGTTTTCGCTGGCGCTCAACCCAACCTACGGCATTCGACGGCAATGACTCCCACCTCTCCCCCCTTCTGGCACCCCGACGCGTTCGCCCGCCGCCGGCCGCATCTGGCGGTCCGGGGGCGCGTGGTGGGGGCGGTGCGGCGATTCTTCGAGGCGCGGGACTTCGTCGAGGTGGACACGCCCTGCCTCCAGGTCTCGCCGGGGATGGAGCCGCACCTGCAGGCCTTCGCCACCGATCTGGTGGCGCCGAACCCGGACGACGGGCGGCGGCTGTACCTGCACACCAGCCCCGAATTCGCCATGAAGAAGCTGCTGGTGGCGGGCGAGCCGCGGATCTTCCAGCTGGCGCACGTGTTCCGCAATGGCGAGCGTTCGGCCACGCACCACCCGGAATTCACCATGCTGGAATGGTACCGGGCGGGGGAGGGGTACCGGGTGCTGGTGGACGACTGCGTCGACCTGGTGCGCGCCTGCGCCGAGGCGGCGGGGCGGCAGCGCTTCGCGTTCCGCGGCATGGAGTGCGACCCCTTCCGGCCCTGGCGAATCCTGAGCGTGGCCGACGCCTTCACCGAATACGCCGGCATCGACCTGCTGGCCGCCTACGACGGCACGCACGAGCCCGACCCGGCGCCGCTGGCGGCGGAGGCCGCGCGCATCGGCATCCACCCGCACGCCGGCGACCGGTGGGAGGACATCGTCTTCCGCATCATGTTCGAGCGGATCGAGCCGCACCTGGGCGCGGGCGTGCCCTGCGTGCTGACCGACTATCCTGTGTGCATGGCGGCGCTGTCGCGCCCGAAGCCGGAGGACCCGCGGCTGGCCGAGCGGTTCGAGCTGTACGCCTGCGGCCTGGAACTGGCCAACGCCTTCGGCGAGCTGACCGACGCGGCCGTGCAGCGCGCCCGTTTCCAGGCCGACATGGAACTGAAGGAGCGGCTGTACGGCGAGCGCTTCCCGGTGGACGAGGACTTCCTGGCGGCGCTGGAGCACGGCATGCCGGAGAGCGCGGGCATCGCGCTGGGCGTCGACCGGCTGGTCATGCTGTGCAGCGGGGCCGAGGACATCGCGGACGTGCTGTGGGCGCCGGTGGCGGAGCCGCTGTCCCAAAGGTGATAATTGACGCTGCCCGAGTGCCTTCCGAGACTCGTGACTCCTGAGGGAGGGCGGCATGGTCGGCGATGCGGCGCTGCTGGAACTCGTGGACCTCGTCTACGCCGCGGCGCTGGACAGCGGCGCGTGGGAGCCGTTCCTCGAACGGCTGGGGCGGCGGCGGGGGGCCGCGGCGACGCTGTTCCTGCACGATTACCGCACGCCGGGGCTCGGCTTCATCCGGCAGGTCGGCTTCTCCGAGGAGGCCATCCGCACCTACGGCGCGCACTTCGTGACGACCAACGTGTGGATGGCCAACGCCCGGCACGCGGCCGTGGGCGAGGTGCTGGTCGGGCACGACATCGTCGATCCGCACGACCTGGAGCGCAGCGAGTTCTACAACGACTGGCTGCGGCCCAACGGCATCCGCGACTCCCTGGGCGGCGTCGTCCTGGCCGACGCCTGGACGGCGGTGCACCTGAGCCTGCTGCCGCGCGGCCGGGAGATGGTGGACGAGGGCGACGTGCGGCTTCTGCGCCGGCTGGTGCCGCACGTCCAGCGCGCGGTGCGGGTCCACCGCCGCCTGCAGGCCGCCGAGGTCGAGCGCGACGGCATGCTGCGGGCCTTCGAGCGGCAGGCCATCGGCTTCATCATCTGCGACGGGCAGGGGCGGCTGCTGTTCGCCAACCCGGAGGCGGAACGCCTGCTGCACGGCGGCGGGTTGTCCGTGGCGCAGGGGCGGCTGCGCGCCGGCAACGGGGTGGGGGAGGCGCTGGCCCGCGCGCTTGCCCAGGCGACGGCGGTGCCGCACGCCGCCGGCTCGGTGCTGCGCGTGCCGCGCCCGGACGCGGCGGCGCTGTCCGTGCTGGTGTGCCCGTTCCGCGGCCGGATCCCGCTGGTCGGCGGCGAGGAGCGGCTGGCGCTGCTGTTCGTGACCGACCCGGAGCGCTGCGGCCGCCTGCGCGAGGAGCACCTGACGCGCCTCTACGGCCTGACGGCGGCGGAGGGGCGCCTGCTGCTGGCGCTGCTGCAGGGGCGCCGCCTGGCCGAGCATGCGGCGGCGGCCGGCGTCAGCATCACCACGGTGCGCAGCCAGCTGCAGTCCATCTTCGCCAAGACGGGCGTCGGGCGGCAGGCCGACCTCGTCCGCCACGTGCTGGCCGACCCCATCAGCGGCCTCGCGCACGAGGATTGAGCCTTCCGGATCAAAGATCGGCATCAAAGATCAGCTTCGAAGATCGGCATCATCCGTTTGCAGGATGCCCGGCGCATTCGCAGCCCTCATAGTTGCCCTGGCTTAACCTTAAATGCCGGGAAAGCGCCGATGGAACGCGAGAGCCGCCTTGCCCTGGTCATCGACGACGACCCGCTGGAACGGATGAGCTTCGGCGCCTTCATCGAGGACCAGGGCTGGCGCGTGCTGGTCGCGGCCAACGGCGCGGAGGCGGCGGCCGAGATCGTCGGGCGCGCCATGTGCCCCAGCCTGATCCTGTGCGACCGCCACGTGGCGGGCGAATCGGGGCTGGCGGCGCTGCTGCGCCTGCGCTCGCTGTGCGGGCCGCGGGTGCTCTACGTCCTGCTCACCGGCGACACCCTGCCCGAACTGGTCGGCCGTCTCGCGCACGAGGGGGTGCGGGCCGTCTACAAGCCGGTCATGCCGGAGGACATCTGCCGGCTGCTGAGGGAGGCGGGAAGGGCGTGACGGCGCACGCCCCTCCCGTGGCTCCGCATCAGTTCTTGGGCTGGAGGCTGGCGGCGGTCTGGCCGAAGAGGATGCGCTTGCTCTCCTCCGTCACGGTCGGCGTGTCGGCCAGCGGCTTGCCCTTCTCATAGGCGCGCACGGTCGCCGGGCGTTCGGCGATGGCGGTGAACCAGCGCTTGAGGTCCGGGAAGTCGTCGAGGTTCTGGCCCTGGCGCTCGTACGGGACGACCCAGGGATAGCAGGCCATGTCGGCGATGCTGTAGCCGTCCCCGGCGATGAAGGCGCGGCCCGCAAGGCGGCGGTTGAGCACGCCGTACAGGCGGTTGGTTTCCTTGACGTAGCGCTCGACGGCGTAGGGGATCTTCTCGGGCGCGTACTGGCCGAAGTGGTGGTTCTGCCCGGCCATGGGGCCCAGGCCGCCGACCTGCCAGAACAGCCATTCCAGCACCGTTTTGCGGCCGCGCAGGTCGGTGGGCAGGAACTTGCCGGTCTTCTCGGCCAGGTAAAGCAGGATGGCGCCGGATTCGAACAGCGACACCGGCTCGCCCCCATCGGCGGGAGCGTGGTCGACGATGGCCGGCATGCGGTTGTTGGGGGCGATCGCCAGGAAGTCCGGCTGGAACTGGTCGCCCTTGCGGATGTCCACCGGCACGATGCGGTAGTCGAGGCCGGCTTCCTCAAGGAACAGCGTGATCTTGTGGCCGTTGGGCGTCGGCCAGTAGTGAAGGTCGATCATGCGGGGTCTCTTTCTCCTTGTCTTCTACTCCCGGCCGCTAGCCGCGGTCGAGGGCGGCGAGCGCCCGGCGCCGGATCAGGCCGGCCAGCCGGGGGTGGCGGCCAACCGCCGGGGTCAGCCACAGCCGACGCCCGTCGATGGCGCGCCCGTCCAGGCCGCCACCGCCGTCGCGCAGCATGGCGGGCAGGTCCTCCTCCTCATGATGGCCGCCGGAAAGGAAGAAGGGAACCACCACCACGTCGGGGCAGCCCGTCGCCGCGCGCCACTTGCTGGCCAGCGGCGGCTGCTCCAGGTAGATGGCCCCGACGTCGCCATAGCGCCCGGTCGCCGTCAGTGCGTCCACCAGCGCCATGGTCGAGCGTTCCGAGGCCGGGCGCCGCACGCTGCCGTGCCCGGCCACCAGCAGTCCCGTCCGCGCCGGGTCGAGCCCGGCGCCGGCCATGGCCGAGTCGGCGAGGTCGGCGGCGATGCCGACCACCTCCGGGTCGAGGCCGATGGGCGGCAGCACCGTCAGCCGGTCCATGGCGCCGCTCTCGGCCAGCAGGCGCGGCAGCACCATGCGGGCGACGCCGCCCTCCGTCGCCAGCAGCGGCACCACGACGACGCGGCCGGGCGGCAGCGACTCCAGGGCTTCCTTGGGGGAAGGGGCCTGCAGGGCGAACGACGTGCCCACGGCGGCGAACGGCCCGCATCGCAGCAACTCGCCCGCCAGCGCCGTGGCGATGGCCGCGCCCGCGCCGTCGGACGTGCCGTGCGCGAAAAGGAGGAGGGCGGCGTCTTCCGGCGAGGTGGCGGCGGGCAACGGCTGGGCGGGCATTGTCATTCCCCGGAGTGTCCTACGTTTTGAAACCTAGCGCCCCGGTGCGGCTTTGGCGATACGGCAGCGGGGGGCGATACGGCAGCGGGATTGAAAAATTAGTCGAGCCTAATGTAATGTGTCCTTCGGGCGAGTGCCCGGACTTTCACGTGTGGAGGGCCGCCATGGGTGCCGTCGTGCAATCCTTCTTCGACCGCCAGACCGCGACGGTGAGCCATGTGGTGCACGCCGGCCCTGGCAGCGTGTGCGCGGTGATCGACGCGGTGCACGACTTCGACATCAAGTCGGGCCGCCGGCGCACCGACTCGGCCGACCAGATCGTCGCGTTCGTCACCACAAACCGGCTCCGCGTCGACTGGATCCTGGAGACGCACATCCACGCCGACCACCTTTCGGCCGCCCCCTATCTCAAGGAAAAGCTGGGCGGGCGCATCGGTGTGGGCGAGCGCGTGCGCGAGGTGCAGCGGATCTTCAAGGGCATTTTCAACGCCGAAGCCGAGTTCGCCACCGACGGCAGCCAGTTCGACCACCTGTTCACCGACGGCGAGGCGTTCACCGTTGGCGACCTGAAGGCGCGGGTGATGCACGTGCCCGGCCACACGCCGGCCTGCGTGGCCTTCCTGGTGGAGGACACGGTGTTCGTCGGCGACACGCTGTTCCTGCCGGACGTCGGCACGGCGCGCTGCGATTTCCCCGGCGGCGACGCTGGCGAGCTGTACCGCTCGATCCGCCGCCTGCTGGACCTGCCGGGGGAGACGCGCATGTTCGTCTGCCACGACTACCCGCCGTCCGGCCGTGAACCCGCGTGGGAGACCACGGTAGCCGAGCAGCGGCGGTCCAACATCCACGTGCGCGACGGCGTGTCGGAGGCGGATTTCGTGGCGTTGCGGACGGGCCGCGACAAGACTCTGGAAATGCCGGCGTTGTTGTTGCCGTCCGTGCAGTGCAACATGCGGGCGGGCCACCTGCCGCCGGCCGAGGCGGACGGCGTGCGCTACCTCAAGATCCCGGTGGATCGCCTCTGATCTGACAAGCGAGAGAACGATGCTGAGCCTCAGTCAACTCGAGAACCAGGTCTTCGCCAACGGGCAACTGAGCCCCGAGGACGTCGCCGAACTGGCCCGCCAGGGCGTGAAGACCATCGTCAACAACCGCCCGGACGGCGAGGAGGCGGGGCAGCCGACCTCCGACGCGGTGGCGAAGCTGGCCGCCGAGCACGGCATCGAATACCACTACATCCCGGTGGGCCGCGACCCGCTGACCGCGGAGCAGGTGGACAAGATGGCCGGCGTGCTGAAGGATTCGCCGCGCCCGATCGTCGCCTACTGCCGCTCGGGCATGCGGTCGTCGACGATCTTCAGCTACGCCAAGGCGCGGCTTTTTGAACAGCGCTGAGCGCTTGAGCCGGGCCGTTCCCCGGTGCCCCAATACCTGCGATGATTTCCGTGGGGCACCGGTTGCGGCGCCCCACGGCACCGGAGACGGTCCCATCGGAAACGGTCCCATCGGAAGCGGTACATGACGACGGCGCTCCTGCCCGACGCGATGCCGCGCACCGGGCCCTTCTCCCTGGACGACGAACCCGCCTACCGGCGCTGGCGCGACGGGAAACTGGCCGCGCATCCGGCGTCGGTGGGCGACCTCGTGGTCGAACTGCGCAACCCGCTGGATCCCGGTCCGGCCGAGGAGGCGGCGCTGCGCGACCGCATCCGCCGCTGCAACATGGCGGTGTTCGCCGGGCCGGTGGCGGAGCAGGCGACGCAGGAGCGCATGCGGGCCTTCGCCGCCCGTTTCGGCCTCCATCGGCTCGACACCAACATGCTGGCCGACGAGGACGGCATCACGCCGCTGTCCGTCGCCGCGGATGGGCCGCGCCGCAACTACATCCCCTACACCGACCGGCCGCTGTCCTGGCACACGGACGGCTACTACAACACGCCGGACCGTCCGGTGCGCGGGCTGCTGCTCTACACCGTCCGGGACGCGGCGGAGGGGGGCGACAACGCGCTGCTGGACCACGAGATGGCCTACATCGCGCTGCGCGAGGCCGATCCCGGCCACGTCGCGGCGCTGATGCGCGACGACGCCATGACCATCCCGCCGAACGCCGAGCCCGGCCAGCCGCCGCGCCCGGCGCAGGCCGGGCCGGTGTTCTCGGTGGACGACGGGGGGAACCTGCACATGCGCTACACCGCGCGGACGCGCAGCATCGTGTGGGCGGACGATCCGGCGGTGCGGGCGGCGGTGGCGGCGCTGGGCGCGCTGCTGAACGGCCCGTCGCCGTGGATCCTGCGCGCCCACATGACGCCGGGGCAGGGGCTGCTGTGCAACAACGTGCTGCACAACCGCACCGGCTTCCGCGACGACCCGGCGGCACCCCGGCTCGTCTACCGCGCCCGCTACCACGACCGGATATCAGACTAAGGAGGCGGAGATGACCGCGCCGACCGACCAGGAAACCGTGACCGAGCGCGAGGCCATCGCGCTGCCCTGGGGCAAGGAGATGGTGGTGCAGGAGGTGGCCTACGACAGCGGCCTGAAGCTGCTGCGCCTGCGCATCCGCGAGGGCAAGCGCTTCACCATCGTCGACCTCGACGCCCGCGCCATCACCCGCCTGCGCGCGCTGACCGAGGATTGGACGGACGGCGCGGAGATGGTGGACGGGGTCGAACGGGACGGGGGTGATTGAGCGTGGGCACGTAGGTTGGGTTAAGCGCCAGCGCAAACCCAACGCCCCTGCGGTGGCAAGCGCGTTGGGTTTTCGCCTGTGGCTCAACCCAACCTACGGATCTCCTGCTCGTCCGCCTCGCCCGGCACGAACCAGTTCAGCGTGTCGGCCAGGGACACTACCCTGCCGATGATGATGGTGGCCGGGGACTTCAGGCCGGCTTCGGCGACGCGGTCGGCGAGCGTCGCGACGGTGGCCAGGACGTGGCGCTGGCGCGGCGTCGTGCCGTTCTGCACCACGGCGGCGGGCGTGGCCGGGTCCATGCCGGCGTCCAGCAGGCCGCGCACGATCTCCGGCAGCGTCACGAGGCCCATGTAGCAGACCAGCGTCGTGTCGCCGTCCACGAGGCGGGCCCAGTCGTGGTCCAACTCGTTGTTGTCGCGCAGATGGCCGGTGACGTAGCGCACCCCCGTCGCCAGCCCGCGGTGCGTCAGCGGAATGCCGGCGTAGGCGCTGCAGCCGGCCGCCGCGGTGATGCCGGGCACCACCTCGAAGCGGACGTGGTGGCGGGCCAGATGTTCCGCCTCCTCGCTGCCGCGGCCGAAGGTGAAGGGGTCGCCGCCCTTCAGGCGCACCACGCGGCGCCCGGCGCGCGCGAGGTTCAGCAGCAGGGCGTTGATCTCGTCCTGCGGCATGGCGTGGCGGTTCAGCGCCTTGCCGGCGTAGATGCGCGTGGTGCCCGTCGGGATGAGATCGAGGATCTCGTCGCTGACGAGGCGGTCGAAGACCACCACCTCGGCACCCTGGATGAGGCGCAGCGCCTTGACGGTCAGCAGGTCGGGGTCGCCGGGGCCGGCGCCCACGAGGTAGACACACCCTTGAGCCATGTTTCCATCCCCCAATGCCGCACTGGCTGGCGCGTTGCCCGCGCGTCTCATATAAGAAATGATTAATATGAACGAGTCGTGATGCGCTGTCCAGGGGGTCGCGGATGGTGCAGGGGGCGGATAATCGCGAAATTTCGTTGCCGGCATACCCGCAGGTGAAATCCGGTCTTGCGCCCGGACCGTCCGTCGCATTAATAGTTGTCCATTCGAAGCTGCTAATATCGAAGACCCTAATAAGGGGCGCGGCCGCACGCGCCGGACGGCATGCCGCCGGACGGGCGCGGCGGGGATCGGCACGTTTGGAAGGGATGGAAATCATGCTCAGGAAGGCGCCGGTCCGCACCGGCCGCGCGAGGGGATGCCTGCACGTCCGCGACCGGCGGGACGCGCGCCAGCGAAGTCGCTGACGCCGCCGCCAAGGCTTGCGGCCGCTCCCGTATCGCCCCTTTCCGAGAATCGAGTTCCGGACCATGAACCTCTATCTCCCCATCGCCGAGATGTCGCTGAACATGTTCCTGCCGATCGCGCTGGGCGCCGGCGTGGGCATCCTGACCGGCATGTTCGGCGTGGGCGGCGGCTTCCTAATGACGCCGTCGCTGATCTTCATCGGCGTGCCGCCGGCCGTCGCCGTCGCCACCGAGGCGATGAAGATCGTCGGCTCCTCCGTCTCGGGCGTGCTGGCGCACTGGCGGCGCGGCAACGTGGACGTGAAGATGGGCGCGGTGCTGCTGCTGGGCGGCCTCGCCGGGTCCTTCGTCGGGGTGCAGATCTTCAGCTGGCTGCGCAGCCTGGGGCAGATCGACGTGGTGATCGCGCTGCTCTACGTGGTGGTGCTGGGCATCGTCGGCAGCATGATGTTCGTGGAGAGCATCCGCTCCGTCCTGCGCGCCCGCAACGTGCCGGAGGGGACGCCCGCCGACCTGCGCCCGCGCGACAAGATCAGCCTCGCCCAGCGCCTGCCGGGCAAGATGGTGTTCCGCCGCTCCCGCCTGGTGGTCAGCCCGATCATGCCGTTCGGCGTCGGCGCGCTGGTCGGTGTCCTGTCGGCGCTGATGGGGGTGGGCGGCGGCTTCATCATGGTGCCGGCGATGATCTACCTGATCGGCATGCCGACCAAGGTCGTGATTGGCACCTCGCTGTTCCAGATCATCTTCGTCACCGCCAACACCGCGTTCCTGCAGGCCGTCAGCAACCACACGGTTGACCTGATGCTGGCGCTGATGCTGCTGATCGGCGGGGTGATCGGCGCGCAGGTCGGGTCGTGGCTGGGCGCCAAGCTGAAGGCGGAGCAGCTGCGCATCGGGCTGGCGGCGCTGGTGCTGGCGGTGTGCTTCAAGATGGCGCTGGGCCTGATCCTGGAGCCGGACGAGCTGTACTCCTACGCCGCCAGGGTGGGGGGGCACTGAGCCATGCGCCGTTTCCTTCTCGCCCTTCTGGCGCTGGCCTGCGCCGTGGCCGCCGGGCCGGCGCGGGCCGCGCACCCGGAAATCGACGCCGACCTGTCGGACCACGTCATCGCCATCACCACCGGCTTCACGGGATCGAACCTGCTGCTGTTCGGCGCCACGCAGGGGGAGGGCGACGTGGTCATGGTGGTGTCGGGGCCGAAGTCGGACCTGACCATCCGCCGCAAGGACCGGCACATGGGCATCTGGCTGAACGCCGACGGGATGACGTTCCGCGACGTGCCCAGCTTCTACGCCGTGCTGTCCAGCAAGCCCTTGAAGGAGATCCTGGACCCGGCGGAAGCCGCGCACCACGGCATCGGCTTCGACGCGCTGTGCCCGCAGCCGGCCGACGCCAAGGCGCCGCCGGACGCCGTCGCCGGCTTCCAGGAGGCGCTGTTCCGCCTGAAGAAGGACCAGGGGCTGTACTTCGAGGAAGCGGGCATCCGTTTCCAGGGGCCGCGCCTGTTCCGCGCCAACGTGCACTTTCCCGCCATCGTGCCGGTGGGCGAGTTCCGCGCCATGGTCTACCTGGTCAAGGACGGCAAGGTGATCAGCGCCAAGGACACGCCGCTGGTCGTCAGCAAGGTCGGCATGGGCGCCCAGGTGCATTATTTCGCCAATGAATACGCCGCGGCCTACGGCGCCCTTGCGATCGTCCTGTCCGTCATGGCGGGATGGATGGCCGGCATCGTCTTCCGAAAGGTCTGATCCCCATGACCGAACCCGAATTGAACGCATCCGAGGGCAACGAGCGCGTCTTCCTGGTGGTGGTCGACAACAGCCCGGAACTGGGGGTCGCCATCCTGTACGCCTGCCGGCGCGCCGCCCACACCGGCGGGCGCGTGGCGCTTCTCTATGTGATCGAGCCGGACGACAACGGGGCCGCCGACATCGGCAACTGGATGGGCGTGGGCGACGTCATGCGCCAGGAGGCGCGCGAGGAGGCGGAGATCACGCTGAGCATCGTGTCGGAACGCGTGAAGTCCTGCTCCGGCAAGATGCCGACCTACTTCATCCGCGAGGGCGGGCGGGCCGAGCAGCTGTTGAAGCTGGTGAACGAGGAGCGGTCGATCTCCGTGCTGGTGCTGGCGGCCAGCGCCAAGTCGGAAGGGCCGGGGCCGCTGATCACGCATCTGACCAGCAAGCACGCCGGAAAGCTGCGCGTGCCGGTCACCATCGTGCCCGGTTCGCTGACGCGCGACGAGCTGGAAGCGATTACCTGAGTGAAATGGTAAGGTAGGCGCCGCCGCGACGCGGAGCCGGACCATGCCCAATAAAAACAGGTTGAACTAAATTAGCCCTTCCGCATGCGGCAGGCACCTCGGATAGGAAGCGCAAGACGATGCTGAGCGAACCCGAGATCGAGCTGTCCCCAAAGGTCAACGACGAGGTCAAGTTCACGACCTGCTACATGTGCGCCTGCCGTTGCGGCATCAAGGTGCACCTGAAGGACGGGCTCGTCCGCTACATCGAGGGCAACAAGAACCACCCCACCAACAAGGGCGTGCTGTGCGGCAAGGGCTCCAGCGGCATCATGCAGCACTACTCGCCCGCCCGCCTGCGCAAGCCGCTGAAGCGGGTGGGGGAGCGCGGCAAGGCCGAATTCGTGGAGATCGAGTGGGACGAGGCGCTGGCCATCGCCGGCGGCTGGCTGGGCCGGATCCGCGACACCGACCCGCGCAAGCTGGCCTTCTTCACCGGGCGCGACCAGAGCCAGTCGCTGACCGGATGGTGGGCCGCACAATTCGGCACGCCCAACTTCGCGGCGCACGGGGGGTTCTGCTCGGTCAACATGGCGGCGGCCGGGCTCTACACCATCGGCGGGTCGTTCTGGGAATTCGGCGAACCGGACTGGGACCGCGCCAAGTACTTCATGATCTTCGGCGTCGCCGAGGACCATGATTCGAACCCCATCAAGACGGGCCTGGGCAAACTGAAGGCGCGCGGCGCCAAGGTGGTGTCGGTCAACCCGATCCGCACCGGCTATTCCGCGGTGGCGGACGAGTGGGTGGGCATCCGGCCGGGCACCGACGGGCTGTTCGTCATGGCCCTGATCCACGAGCTGCTGCACGCCGACAAGATCGATATCGATTACTTGGTGCGCTACACCAACGCGCCGTGGCTGGTGATCCAGGATCCGGGTGCCGCCGACCACGGCCTGTTCGCCCGCGACGCCGACGGCAACCCGCTGTGCTGGGACGCGAAGGCCGGGACGCTGGTGTCGGCCAAGCTGCCGGACGTGGCGCCGGCCATCGTGGGCGAGTTCACGCTGGCCGACGGGCGCACGGCGGTGCCGTCGTTCCAGCTGCTGGCCGAGCGCTACATGGACGCGCAGTACGCGCCCGACGCGGTGGCGGAGCGCTGCGGCGTGCCGGCGGCCGACATCCGGCGCATCGCCGCGGAACTGGCCGACGTGGCGTTCAACCAGACCATCGAGCTGGACATCGAATGGACCGACTGGGCCGGGCGCAAGCACGACAAGGTGATCGGCCGGCCGGTGGCGATGCACGCCATGCGCGGCATCTCCGCCCACACCAACGGCTTCCACACCTGCCGCGCCATCCACGTGCTGCAGGTGCTGCTGGGATCGGTCGAATGCCCGGGCGGCTTCCGCTTCAAGCCGCCGTTCCCCAAGCCCATCCCGCCGGGGCAGAAGCCGGCCGGCAAGACCGTGGCACCGGGCAAGCCGCTGGGCGGCATGCCGCTGGGCTTCACCATGGGGCCGGAAGACCTGCTGGTGGAGGCGGACGGCACGCCGATCCGCATCGACAAGGCGTATTCGTGGGAGGCGCCGATCTCCGCGCACGGGCTGATGCACATGGTCATCACCAACGCGTGGAAGGGCGACCCGTACCCCATCGACACGCTCTTCATGTACATGGCCAACATGAGTTGGAATTCGACCATGAACACGAAGGGCATCATCGAGATGCTCACCGACAAGGACCCCGGGACCGGTGAGTACAAGATCCCGCGCATCATCTATTCCGACGCCTATTATTCGGAGATGGTGGCGTATGCCGACCTGATCCTGCCGGACACGACGTACCTGGAGCGGTGGGACTGCATCTCGCTGCTCGACCGGCCGATCTGCGAGGCGGACGGGCCGGCCGACGCCATCCGCCAGCCGGTGGTGCAGCCCGACCGCGACGTGCGCGCCTTCCAGACCGTGCTGCTCGACCTGGGCGCGCGGCTGGGCCTGCCGGGCATGGTGAAGGAGGACGGCTCGGCCAGGTTCCCCGGCGGTTACCCCGACTACATCGTCAACCACGAGCGCACGCCCGGAATCGGCCCGCTGGCCGGCTGGCGCGGCGAGGACGGGACGGGCGTGGGGCGTGGGGCCGTCAACCCGAGGCAGCTTGAGACATACATCGAGAACGAGTGCTTCTGGGCGCACCACCTGGAGCCGAGCCAGAAGTTCTACAAGTTCGCCAACAAGGACTATCTGGACTTCGCGGTCCACATGGGCTTCATCGGTCACGCCGACCAGATCGTGCTCCAGCTCTATTCCGAGCCGATGCAGAAGTTCCGCCTCGCCGCCGAGGGGCACGGGGCGGTGCAGCCGCCGGACCGCCTGCGCGAGCGCATCAAGTCCGTCTTCGACCCGCTGCCGATCTGGTACGTGCCCTATGAAGAGGCGATGGCGGATACGAACAAGTATCCGCTGCACGCGCTGACCCAGCGGCCGATGATCATGTACCACTCCTGGGGATCGCAGAACGCGTGGCTGCGGCAGATCCTGGGGCGTAACAAGCTGTACGTGAACTCGGCCATGGGGGCGAAGCTCGGGTTGGCCGAAGGCGACTGGGTGTGGGTGGAGAGCCACCACGGCCGCATCAAGGTGCAGACCAAGTTCATGGAGGGGCTGAACCCCAACACGGTCTGGACCTGGAACGCCATCGGCAAGCGCGCCGGCTCCTGGAACCTCGCCCCCGACGCGCCGGAGGCGAAGAAGGGCTTCCTGCTCAATCACCTGATCAGCGAGCTGCTGCCACCGGAGGCGGACGGGCGGCGCTTCTCCAACTCCGACCCGGTGACGGGGCAGGCGTCGTGGTTCGACCTGCGGGTGCGCATCGAGAAATGCGCGCCGGGGGAGGAGGAGGTGTCGGAGCCGCAATTCGCGGACCTGCCCCTGCCGCCGGGCCTGGAGCCGGCGCCGGAGGTGAACCGCTTTGGGGCCGACCTGAGCCACCGTGGCCGCTGAGGAATTGGGGAAACGCGCATGACCAGCTTGCCGGAAAACCGCGGCCCCAAGCGCCTGGGCCTCGTCATCGACCTCGACACCTGCGTCGGCTGCCACGCCTGCGCCACCAACTGCAAGGAGTGGAACACCAGCGGCCACTCCGCCCCGCTGACCGACGTGAACGCCTACCGGGCCGAACAGCGCGGCGTGTGGTTCAACCGCGTCCACACGTTCGAAGTGGGCGAGCAGGGGGAAGGTCGCACAGTCCACTTCCCGAAGAACTGCATGCACTGCGAGTTCCCGGACTGCGTCACCGTCTGCCCCACGGGTGCGTCCTACAAGCGCGCCGAGGACGGCATCGTGCTCGTCGACCACGACAAGTGCATCGGCTGCAAGCTGTGTTCCTGGGCCTGCCCGTATGGGGCGCGCGAGTTCGACGAGGTGGAGGGGGTGATGAAGAAATGCACCCTCTGCATCGACAAGATCTACAACAAGAACCTGGCCGAGGCGGACCGGGTGCCGGCGTGCGTCGCCACCTGCCCGTCGAAGGCGCGCCACTTCGGCGATTTCAACGATCCCAACTCGAACGTCTCGCGGCTGACGGCCGAGCGCGGCGGCATGGAACTGCTGCCGGAGCTGGGCTACCAGCCGACCAGCCGCTACCTGCCGCCACGGCCGGGCAAGCGCCCGCAGGGCGACGCCGCGGCGCTGCCCAAGGCGGACGCCGCCGGCAAGCCCGGGCGCTTCCTGCGCTGGGTCGATCAGATGCTGTCGCGTTGAGGAGGGGGACGGAACCATGCATCCCGCTTATTCGGTCATCTTCTTCACCACCGCGTCGGGCGCCGGCTATGGCCTGCTGGCGTTGCTGGGCATCTTCGCCGCATCCGGCCTGCTGCCGGCCGATACTTGGTTGGGCGTCGTCGGCGTCGGGCTCGCCATGGCGCTGATCGCCGGGGGGCTGCTGTCCTCCGTCGGCCACCTCGGCCGGCCGGAGCGGTTCCTGGGCGCGATGCGGCAGTGGCGCTCCTCCTGGCTGGCGCGGGAGGGCGTGCTCGCCATCCTCACCTTCATCCCGGCCGGGCTGTTCGGCATCGGCTGGGTGTTCTTGAATTCGACGCAGGGCTTCTTCGGCTGGATGGGGGCGCTGGCCGCCGTGCTGGCCGGGCTGACCGTCTGGTGCACGTCGATGATCTACGCCAGCCTGAAGCCGATCCGCCAGTGGCACAACGTGTTCGTCACCCCGTCCTACCTCGTGCTGGGGCTGATGACCGGGGCCTTGCTGCTGGTGCTGGTGACGCGGGCCTTCGGCGTGTACCACGCGGCCTTCGGCTGGCTGGCGGTGCTGGCCGTGGCGGCAGGGTGGG
>Ga0196976_1000427_pt1 | contig 26881 bp, 20 predicted proteins | sample S3v_513CmetaG_FD_148644 | JGI IMG/M metagenome (GOLD analysis project Ga0196976, IMG submission 148644) | Soil microbial communities from Anza Borrego desert, Southern California, United States - S3+v_5-13C | ecosystem: Environmental > Terrestrial > Soil > Desert | place: USA: California...
GACCCTGGCGCAGAAGAAGGCCGACCTCGAGCAGCTTCGCCCGTACGAGCACAAGCTGGTCGAATTGAACCGGCAGATCGAAACGCTGAAGCAGCAGTTGGAACTTCAGAAGCGGATCGTTCCCGACGAGAAGGAAGCCGAGGCGTTCATCGTGATGGTACAGCGCGAAGCTTCGAATGCGGGGATCGAGGTACGGCGCTATACCACGCGCCCGACCGCGTCGCACGAGTTCTACACGGAAGTACCCTATGAAGTCGAGATTGACGGCCCGTACTTCGGCGTTCTGAACTTCTTTGAGCGAGTGTCGAAGCTTGAGCGGATCATCAACGTTTCGAACCTGTTGATGTCAACAACCCAGAAGCCGGGCACCGCGAAAGCAAAGAAGACCTATGTCTACGCGCCGGGAGAGAGCGTGGTCGCTACCTGCGTAGCGACGACGTTCTTCAGTCAAGACCCGGCGGTACCGACGGCAGCACCTGAAAAAGGCAAGGCCGCTGCGAAACCGGGCGCAACCACGCCGCCGGCGCCAGCGAAGAAGTAGGGGGAACGGCAATGAAGAGGACAGCAGGCGTTCTGATACTGACATTCGCGGCGAGCGTAGCCTGGGCGCAGGTTTCGCCCCGGGTAGTCACCGACGTGCGGAAGAGCGTGACCCAGGTGACCGCGCCGGCGGCCAGCCAAACCGAATCGCTTGGCGCGATGGCGAGCAAGGTCGCGAAGCCGATCACCGTCGACAAGACAAGCGTTCCACCCAAGCCGGCCGCTAAAAAGAAAGTCGTGAAGCCAATCAGCGCTGCGGCGGCTCCGGCTAGTACGGCGACTCCGGCCCCGGCCAAGTACTCTCCTTCCGGCAAGCGCGATCCGTTCGTAAGTCCGATCGTGAGCCGCATTGCCGGTCCGGTGGGATGCAGGGGCGGTAAGAAGTGTCTGGTCATCGACCAGGTCGCACTGAAGGGCGTAGTGAAGGCGCCGAACGGCATGATCGCCGTCATCGAGAACGCGGCGAAGAAAGCGTACTTCATGCGCGAGAACGACCCGGTCTTCAACGGATTCGTGGTGAAGATCACAACAGATTCGATCGTGTTCCGGGAAACTGTTACCGATCGAATCGGGCGTACCTCGACACGTGACATCGTGAAGAGGGTGAACATACCGTCGGTGTAGGCGGGTTAGAGCGAGATCAGTAGTTGGCCCAGGGATGTGACCGGGACCGTGTGCTGTGGTAGGCAATGCGGGCCGGGGCAACTCTTCAAGGGGCGCCGGGAATGGCAATTGGGCTGAGACTTGGGCGCCACACACGGCAGGGGCAAGTGCCCCGTCGTGAGGAGAACTAAGATGAGGCTAAAGCAACTGCTGGGAGTATTTGCGACGCTGCTGCTGTGCACTGTACTGGCAGCGGGCACCGTGTCGCAGTTGACCAACGTCAGCGTAGGAACGCAGGCTGGCGTAACGACGGTCACACTGCAGGCAACCGGTGCTTTCTCGCACAACGAGTATCGTCCGGCGGAGACACTCTTGTTGGTGGATCTGACCGGCGTTTCGGCGGGGAAACTGAATGAGCGCCAACTGGCGCTCGATGGGCCGGCCGTGAAGTCGTATCGCGTATTGGGTTATAAGGGCGCCAACGGCGCCGAAGTGACCCGGCTCGAGTTGATCCTTGCCGAAGGTGCACAGTTCCAGGTGAGCGAGGCCCGTGGAGGACTGCAAGTCCGCGTCGGAACGAAGGACGCGCTCGCGGCAGCTCCGAAGGTCGAGGCGAAACCCAGCGTCGCCAAGGCCGAGCCGAAACCGCCTGCGGAGGCCAAGCCGGCCATTGTCCGTGCCTCAGCACCGGCCCCGAGCACAGCCTCAGGCCGCGCCACGATCAATCGGGTGGCAGTCGCGCAGGGCAGCAACGGTCTCGAGATTGAGGTCGAAGGTGCTTCGACAGCCAAAGCCACGAAGCTGACCGGTCCAGACCGCATCGTCCTCGACATCCCGAATTCGCTTCCCGGACCCCAGACCCGCAATATCCCCGTTCGCGGCAGCGACGTGAAGGGCGTGCGCGTGGGCCGCTTCCAGGAAGATCCGCCGACGACGCGCGTGGTCATCGACTTGGTGGCGTCGCGCAACTTTGAACTGGTTCCCGGCGACGGCAAGTTTACGGTGCACGTGATCGGTGCAACGGCGACGGCCACGAAGCCGGAACCTCAACCGATGAAGCCAGCGACCGCCGCGCCCGTCATGGCAAAGAATGACGCTCCGGCAGTGCTGATGCCCGCCGTCGCGAAGAGCGAGCCAGTTTCGCCCGCTCCGACATCGGTAGCGGCGAAGGCCGAGCCAGTGACTCCAGCCCCGGCACCGGTTGCGGCGAAGGCTGAGCCGACGCCCGCGCCTGTGCAGCAGGCTTCCGCCGATCACGCCGAGAAGGCCGTGTTCGTTGAGCCGACGTTCAAGCAGAAGGAAGCTGACTCGACACTCGAGACCAAGATGGAAGATCCGGCGGTGCGCGCCTCTGGTGCGGCGGCCGTGATCGCCACCAGCGCCGCTTCGCATACCGAGTCGCTCGCTCCGCGCGTCAACGGTGCCATGCAGCAAGCGCAGCCTGCGGTGAACATGGCGCTGCAACAGCAGCAGCAACAGGCTGCGGCGCAGGCGCCTGCTGGTCCGCGTTACACCGGCGAACCGATCTCGGTCAACCTGAAAGACGTCGACCTGAAGGACTTCTTCCGACTCATTCACGAGATCAGCGGTCTCAACATCGTTCTTGATCCGAACGTGAAGGGCTCGCTCACGATCGTGCTCGATGACGTGCCGTGGGACCAGGCCCTACAGATCGTTCTTCAGAACAACAATCTTGATAAGCAGCTCGAAGGCAATGTGCTGCGCATCGCGACGCTCGACACCCTCCGCAAAGAGGCGGACGCACGCCGTCTGCGCCAGGAAGCCCAGGCACTCTCGGTCGGGAAGCAGGTTGTCACCCGCTTCCTGAGCTACGCGCATGCCAAGGACGTCGTTCCGACAGTGAAGCGCTTCTTGACCGCACGGGGCGATGTCATCGCCGACGAGCGCACGAACGCACTGATCATCCAGGACATTCCGAACGTCATTCCCGACATCGACCGCCTGCTGATGCAGCTAGATCGCAAGACGCAGGAGGTTGAGATCGAGGCACGCGTTGTTGCCGCAACCCGCAACTTCGCGCGCGACATCGGCATGCAACTCGGCTTCGGTTGGGGCAACGGTGTGACCGCTGTCGGCGGTGCAGCCGCAGATGGTCCGCTACAGGTCGGCATCCCGGGTACGAAGTACTTCACCTCCGCAGATGTGGAGGGAGCGATCCCGCTCTTTTCGAACCTCGGTGTGACCAATCCGACGAGCGGCATCTCGTTTTCGAACGCTACCCGCGACTATCGTCTGGACGCGATCCTCACGATGGCCGAAACTCGCGGCTTGCTGAAAATTCTGTCCCGTCCTCGCGTCGTGACGCAGAACAACATCACAGCGCTGGTTCGGCAGGGCTTCCGTATCCCGGTCGTGACTCAGGCGCAATTGGGCGGACCGCCCACCGTCACCTATATTGACGCGTTCCTGCGGTTGCAGGTGACTCCGCAGATCACGGTCGAGAACACGATCTTCCTCGCCGTAGACGTGGAGAACACGACGCCTAACTTCGGCCGCACCATCCAGGGCAACCCGATGCTGATCACGCAGCAGGCGACCACGCAGGTTTTGGTCACCGATGGCGGAACGGTCGTCATCGGCGGCGTGATCCAGACGGAGAACAACCTCAGCGTGCAACAGGTTCCGTTGCTTGGCGACATTCCGATCCTCGGAAACCTCTTCAAGCGCAAGACCGTCAACACGCAGACTCAGGAACTGATCTTCTTCCTCACCCCGAAGATCATCCAGACGTAGACGTGCGCTCATCTAGTGCTCTGCCGGGCTTCCCAAAGGAAGCCCGTTTTTTGTGTCGGAAGGTTGCGGTCGAGTGGAGCCGAGCAAAACACAAACCGGCTAGAGGCGGCGACGCAGCGTCCTCCTCGCGTGTTATCTTCGTTTCCGGGCACATGTTCGCAAAGATCCAGCGCATACATTTCGTAGGCATCGGCGGCATCGGCATGAGCGGCATCGCCGAAGTCCTTCTCAACCTCGGATACAAAGTTTCCGGCTCTGACCTGAGGACCTCGCCAGTTACCCAGCGTCTCGCCGGTCTCGGAGCGCAGACCTTCGAAGGTCATCGGGCCGAGAACGTCCGGGGAGCCGAAGTCGTCGTAACGAGTTCGGCAGTCGCTCGCGACAATCCAGAAGTGCTGGAGGCTCGCAAGTTACATCTGCCGGTGATACAGCGCGCCGAGATGCTCAGCGAACTCATGCGTCTGAAATACGGCATCGCCATTGCCGGAATGCATGGCAAGACCACGACGACCAGCATGGTCGCCGCCGTTCTCGCCGCTGGCGGACTCGATCCGACCATCATCGTTGGCGGACGCGTGGACGCCATGGGCTCGAACGCGCGTCTGGGCAAGTCGCACTACCTTGTGGCCGAAGCCGACGAGAGTGACCGCTCATTCCTTAAGCTTTCACCGATCCTCTCCGTCGTCACCAACATAGACCGCGAGCACATGGACTGCTACGCCGATATGGACGACGTCGAGCGCACGTTCGTCGAATTCATGGACCGGGTGCCGTTCTACGGAATGATCGTTGCCTGCAACGACAACGATGCGCTCCGTGCGCTTCTGCCGCGTGTTCAGCGCCGCGTCGTAACCTACGGAACGCAGGCCGACTCCGACTTCCGGCTGACGATCCTCGAGCGCTGCGCTACCGATGCTGGCCCACTGAGCCGCTTCGCGGTTCGCTTCAAGGACCGCGATTTGGGTGAGTTCCACCTGCGCGTTCCTGGCGACCACAACGTGCTCAACGCCACGGCCGCAATCGCCGTGGGCATTGGGCTTGATGTTGCCGTGGAGTCCATCCGGCGCGGGCTGGACGAGTTCCGCGGAGTGGACCGTCGCTTCCAGATCAAAGGAGCCGCATCCGGCGTCACCGTCATCGACGACTACGGCCATCATCCGACAGAGATCCGAGCCACCCTCGCCGCAGCACGACAGTGCGGTTATCGAAGAATCCACGTCGTGTTCCAGCCGCACCGTTATACGCGTACACATCTGCTCATGCCTGACTTCGCGTCGGCCTTCACGCACGCCGACTCCGTCCAGGTCCTGGACATATACGCCGCCAGCGAACAGCCGATTCCGGGCGTCACCGGCGAAACACTCGCCGCCAGCATCCGCTGCGCGGATGGCTCCTGCGCCACACATGCTCCGTCGTTCGCCGCCGCTATCCGCTCCCTGACCGAGTCCGCCCAGCCCGGCGACATGGTTCTTACTCTCGGTGCTGGAAACGTCTCACAACTCGGCCCCCAGATACTGGACGCACTCCAGACACGCGAGAGCGCTCATCCAGCGACTCACTCCAGCTGACCTGGTCCCCAAGAGTCGGTCGAGCTCATCTAACTTCTTGGATATCAAGGGCTACGAGAGCTGAGTCCGACCCGATTAGCTGCTCGATGCACAAAAAATATTTGCTATCCCGCTAACGGCTCGTTTGCCATCCCGTCTGAATGACAGCAAGGTTTTAGGAGCTGATTATGAAGGGCAGCGGGCTGTTGATGAGCGTTCTGGGTTCGAGCCTGCTGTTAGGTGGCGCGATGTTCACCGTGCCCCACGTGACCCACAACGCCGGCGTCTGGTATCTCGCTGGGCAGGTGAAGATGGCGCTCGGCGATACCGCCGGCGGCTTGCAACTCATGAGCCGCGCCGCCAAGGAACGCCAGCACCAGCAGGGCATTGAAGCTCCAGTCGCAAAGCCCTCGTCGGCGCAGGCAAAGAGTTGCAGCAAGCGTAAAGACGCAGCGCCCGCTATGGTAACCCCGATGCCAAAGATGCAAAGGGCTAAAGCCAGGGTAGCAGTCCCGAAGCCGAAACTGATGCTCTCATCCTTCGTCCCGCCCTCAAGTCCGTTCGTCGGCCGTGATGTCACCGGGATGACGCCTGCGCAGCTGAAGCTCGTGACCGCGAAGTATGAAGCCGAGGTTCAGCGTTGGGTGGCAGAGCAGCGCGAGCACCGCATCGAGATCGCGACCCTGCAGCGCATGGACAAGGCGGCGTTGAAGGCACATCGTTCACCGATGGCGCGGGGAATTGTTCAGCCGGGCTATATGCCGGCACCTCCACTGCCTCCGCAGGTCAATGAGTAACGATTCACATTTGAACCATTCCTGATGCGGTCCGCAGCCTCGCGGACCGCATTCGTATCTGCGCTGTTAACCTTTCAGGGAAAATCCGTTCCGCAATCAGAATAAAAGCAGTTATAGTGAGCAAACACGGCGAATTCGGCTGTGTTGTGCGCATCTTTCGCGCGTACGCACGCCTGCTCAGCCGACACCCGCGATGCCTGCGGGACGATAACGCGGTTCACCAGGTTTAATGGCTCGCAGTCAAGGTCCGCTCACTCCAGATGAGGACGCGCTGTCTGCCTCCCGCGCCGACCTTGGGCGCGACGCAGACTTCGAGCCCTCGCGCGCCCGTTCGCGCAAGATCGTCCTCGACCAGGACGCTGACGACGATGGTCGCTTCGCCGACCTCGAGGCCGACCAGCAATCGCCTTTTCTCCGCGCCCAGAAGCGCGTTCCGGTTCGCCGGGGCGCCATCGCAAAAAAGACCGCCCACCGCGTTCGCATAGCGCTGATTTTGGTTGTCATACTCTGCGCCTGCGGAGCCGTTGCGGCGGGCGTATATCGCTACGGGACCACGTCATGGCGCTTCCGCATCGAGTCGAGCGACCAGATCGAGATTGCGGGCACGCGCAACGTTTCGCGCTCGCAGGTCATGCGCGTGATGGGTGGCGACATCGGGCGCAACGTCTTCTTCATTCCGCTGGACGAGCGTAAAAAGAGCCTCGAAGAGATCCCATGGGTTCAAACCGCAACCGTCATGCGCTTGCTTCCCAATCGCATGAAAGTGGACATCCGCGAGCGCACCCCTGTCGCCTTCGTGCAGATCGGCTCCAAGATCGAACTGATAGACGCGAACGGCGTCGTCATGAACTTGCCAGTCGCTTCGCGCGGCGAGTATTCGTTCCCGGTGATCGTAGGCACCTCAGACGCCGAGCCGCTCTCCACTCGCGCAGCTCGCATGAAGATTTTCTCGCAGATGATAAGTGAGCTTGACGCAGGCGGCGCGAACTATTCCAAAGATGTGAACGAGGTCGATCTCACCGACCCGGAGGACGTGAAGATCACTGTTCCGGATCCCGCGGGCGCGGTGCTCATTCATCTCGGCTCGTCGAATTTCCTGGACCGCTACAAGCTCTACGTTTCCAACGCGCAGAAATGGCGCGATGAGCACAGCAAACTCGATTCCGTCGACCTTCGTTATGAAGGCCAGGTCATCCTGAATCCCGATTCGCGCGCAGCAGCACCGGAGGCCAGCAAGGCCGCCGCGCCCCCGGTGAAGACTCCGGCGCCGCGAGTGGCCAGGCCGCGTGCGAAAGCATCCGCGAAAACTGCGGCCAAGAAGAAGCGCTAGTACATGGGCAAGAAGAACGAAAACATCATTACCGTCATAGACGTTGGTAGCGCGAAGACCTGTGCCCTCGCCGCCGAGATCACCGACCACGGCCTCAGGTATATCGGCCATGGCGTGGCCGAGTCGCGTGGCTCGCGTAAGGGCATCATCGTCGATCTCGAAAAAGCGGTCGCATCCGTACAGAAGGCCGTTGAAGAGGCGGAGACCGTCGCGCAATTGCCGCTCGAAAGCGCCATAGTCGGCATCTCTGGCGCACATGTCCGCGGAGTCAATACGCAGGGCGGCATCAGCCTGGGCTCGCGTCCGCGCGAGATCTCTCGCGAAGACATCAGGCTCGCGGTCGAACGTGCCCGCAACATTCAGCTTCCCGAAGACCGCGAAGTGCTCCACCTCCTTCCGCAGGAATTCATCCTCGACGACCAGGCAGGCATTCGAGACCCAGCCGGGATGATAGGGAAGCAGCTCGAAGTGCGCGTCCACGTCGTGACGGCGTCGGCCAGCGCAACGCAGAACGTGGTCACCTCACTGAACCGCGCAGGCATGCACGTGGACGACACGGTTTACGAGGCACTCGCCTGTTCAGACGCTACGCTCCGTTCCGACGAGCGCGAACTCGGCGTCTGTCTCATCGACATCGGCGCGGGCTCCACGGATGTAATCGTCGTGCACGAGGGTGTAGTGGTGCACACAGCTGTCATCCCGATCGGGGGCGACCATTTCACGAATGACGTTGCGGTTGGCCTGCGCACTCCGCTGGCCGATGCAGAGAAGATCAAGAAGCAGTTCGGCAACGCCGTTGTCACGCGGATTCCGGAAGGCAATGAGATCGAAGTGCCGTCGGTTGGAGACCGGCCGTCACGCCTAATGCAGCAGCGCATGCTCGGCGAGATCCTCGAACCGCGCGCCCGCGAGTTGATGGAAATGTTGCGCGACAACCTGCGCCAGTCCGCCATGTCCGACAATCTTGGCGCGGGCATTGTGCTCACGGGCGGTGGGTCGCGGCTCAACAATATTCTCGAAATTTGTGAAGACGTTCTCCGAAAGCCATGCCGACTGGGAATGCCGCTGCCGATAGCAAAGCTTCCGACCGTGCTCGCTGAGCCGGAGTTTGCTACAACGCTCGGCTTGGTCTTCTACGCGAACCGCGCCCGAAATGCTAGAAGCTCGCAAGAGCAGGGAATTGGCGCCAAATTGAAATCGCTGTTTGCAAAGAGCACGTTTGGACTGTGAACTGCGGAATAAGAAGTGGACAGGCTGCAGAGCCTGATACCTCAAACCTAGCACCTTCAGCCGAGTACCCAGCAGTATTCGTGACGGGGACATAATCGCGATGACTGACCAGAAAGACATCCGCATTCAATTCACGGAAGATCCGCGCAACAACGCGAAGATCAAAGTCATTGGCGTCGGGGGCGGTGGCGGCAACGCCGTCAACCGAATGATCGATGCGAAGTTGGAAGGCGTCGAATTTGTGGTCGCCAACACGGACCTTCAGGCGCTACAGATGTCGCGCGCGCCCGCAAAGATCCAGCTAGGTGTAAAGCTGACCAACGGGCTCGGTGCAGGCGCCAATCCTGACATTGGCCGCAAAGCCGCGCTGGAAGATGCGGACAAGATCATCGAAGCGCTCGAAGGCGCGGACATGGTCTTTGTCACGACGGGTTTGGGCGGCGGCACCGGCACCGGTGCGGCTCCGATCATTGCGTCGCTGGCGAGCGAAATGGGCGCGCTCACGGTCGCAGTCGTTACGAAGCCGTTTGCGTTCGAAGGCAAGCGCCGTATGAGCCAGGCCGAGCGCGGTCTCGCCGAACTTATCGACTCCGTCGATACCGTCATCGTCATCCCCAACGAGAAACTCCTCGCGGTGGCTCAGGACGCAGGCTTCTTCGAATCGTTCCGCGTCGCCGACGATATTCTCAGGCAGGGCGTACAGGGCATTTCGGACATCATCACCATCCCCGGCATCATTAACCGCGACTTCGCCGACGTGAAGGCGATCATGGCTGGCATGGGTTACGCCGTCATGGGCACCGCGACGGCCAAGGGACAGACCCGCGCCATCGACGCCGCCCAGAAGGCCATCGCCTCGCCGCTGCTCGAGTCCGGAGCGATCGACGGTGCTCGCGGCCTGCTCATCAACATCACCGGTTCGAGCACTCTCAAACTGGCGGAAGTGAACGAAGCGTCGACGATCATCCAGTCGGCCGCCCACGAAGACGCGAACATCATTTTCGGCGCGGTGCACGACGAGAAGATGAAGGACGACATCAAGATTACGGTCATCGCGACCGGCTTCCGCGCCGATCAACCGATGCGCCGTGAACGCACGGTTTCAGCAGCGGCGGCCGCGATTCAGCACCAGCGCACAGCCGTTCACTTTGAGCCCAAGCCGTCGCCGACCGTAACGGCGCGTCACGATCCGCCTCCGCCGCCTGCGCCAGTTGCACAGACTCCGGCGCCGGTACATCACGGACCGGCTCACGAGGAAACGCCGTTGGAAGCATCTCCGCGTGCGATTGCGCCCCCCGAGCCCACCGTGCCTCCCGTACCGCCTTCAGCCTATGCGCCGCCACAGCGGGACACAGCTTCCCTCGAGACGGTGAAGAACACAGTCAAAGCCGATTACGAGGAAGACGACCTGGACGTCCCGGCGTTCATTCGCAAGCGGAACGAGCCGAAATAGAAGGCAGCTAGACTGTCGGGAATTTGAGACGAGCAACCGCTGTCACCGTCTCATTGCGAGACAGAGTCGAGACAAGTCGTGTCAATGTGCATTGTTGTCGGTGCAAAACACTGCCCATTTCATGTATTTGACACGATAACAGGCGGGGACTCAGGGTAGTCACCCGCCCTCATACCGAAATCATGGTACTTGTCTCTTAAGACACCCCAGCGTGGGTGTCTGTTTACTCGTTACAGAAGGTCATTGAACGTCCGCAACTCTCGCCTAAGTCTCTGCATCCGTTATAGATGAGAGCAGGTGTTTACCTGAGTGCAGAGCGCGCTTTTCGGTTGTATTCTGCGCATCAGCTCTCGTACTATCAGCAAGTTATCTGCGCGGGAAAATACACCGGAGAGTGTGGAAGACAAACGACGCAGGTGTCTCGGCACGTGAACTGCTGTACTTGAGTAGGTCCTTTTTCTTTTTGAAGGTGTCCATGAGCACAGGCTCCCCAAAAGTCGCGAATTCGTCCTTGGTTGCGAGCGACCGCCGCAGCTCAACCATGCTGTCCGGTCGGTTTGTACGGATGATCGTTGCCGTAACGCTGATGATCGTTCTGTTCACCATCAGCTCATTCGCCGCCACGGTTTCCGCGAAGCGGTACTCCCGCAATTCGCGCTCGGTCGCCGAAAAGGATTCTGCCAAGAAGAAGATGAGCCGGCTGAAGCGCAGCCGGGGAAAGATCGCAAGGTCCAAGTCGAAGTCGAAAAAGCGTCGCTCCTCGCGCCGCAAGCGCTATTACGAGCGCTTCACCGCCAAGTCGTTCGTCAACGATGACCAGACCGCAGCCGACATCACGGCTGGTGAGGATCCTGTCGTTCGCGCCGCCGCCGTCGAGGCGCTTGGCAATATGAACGGCACCATCGTAGCGATCGACCCGAACAGCGGACGCATACTCGCAATGGTCAACCAGAAACTGGCGCTCTCTGATGGCGCGCAGCCCTGCTCGACCATCAAGGTCGCCGTGGCCCTCGCCGCCCTCAGCGAGAACATCGTCACAAAGGACACCAAGGTTTCCCTGGGCAAGTACTGGAAGATGGACATGACCCAGGCGCTCGCACATTCGAATAACGCATACTTCGAAGTGCTGGGCCGCAAGCTCGGATTTGAGAAGGTCAGCCATTACGCCCATCAGTTCGGTCTTGGCGAACTCGCCGGCTGGAACATCGATGGCGAGCACCTCGGCGTATTCCCGCAGCAGGAACTGGCCTCGAAGCTCGGTGGCGTAGGAAAGATGTGCTCCTTCGGCGAGAGCATCTCGCTCACACCGCTGCAACTCGGAGCATTGATGGCCGCGATTTCGAACGGCGGCACGCTCTACTACCTCCAGCATCCCACCTCGGCCGAGGAAGTCGCGAACTTCCAGCCCAAAGTGAAGCGCTATCTCGATATCGCTCCGATCATCCCGGAGATTTCGGAAGGCATGTCCGGCACGGTTCACTATGGGACGGGCCGCCTCGTGCGCTCGAACTTCAGGGAAGAAGAGGTTCTTGGCAAGACCGGCACTTGTTCCAAAGACGGCACCCGCTTCGGCTGGTTCGCGTCCTATGCGAACACGCAATATGGGCGCATTGTCACCGTGGTCTTCCTGCAGGGCGGACGCCCGACTTTCGGCCCCAAGGCGGCCGAGATTACCGGGCGCATGTATCGCAACCTGTACGACAACAGCTTCTTCGCCGCGACCACCCCAACTACGCCGGTTCGCAGCACCGCTGGTGCCAGTGCGGTTGGCGCTCCTCAATAGACACGGCACAAGCTCAAAGAACAGGCCTCCCGATTGGGAGGCCTTCTTCTTCCGTCCAAAGCGAGTGCTCCGCTACTTCGATTTCCCAGGTGCGGCGGCGTCTGTCTTTGCGGCTGGTGTTCCTGCCGGAGTGGTCGGCGGCTCCAGAACTGCCAGCGCCTTCGCGATGTAGCCTTTCTCCACTGGATCCTGCACGCTGTCCAACCGCCTCTTTAGCCACTCCACGGCTGCCCGTTTGGACACCCTGGGAACGTTTGGCTCGATGCTCGCGATGAGGACCTCTCCCCCTTTGTACTCGGCTCGGAACATCACCTGCCGCAACGACGTGTCGGCGCTGTAGCCATAGTTGCCGTCAAACCGGCCCATCAGCGTGTACGTGACGTTTACGTAAGGAGAGGACGGTCCCTCGCTGGGCGGTGCAATGTGGTATCTCGAAACGATCTCGATCACGCGGAAATCGGGGTTTTGCCGGTCCTGCATAAGCGGTCGGATCTTCTGCCATCCTTCTTCGTTGAGCCGCCCGCCGTCAAAGTCGAGCCTGCAATACAGTCCCACGGCTCGCCTTTGCGCCGCCGCCACTTCGGCTGGGTTCCGCGGATTGAGTTTGTACGTGGCCTGGGCCGTGAGCAGTGAAGCGGTGAACAACAGTAAGAACAAGGGCAACCAACGCGAACGCATCCAATTACTCCGTGAGTCTCTGTCCAGCGTACACGGTTCCATTAGAAACAAGAAGCGTCCGAAGGTGCATTGATCATTCGCTCTAATTTCTGTCGTCTCCTGGCCACCGGCACGGGTGTACGCCGTGCCCGCAGGTTGCGGCTGAGCGGATTCGTCGTGTGTAATCTTGCCATGAAGATCTGCCCCTTGTGGCTTTTGCTTCTTTCGATGATGCTGGCGATTCCCGCCGCCGCGCAAGAGATCACGGTTGCCGCAGCGTCCGATCTACAACCCGCGTTTCGAGAGCTGGTCCCCCGGTTCGAGTCCGCCACCGGCACCCGCGTGAAAGTCTCGTTCGGGTCCTCTGGCAACATCAGTTCGCAGATACAAAACGGCGCTCCATACGACGTGTTCTTCTCCGCCGATGTTGACTATCCGCGCCGCCTCGAATCCGCAGGCCTGGTCGAGCCGGGCACTCTTTACGAGTACGCCGTTGGTCGAATCGTGTTGTGGGTGCCGAACTCCTCTCAGCTTGATGTGAAACAGGGATTGCGCGCACTGCTCGCTCGCTCGGTGAGCAAGATTGCTATTGCTAATCCTCAACACGCTCCGTACGGACGCGCCGCTGTTGCGGCACTTCGCAGCACCGGCATCTACGAGCAGGTGCAGTCGAAGTTCGTGCTAGGAGAGAACGTCTCGCAGGCCGCTCAGTTCGTGCAAACAGGCAACGCCGATGCTGGCATCGTTGCGCTTTCTCTAGCACTCTCGCCGGCAATGCAGAATTCCGGCCGCTATGCCGAACTGGACGCGAAGAGCTATCCGGAGATGCGCCAGGGAGTGGTTGCTCTCCGCAGTTCGAAGAACAAGCAGCGGGCACAGGCATTCCTGGAGTTCATCAAAGGCGCAGAAGCCCAGAGGGTCCTCACGCGATACGGATTCGCGCGTCCGTAGCTGTTGAAAGAAAAGCCGCAGCATCTGCTGCGGCCACTGTCCGTTGATTCGCGAAGCGCTAAGCTTTTGCTCGCGCCGTCTTCTGGTCTCCCGCGATCACACCGTCCTTGATGAAAATGACGCGATGGGCGTATTCGGCGATGTCGTGTTCGTGCGTCACGAGCACGATAGTATTTCCTTGTTCGTGAAGGCGATCGAACAACGCCATGATCTCGTTACCAGTCTGAGAATCCAGGTTTCCGGTGGGTTCGTCTGCGAGGATGATCGAGGGCCGGTTCACCAAAGCGCGCGCAATGGCGACACGCTGCCGCTGACCACCTGACAACTCATTCGGCTTGTGGTTCATCCGGGGTTCCATGCCAACTGACGTCAGCGACTCCTTGGCGCGCTCCAGGCGCTGTTCCGCCGGCATTCCAGCGTAGATCAGCGGCAGTTCCACGTTGTGCAGCGCGCTCGCGCGGGCCAGCAGGTTGAACGTCTGGAACACGAAGCCGATTTCCTTGTTACGAATGCGAGCGAGTTCATCGTCGTCGAGTTCGCTTACGAGTTGGTTGTTCAACCAGTAGCGTCCTTTGCTGGGTGTGTCCAGACAGCCGATCAGGTTCATCAGCGTCGATTTGCCCGAGCCGGATGGGCCCATGATGGCGACGTATTCGTTGCGCTCGATCTTCAGGTTCACGCCGCGAAGCGCATGCACCTGCTGCTCGGAGCCCATATCGTACGTCTTCCACAGATCCTCAGTGGAGATCATGCACGAAGCCGGGGGAGCCGTGATCTCCTGCGAGACTCCAACCACTTCCGTCGCCATTCTGTTTCTCTCCTCGCTCATTCGCCTTCCGTTTGCAGAGCAGCAATTCACCACTGCTGCGCCTGCTGAATTTGCGGATAACTTCCGCGGACCGGCCTAGCTTTCCTGTTCTTCTTTCTTCGGCGCGGCGTTGTCGATCTTCACACTTGCGCCGTTCCTAAGCGTACGCAGGATCTTGTAGCTGCCAGTGACGATCTCGTCGCCTTCTTTCAACCCATTCGTAACTTCAATGTCCGTCGTACCGGTGATGCCGGTATCCACCTGCACAAACTGCGCCTTCTTGTCGCGAATGACAAAGACGCCTTGCAGCTCTTCCTTAGCCTTGTCCTTGTCAGCCGGAGCGGCCGCTTGCACCGAACCCTTGTCCTTGCCCTTTTGCTGCTCTAGGTCGGCGCGCTGCCGGATCGTCAATGCCTGGATCGGGATCGTCAGCACGCTCTGCTTCGTAGAAGTGGTGATTTTCGCCGTCGCCGAGAGCCCGGGCCGGAGATTTTCCGGCGGATCCTGCAACGTCACCACAACCTTGAAGTCTTTCGCTTCCTGGCTGCCACCGGTAGTTTGTGCGGTCGAAACACCCGTCGAACGCAGCACAGCATTGTTGCCGATCTCCGTCACGACGCCCTTGAACTTCTTCTTCGGAATGGCGTCGATCGTCACTTCCGCCGTCTGGCCCATCTTTACGTTGACGATGTCCGTCTCATCGACCTTAACCTCTGCCGTGACCACCGATAGATCTGCGATGGTCATCAGCGTCGATCCAGGAGAGTTCTGGATGCCAACCACCACCGTCTCGCCCTCGCGCACCGGCAGGTTCGTCACCACGCCGTCGAACGGTGCCAGATAGGTGGTCTTGCTCAGCACGTCGCTGGCACGGCGCAAGTTCGCAACCGTCTGCTTCACGCGCCCTTCGGAGGACTCCATTTGCGCTTTCGCCTGCGCGATGCGGGCGCTCGCCTGGTCGACCTGGGCTGCTGCCGATTCGTAGGCAGCCTTCCTCATGTCGTATTCGGCCTTAGGAATGAGCTGCGACTTGTACAGCTCCGACGCGCGATCGAAGTCCAGCTTGGTACGTTCCGAGTCGGCCTTTGCGCGGACGAGATCCGCCTGTGCGGTCTTCAATCCGGCCTGCGCAGCCAGGGCGTCGGTTCTCGACGCTTCCAGCGATGCACGAGTTGCTGCGACGTCAGCTTCCGGCTGCACGTTCTCCAACTGGGCCAGCAGCTGTCCCTTCTTCACGTGGTCGCCTTCACGAACGTGGAGCTTCACGATGCGGCCAAACGCATTCGCGCCGACATTGGCGAACGTCTTGGGCTTTACCTCGCCAGACGCGGTCACCGTCGAAGCAATATCCTGCTTTGCGACTTTGCCGGTCTGTACGGCGACAACGCCCTTACGGCTCTGCTGGACGGTGAAGCCGACGGCGGCCAGCACCGCTACGAGCACTCCAATCGCAATCGCAACTTTTTTCCAGGTCTTCATTGATCCTCGATCGGGAGATATAAATGAGGACACCCTCTGCCCGTCAGTTCTCTATACGGAGTAAGACGAAGGAAAGTTTCAATGGAAAGCAACAAAGTACCCGTCGCCGGATGATCGGCCTATCAAACTTTGGGCCCTTCAGTGCGCAGCGCGCCTCGAAGCCTTCGATTCATTGGTGTCTCGTCATTATACCGTCCCGCTACTCAGAACTGCGTCACAGACGACGCGCAACTTTTTGCGTCGGCAGGGGTTCATGCAGCCAAAGCTGCAGTTGGAAGCCCCTGATTCATAAGGAAGTTAATCATCTGGACGTGACGGTGCTCCTTGCTTTGTCCGTCCCAAAAACTTACAATCTGTTCAGGCCAAGTGTCTCGAGGAGTATCCTGTCCCATGCGGCTTTACAGTGCCCGTTTTGTCTTCGCGGCAGTCCTGATCTTTTGCGTAGGAACCGGCGTATCAGTGTGCGCACAGGACGCCAATACAGATGCGTCCAGGAAGAACGCTGCCACAGCGCCCGCCGACGCCAAGTCGCAGGACCAGCAGGTTGATCCACTGAAGCGTCCCCTCAGCGAAAAGCAGAGGAAAGAGAACCAGAAGGCGCTGAAGCAGGAGTTGGATAAGACCTACAAGAAGTGGCTTGACGAAGACGTCCGCTGGATCATCAGCGGTGAAGAGTTGACCGCATTCAGGCAGCTGTCCAACGACGAAGAGCGCGACAACTTCATCGAACAATTCTGGCTACGCCGCGACCCCACTCCAGACACCATCGAGAACGAGTACAAAGAGGAGCACTACCGCCGGATCGCATACGCGAACGAGCACTACGCCGCCGGCATCGCCGGATGGCGTACCGACCGCGGCCGCATTTACATCGCCTACGGTCCGCCAGACGAGATTGAATCCCATCCTAGCGGCGGTCTCTACAACCGCCCCATCGACGAGGGGGGCGGAACCACGTCGACCTTTCCATTCGAAAAGTGGCGTTACCGCTACATCGAGGATATCGGTCAGGAAGTCATCCTCGAGTTTGTTGACCAGTGTATGTGTAACGAGTATCGCCTCTCCATGGACAAGCAGGAGAAGGATGCACTGCTCCACACACCGGGCGCAGGCCTGACGATGGCCGAAGAAATGGGCATAGCCAACAAGGCGGATCGAATGCTGGGAGGGAGCCGGTACGATCCCTTCGGGATGAGCACGCAAAGCAACCGCCCGTTCAGCCAGCTAGAACTGTTATCGAAGATCAATCGCCCGCCGCCGGTTAAGTTCAAGGATCTGGAAGCGGTTGTAAATACCAAGATTCGTTACAACCTGCTGCCCTTCGACCTGCGGGCCGACTTCGTGAAGATCACCGGCGATACCGTTCTTGTGCCTGTCACTATTCAGGTAAAGAACAAGGACCTGACTTTCGTCGGAAAAGAGGGAATTCAGACGGCCAGCATGAACATCTTTGGCCGGATGACTACTCTGACCAACCGCATCGTCCAGACCTTCGAGGATACCGTCAAGGTAGATGTTCCAGCAGATCTGCTTGCGAAGACGGTCGAGAACGCCTCGATCTACTGGAAGGCCTTGCCGCTCCGTCCTGGCATGTACAAGATGGACGTGGTCGTGAAGGACGTAAATGGCGACCGTATGGGCACTTGGACGCGCAGCATACGCGTTCCAGAGTTCACGGACGACAAACTGGCCTCCTCTACTCTGATCTTGGCCGATTTGATGGAAAAGGTGCCTTCGCGCAACGTGGGAGCAGGCAATTTCGTCATCGGGACCACAAAGGTTCGGCCCCGGGTCGAGCCTTCTGACGGCAAACCAGCTTCATTCAAGCGCGGCCAGCGAATGAATATCTGGATGCAAGTCTATAATTTAGGCATTGACGAGAAGACCAAAAAGCCGTCCGCGAACATCGAATATGACATAGTGAACGCCTCGACCAACAAGTCCGTCGTTCACGCCGTCGAGAACACGGATCAGATGGGAAATGTGGGCGAACAAGTAACCTTGGAAAAAAGCATGGCTCTGAACTTGGACCCAGGTATCTATCGCCTCACCATTAAAGTGGACGATAATGTGTCTAAGCAGTCCATTACTCCTACGACCAGGTTCGTCGTCGAGTAAAGCTGATTGTTTTTGTCGGGGGCCCGGGAGCCCGGGAGAGGGGGTTGCGATGACCCGTAAGCTCGGACCTATTCTGATGGTATTGACGCTCGTAGTGTGTGCGTCGGCCGCCGTCAACCCGGGCAGAATTTCGGGATACGTCAAGAACTCCGCAGGTGTGCCCCAGATGGGCGCTGCCGTTGAGGTTTTGACGTCGGCAAACGCCCAGACGCTCTACACGGATGCGCGCGGATTCTTCTCCACCGCTTCACTACTCCCCGGCACGTATGTTGTCAAAGTCTCGGCACCGTCATTCCTTCCGACCATACGCGAGAACGTTCGTCTCGAATCCGGCGCCACCCTGGTCGTTAACCTGACGCTAAATACCCTCTTCGAGGCCGTGCAGTTGCTGCCTACTCGCGCCCGTACGCCCGAAGAGCGTGACGACTGGAAATGGACCCTGCGCTCTGCCGCGAATCGTCCCATCCTTCGCGTTCTCGACGATGGACCGCTGGTGGTAGTGTCAAAGTCCGAGGATGAGAACGACAGAGTCCTGAAAGCCAGGGTGGCTTTCATGGCGGGAAACGACGGTTTCGGTTTCGGTGGTTCCGACATGAGCACCAATTTCCTGCTCGAGCAGTCGGTCTTCACCTCCGGAACGCTCTCGTTCAATGGTGACATCGCCTACGGTTCAGGCACTCCGGCGGGCGTGCTGCGTGCCTCCTATTCACAGGCAATGCCCAACGGCTCCAATCCCGAGATCTCGATGACCATCCGGCGCTTCGCGACGGAAGACACCGCGATGCGCGACGCCGCCCTCCAGGCGCTTGCGCTCTCGTTGACCGACAATCTCCAAATCGGCGACTTCCTTGGAGTGCGCTACGGAGGCGAACTCCAGAGCGTCCAATTCCGGGGCCGCGCGAATGCATTTCGCCCGTTTGGATCTGCGGATCTTCACCTCGGCCCCAACACGGTTGTGGAGTACGCCTACGCCAGTTCGCGTCCTACCACTCGCCGCCACAAGGGTTTCGACAGCGCACCGGCGGACCTTAGCGAGACCGATCCGCGGGTCGCATTAGTAGGCGATGATCCAAAGATTGAGCGCGCGCACCACAATGAAGTCTCGGTTTCCCAGCGTGTCGGCAAAAATCGCATGCAGGTTGCTTACTATCGCGACCGCATCGACAACATGGTCCTGACCGGAGTGGGCGATGATCTCCCATCGGGCGGTGATTTCCTCAGCGATGTTTACTCCGGGACGTTCAACTACGGCGGCGGCGATTTCGAAACCAGCGGCGTTCGTCTCGTCTTCGAGCGCAAACTCAGCGACACACTTACCGCCACTTTCGACTACGCTTTCGGCGGAGTACTGACGCTTGAGCAGACCGGTATGGAGTGGTCGAAGGTTCGCGACTCCCTGCGTAATCGGCGTCGGCACTCCTTCGCTACAAAGGTTGCCGGCACCGTTCCGCACGCAAAGACGCGCGTTGTCGCCTCCTACCGCTTTGCCGACGGGGATGCGCTAACACCCGTAGACATGTTCAATGCGTCGGCAGGGCAGAGCGACGCGTTCCTCAACGTGTTCTTCCGACAGCCGCTGCCTGGACGCCGATTCATTCCGGGGAACATGGAAGCTCTGATCGACGTTCGAAACCTGCTGGCGCAGGGTTACATGCCTCTGGTCGGCAAGGATGGGCACACGATCTATCTTGTGCAGGCGGCACGGTCCATTCGCGGCGGACTCGCATTCACCTTCTAGCCGGCTTTGCTTAGGTTTGCGCCTGGTAGTCGCAGGCCTCGCGGCAGACCTGGCAATAGTACTGGCCATCTTGCACCAGCCTGACATCGTCGCCACCCATGCACAGCGCGCAGTACTTATTGCATTCGCATTTCTCTTCGGTAAGTTCGCAAACAGCGCAGATGAATCTTTCTGCCATGACACTCGAACTCTACCCCAGCGACGGCCCTCCAGGAAGTTACGAACGAACGACATTGGCTCCGCAGCTTGCGTGTGGGAGGCCGTCCTATGGCGCAACTTTGAGCAGTTCGGATATCTTCCTCAACAACTTCTCTGGGGAGTCACCCTTGGTGAGGAACGCGTCAACTCCCTCCGTCGCTCCTTCGGGTAGGGAGTAGAACGCTGACAGCAGGATGATCGGTACGTTGGGCCTCATCGCTTTCATCTGTTTTGCGACTTCGCCCCCATCCTGTCCTGGCATGAAGAAGTCTAGAACGACCGCATCGACCTGTTGAGTCTTGAAAAGTTCCAGCCCCTGCTCGCCGTCTTCGGCGGTAATTACTGAATATCCATTCTTTTCAAGAATGAGTTTTCGGACGCGCAGTCCGACACGCTCGTCGTCGATGCAGAGAAGAACCTTCTTTTGGCCCAATGTTTTACCCCTTCAGAGTCTGGCTGCCATCATATTGCCGCACTCCGCAGCGCCCACGAACGCCGCTCGGGAGGCCAGATTATAGCCTTAACGGACTCGCATCACTCCTACCTCCGTGTCATTGCAAAGCAAATCGGAGTTATGGTTTTAGCCCTTTGGATCTCATTGACCCACGTAAAATCTGCGTGATAACGTACAAGGTTAACCCATCCCAGTTGGCGCGAACCAGTAGGGTCCGCAGAGGAAAACCGCATTGTCCTCAACCATAGAGACCGCCCCCATCCGCAAGACTTCACTCAATAATGCTCACAGACAGATGGGCGCCAGAATGGTTGATTTTAATGGCTGGGACATGCCGGTCGAGTACCCGCCCCACGGAGACCGGAAGTCCGGCGGCCTCATTGCCGAGCATATGGCCGTCCGCACGGGCGTAGGTCTCTTTGATGTCAGCCACATGGGCGATATCCGCGTCTCCGGCCGCGAGGCTCTGGCGGCCATACAGCACATGACCATGAACGACGCCAGCAAACTCAACATCGGTCAGTGCCAGTATTCGGCCTTGCTGTATCCGCAGGGGACGTTCGTAGACGACGTGATCATTCACCGCCTCGGTGACGACGATTACCTCCTCGTCATCAATGCCGGCACCCGCGAGAAGGACTTCAATTGGGTCCGCGATGCAGCTAGGGGTTTCGATTGCCTCGTTGAAAATCTCAGCGATGACTTCACCCAGATCGCCATTCAAGGTCCGAAGGGTGTAAACACGCTTCAGAAACTCACCGACGCCGACCTCTCGCAGGTCAAGTTCTATTGGTTCACGCACGGTACTGTCTGTGGCCTTAAGAACATCCTGATCGCCCGGACAGGCTACACCGCTGAAGATGGTTTCGAGATTTACGTTCCGACTGATGAAGCCACGAGTGCCCGTGTGTGGAACGAACTTATGGAGGCCGGAAAAGAATTCGGCATCCTGCCCTGCGGCCTCGGTGCCCGCAATACTCTGCGCCTTGAGGGCAAACTGCCGCTTTACGGCCACGAGATTTCTGACACGATCACCGTCTGGGAAGCCGGCCTCGACCGGTTCCTGAAGATGGACAAAGGTGATTTCACCGGACGCGCTGCCCTCGAAAGGCAGAAGCAGGAGGGTGTGAAGCGCATCCTGGTCGGCCTCGAGAATGTAGACCGGGGCATCCCGCGCGACGGCTACAGGGTTTTCGACCTCGCCGGTAAAGAGATCGGTTACGTTACCAGCGGTTCACCGGGCCCGTTCATCAAGCGCAACATAGCGCTGGCCTACGTGCCCGTCGAACTGTCCGCCATTGATACTGAAGTCAACGTCGAAATTCGCGGACAGATGGTGAAGTGCAAGGTCGTTCTAACGCCGTTCTACAAGCGGCCCAAGAAGACGTCCTAGTCTGCTGAGCCCCGCAGGGGGCGATTGCGACTAACCCAGCGCTTTAGCGTTGGTAGCAGCACCGGCCCCGCCGAGTCCCGGAGGGGCGACTACAAAGCAGGAACTTATCCCTGCTCAATCGGCTTCATACGAACGGAGAGCAAGCATGGCTTACCCGGCAGAGTTCAAGTACACCAAGGAACACGAGTGGATCAAAGTTGACGGTAACACCGGCACCATCGGCATCACCGACTATGCCCAGAATTCACTCGGTGACATCGTATTCGTAGAGTTGCCCAAAGTTGGCGCCGAGATTACTTCAGGCAAGACCTTCGGCACCGTTGAATCCGTAAAGGCCGTCAGCGATCTGTACGCTCCGGTCTCGGGCACCGTCGCCGAGGTCAATCAGGACCTCGCAACTGCGCCCGAGAAGGTCAACTCCGAGCCGCACAGCGCCTGGATGCTGAAGATCAACCTCACGAACCCCTCGGAAGTCAGCAGCCTGCTCTCTGCCGCTGATTACGAGAAGTTCATCGCTGAAGAGCAGTAATCAGATCGGGTGGCGGGAAGCCCATCACCCCGCCACTATTGAGCATCTGTCGCGTGTCGCAATCCAGGGTTTGCTCCACGCTCAAACGGAATCCGCAATCCGCACCCCCACTCAGCCCACGATCGTACGCGGATGCGACAATGATAGGTATCCGGTTCCAAACCCCGTAACCGGATACACCGAATTGCCCAACATAAAATGCGCTATCTTCCAAAATCCGACGCAGAACGCCAGGTAATGTTGCAGGAGATCGGTGTCCGTTCCATCGACGATCTCTTCGCGCCTATTCCTCCCGAGTATCGACTTAACCGCGACCTCAACATCCCGCGCCAGTTCGCGGAGTCCGAGATAGTGGACTGGTTCCGCGACCGCTCCGCCGAGAACGGCACTGACTACAGCATCTTTCTCGGTGCAGGCGCCTACAATCACTATCGCCCGGTGGTCATTGATTCGCTGGTCTCCCGTGGCGAGTTTTTCACCGCCTACACGCCGTACCAGCCCGAAATCGCGCAGGGCACCCTGCAATCGATTTTCGAGTTCCAGACGATGATCTGCGAGCTCACCGGCATGGAAGTGGCCAACGCCTCCATGTACGACGGCAGCACCGGCGCCGCTGAGGCCGCCATGATGGCCGTTCGCCTTACCGGGCGAAGCTCTTCCATAATTGCCCGCAGCGTGCACCCCGAGTATCGCGAAGTCATCCGCACCTACGCAAAACACCAGGGCATGCCGCTCAGCGAACTCGGATTCACCGATTCTGGCCGAGTTAACCTTGAAGCCCTCGACGCCGCCATCACAAGCGACACTGCCTGCGTCCTCATCCAGTCTCCGAACTTCTTCGGCACCATCGAAGATGTCGCCGCCATCGCCGAAATCGCCCACCGCAAGGGCGCGCTTCTCGTCGTCTCAATTGCCGAAGCTATCTCGCTCGGTATCGTCCGCCCACCTGCCGAAGCCGATATCGTCAGCATGGAATCGCAGTCCTTCGGCGTGCCACTTAGCTACGGCGGTCCTTACGCCGGCGTCATCGCGACGAAAGAGAAGTTCGTCCGCCAGATCCCCGGCCGCCTGGTAGGCGAGACCAGGGACAAGAACGGCAAGCGCGGTTTTGTCCTTACGCTCTCCACGCGCGAGCAGCACATCCGCCGTGAAAAGGCGACCTCGAACATCTGCACCAACCAGGCTCTGATCGCGCTTATGGCCAACATCTTCATGACCGTCTACGGACGTGAAGGGCTGAAGGAACTCGCCACACAGAACCTCGCGAAGGCAACCTACGCGCGCCGGCAATTCGCGAAGAAAGCGAAGCTCCTCTTCGACTCGACACCGCGCTTCAACGAGTTCGTGGTTCAGACCAGCGAAGACTCTTACGATTTATCGCATCGTCTGAATGCGAAGAAGATTGTGGGCGGCTTCCCGCTCAAGAAGTTCTATCCCGAACTCGGCAACGCCGCCGTGTGGTGCTGCACCGAGCTGAACACGAAAGAGCAGATCGACGTCGTCGTAGCGGAGGTGCGCTAATGGCCGACAACATCAATCTTCTCGAACAGGAAACTCCGACCATGACAGGGAAGACCGACGCCGGGACTAAGGCCACCACGCACATCAGTCAGAATGAAGGGCTAATCTTCGAGCAGTCCTCGCCCGGCAAGAAGGCATACAAGCTTCCTCCGCTCGATGTGCCTGAGGTGGACGCCTCCACGCTCCTCGGCGACGTAGCTCGACCAGACCTCGGCAACATGCCGGAAGTCTCCGAGATCGAGATCATCCGCCACTTCACGCGCCTGTCCACGTGGAACTACGCCGTTGATCACGGCATGTATCCGCTCGGGTCGTGCACGATGAAGTACAACGCGCGCGTCAACGAGTACGTATCGCGCCTCGATGGCATTGCCGGCGCGCATCCCTACCAGCCCGAGCAGATTTCGCAGGGCTGCTTGCGCATCATCAAGACGCTTGCCGATCAACTCCTCGAGATCTGCGGTATGGACGCGATCACGCTCCAGCCTGCTGCCGGCGCACACGGCGAACTTACCGGAATACTGCTCATGCGCGCCTACCTGGAGTCAAAAGGGAATCCACGCAAGAAGATTCTCATCCCTGATTCCGCGCACGGTACCAACCCGGCGACCGCCGCCATGGCCGGCTACCAGGTTGAGAACCTCAAGTCGAACGCCAACGGCATGGTCGAACTCTCGGCGCTCGAAGCGCAAATGAACGAAGACATTGCCGGGCTCATGATCACTAACCCGAGCACAATCGGCGTGTTCGACGCGCAGATCGGCCGCATTGCCGAGATACTCCACGCCAAGGGCGGCCTGCTCTACATGGACGGCGCCAACATGAACGCCCTCCTCGGCAAGACGCGCCCCGGCGATTTCGGCGTGGATGTCATGCACCTCAATCTACATAAGACCTTCTCCACGCCGCACGGTGGAGGTGGCCCGGGCAGCGGCCCAGTCGCTGTCAAGAAAATACTCGAGCCGTTCCTGCCGACCCCCGTCCTCGTTGAGAGAGAAGGGAAACTCGGGTGGGAATACAATAGCCCGCACTCCATCGGACGCGTGCGCATGTTCTACGGAAACTTCGGCATGCTCGTCCGCGCCCTCGCCTACATCATGGCGAACGGCCCGGACGGACTTCGCCAAACGACCGAAGACGCCGTGCTCAACGCGAACTACATCCGCAAGAAGCTGGAAGGCGTGTACGACCTGCCCTACAACACGCCGTCCATGCACGAAGTGGTCTTCAGCGATCGTCTTCAGACGAAGAACGGCATCAAGACTGGTGACATCGCGAAGCGGCTTATCGATTACGGCTTCCATCCGTACACTGTCTCATTCCCGCTGATCGTGCACGGCGCACTGATGATAGAGCCGACGGAGAGCGAGTCGAAACCGGAACTCGATCAGTTCATCGAGGCCATGAAGCAGGTCGCGCGTGAAGCCGAGGAAAACCCCGAAGTCATCCTCAACGCACCGCACAACACGCGCCTGTCGCGCATGGATGAAGTCACGGCGGCTCGCAAGCCGATTCTCCGCTGGAAGCCCCAGCAGAAAAGTGCCGCCGAATAGGCCTGCGATACGAGAACTGGAAAAGCCCCGCCAATGCGGGGCTTTTTTCTCGTTTTAACAACTGGAATGCGTTCGCACCGTCTGCTTGATCGGATAGTAAGCGCGATCTACGCCGAACGCCGTGCTCCCGGCAGCAATGACGCACATCACCAAGAACATAGCCGCATTTCCGGGAATCTGGAGGTTGAAGTCAATGAAGCTATGCGCAAGTATGCCAATGCAGGCCGTCAGTGCCGCAAAGCGAAATGCGGAGTCGGACCGATCCTGCCAAGCTTTGACGGTCCCGATAGACTGCCGGATCAGCGCGACGATAAAGAACAGAATAATCGAGAAGCCAACTAGCCCGGTTTCGACGAGATACTGCACGTAGTCGTTGTGGGCCTCGTTCACGAAGTCGTTCGTGTAGAAAGTCCGGTACTTCGGATACGCAATAGGAAACATCCGCAATCCCCAGCCCAGCACCGGACGCTCTTTCACTAGCTCAACGCTGTCCTTTACTATCAGCAACCGGATGATGGCCGAGTCACCATTCGCATGGAATTCTTTCTTCGTGCTCTCCATGCGCTCCTGCAAGTTGGCACCCGCCATCCACGTCATCATGGCAGCCACTGCGACTGCGACGACCAAAAGTGCCCCGAGCGGCCGACGCTCCTTGTTCCTGAGGAGCGCTGCGACACTCACGAACACGAGTTGGAAGACGACGGCGATCATGCCGCCGCGCGATCCCGAAAGCGCTACGCTCGACACCATGAGCGCCGTTGCGAAGCCGAGAAGGATGCGCTTGCTCCAGTTCTCTGTTCTCAGCGTGAGCACGAGCGGAATGGGTGTGATTAGTTCCATCAGCCCGGCATAGTGGTTGTGATTGACGTATGGGCCAAAAACCCATCCCTGGTGCCGGGGAGTGATGGAGAAGTAGAGCTTTCCGGGCGTACTGAAGTGCTGTGCTGCCGCAAATAACGCGAGCCCGAATCCGAACGCAGTGAACACGACCATAAAACGGTCCAGGAATTCTTCCCGCATAAACAACTGGCTGGCGGCGAACATCATCATTCCGTACGCCAACAAATTGAGGGCGCCTGCGACGGCGTCGCTGGGATACGGCGGGATCCGAAGTGCGAACTGCAGGCAGATCAACAACGCGAACAGTGCCGATGGAAGCATCAGTGGGTGTTTCTTGATGACCATGCTTCCCGAGAGCACTTGCCGCACCGCCCAGAGCACGACCAGGCCGGCCGCACCAATGTGGAGGACCGTGGAAGACCACGCTTCCACGGCGCCGAACGCGAGCGGCCCGAACATCAGCAGCGCACATAGCAGAGCGAACGAGCACCACTCCACTACTCTGCAAGTTGAGTTCGGCTCCGCCGCATACATTCCGGCGCTCGAGTTGCTCTGTACAAACGTAAGTGTGCTAGGCACAAATGTCCTTAGAACTTCCTCAACTC
>Ga0196976_1000429_pt1 | contig 26835 bp, 23 predicted proteins | sample S3v_513CmetaG_FD_148644 | JGI IMG/M metagenome (GOLD analysis project Ga0196976, IMG submission 148644) | Soil microbial communities from Anza Borrego desert, Southern California, United States - S3+v_5-13C | ecosystem: Environmental > Terrestrial > Soil > Desert | place: USA: California...
CGCGCATTCCTGCCCGGCTCCCTAGTTGATCTGCGTCCGGTCAAGGACACCACACCATTCGAAAACAAGGAATGGGATTTCAAGGTTATCAAGCTCGACCGCAAGCGTAATAACGTCGTGGTTTCCCGCCGTGCCGTACTCGAAGAGAGCATGGGTGCAGACCGCGAAGCGTTGCTGGCCAACCTCAAGGAAGGCGCAGTGGTCAAGGGTATCGTCAAGAACATCACCGACTACGGTGCATTCGTCGATCTGGGCGGCATCGATGGCCTGCTGCACATCACCGACTTGGCATGGCGCCGCGTCAAGCACCCATCCGAAGTGCTGACCGTGGGTGAGGAAGTTGAAGCCAAGATCCTCAAGTTCGATCAAGAGAAGAACCGTGTTTCCCTGGGCATCAAGCAGCTGGGTGACGATCCATGGGTTGCCTTGAGCCGCCGTTACCCTGTCGGTACCCGCCTGTTCGGCAAGGTCACCAACCTGACCGACTACGGTGCATTCGTTGAGATCGAGCCAGGCATTGAAGGCCTGGTACACGTCTCCGAAATGGACTGGACCAACAAGAACGTACATCCTGCCAAGATCGCCCAGCTGGGCGACGAGGTAGAAGTCATGATTCTGGAAATCGACGAAGAGCGTCGCCGCCTGTCGCTGGGCATGAAGCAATGCCAGCCCAACCCATGGGATGACTTCGAAGCCACCCACAAGAAGGGTGACAAGGTCAGCGGCCAGATCAAGTCCATCACCGACTTCGGTGTATTCATCGGTCTGCCTGGCGGCATTGATGGCCTGGTTCACCTGTCCGATCTTTCCTGGAACCAGACTGGCGAAGAAGCCATCCGCAATTTCAAGAAGGGTGACGAGGTTGAAGCCGTCGTTCTGAGCATCGATGTTGAGAAGGAACGTATTTCTCTGGGTATCAAGCAGATGGATAGCGATCCATTCACTGCCTATACCTCCACCAATGACAAGGGTGCACTGGTCACCGGCGTCGTCAAGAGCGTGGAAGCCAAGGGCGCCGTTGTAACGCTCGACGGGGAAGTTGAAGGTTATCTGCGTGCCTCTGAAATCTCCAAGGAGAAGGTTGAGGATGCCACGACCGCATTGAAGGAAGGCGATGAAATCGAAGCGCGCATCCTGAATGTGGACCGCAAGAACCGCACCATCAACCTGTCCATCAAGTCCAAGGACGTTGCCCAGGAGGCGGATGCCATGCAGAAGTTCAGCAATGACAGCGCCTCTGCAGGCACCACTAACCTGGGTGCGCTTCTCAAGGCAAAACTTGACGGCAAAAACAACGAATAAGGCGATCCTGCCATGACAAAATCTGAGCTGATTGCCAACCTGGCTGCACGCTTCCCCCAACTGGTGATCAAGGACGCCGAGCTTTCGGTGAAAACCATCCTTGATTCCATGTCGGAAAATCTTGCCACGGGGGAGCGTATTGAAATTCGCGGATTCGGCAGCTTCAGCCTGAACTACCGCCCTCCCCGCCTCGGCAGAAATCCGAAGACGGGGACCAAGGTGCAGGTACCAGAGAAGTATGTACCGCATTTCAAGGCCGGGAAGGAGCTACGCGAACGGGTGGATTTGTCGGAATAATCCCTCCATTTGCCCTGCACACGGCAGTTTCCTTTACGGGAAGCTGCCGTTTTTTATTGGCCGCCTGTATTGTTTAGCTAACGGCATAAAGCAAAGGCTTGATAAAATCCCGGCATGAAATTCATCTACTTCCTGGCTGGACTGCTGCTCTTTATCTTCCTGCTGGGTATCGCAATGAAAAACAACGCGTTGGTAGAATTGCATTACTACCTGGGGTATACATGGCAAGCACCATTGTCGTTGCTTATGCTGATCACTTTTTCCCTGGGCGTGTTGCTCGGCATTATTGCCTGCATCAGCTCGCTGATTCGACAGAGACGGCGCAACATGGCACTTGAGCGGGAATTGAAAGCGCTCAACAATACTGTCCAGTCAGCCCATTACTGAATCGCCATGCTTAACCACTCCGAGAAAAAAACCAATCATGGAATTTGAATACTGGTGGCTGCTGGCCTTGCCCATGTTCTTCACGCTGGGCTGGCTTGCCGCACGCATCGACATCAAACAACTGCTGTCTGAATCTTCTGCACTGCCGGCCGCGTATTTCAAGGGATTGAATTTCCTGATCTCGGACCAGCACGACAAGGCTATTGAAGCTTTTATCGAGGCCGTACAGGCCAATGCGGATTCCCTGGAGCTGCACTTCGCGCTGGGCAGCCTGTTCCGTCGACGCGGGGAAGTGGATCGGGCCATCCATCTCCACTTGAACCTCCTGGAACGCAAGGAACTGCCGCAACCGCAAAAGCTGGCCATCATGGCCGAGCTCGCCCAGGATTACCTCAAGGCCGGCCTGCTTGACCGCGCAGAGGAACTCTTCCGCTCACTGGACGACAGCCGCTACCAGCAACCCGCCTTGCGCGCATTGCTGGAAATTTATGTGCGCGAAAGAGAGTGGGAGCGCGCCATTGAAATCGCAATGGAACTGGAACGTGTATCCGGCGTGCCTTTCCGCAAGGAAATTGCCCAGTATTACTGCGAAATGGCAGTCAAGTCCGTGCTGGATAACGATTACCCGACTGCCAGAAGCAGGCTGGAAATGGCGCTGGACGCCAACACCAACTGCACGCGGGCCAACGTCATGCTGGGGGAGATGGAAGCCGCCAACAGCAATCATGAAGCCGCCATTTCCATCTGGAAGCGCATCGAATATCAGCAACCGGATTACCTGGGCCTCATCGCAGCGAAAATGTTGAATAGCTATCGCGCCCTGGGCAGGGTCAGTGAAGGTACGACCCTGCTCAAGAACTACCTGCAAACTTACCAGACCACCTCACTACTTTCTGTGGTCTACGAAGTCGTACTGCAGGAAGAAGGTCCGGAAAACGCCGCCATCCTCGCTCGCAACGAGTTGGCCAAAAAACCCAGCCTGCAGACCCTGGATCAGTTACTGCAGGCCCGCACCATGCTGGACAAGGCTGAAACGCAGGATATGCATTTGATGCAGCAGGCCGTGCGTAATGCCATTGGGAATCGCACAGCCTACTATTGCGGTCAGTGCGGTTTCCGCGCGCGCCACTACCACTGGCAGTGCCCAGCCTGCAACTCCTGGGAATCATTCCCGCCCGATGCAAGGGAAACGCCACCTTGACAGCCGACCCGAAAATTATTGTCGCCCTTGACTATGCAGATGCAGCCAGCGCCCTTGATCTGGCAAACAAGCTTGATCCTGCGCTGTGCAAACTGAAGGTCGGCAAGGAGTTGTTTACCGCTGCCGGCCCTACGCTAGTGGAAAAACTTGTAGATCGCGGCTTTGGTGTATTCCTTGATCTCAAGTTTCATGACATTCCGAATACGGTTGCCAAGGCCTGCGAAGCGGCTTCCAGGCTTGGTGTCTGGATGGTGAACGTCCATGCATCGGGCGGCGAAGCGATGATGCAGGCTGCCCGCGAAGGTGTGGATAGATCAGGCCATAAGCCGTTTCTTACTGCTGTTACAGTCCTGACCAGCATGGATCAGCTGGCATTGCATCAGATAGGCGTTCCCGGAAAGCTGCAGGATCAGGTTCTTAACCTTGCCAGACTCAGCCAGCAGGCTGGTCTCGATGGCGTGGTGTGCTCAGCCATGGAAGCGCTTGAATTGAGGAATGCACTAGGTAGCAGTTTCCTGCTGGTCACGCCCGGAATTCGTCCTGCCAATACCAATCGCAATGACCAGACCCGTGTTGTGACACCCGCGCTCGCGCTGAGCTTCGGCGCCAGCTACCTTGTTATTGGCCGGCCCATCACGCAAGCAAGCGAGCCCTTGGCCGCACTCGAAGCCGTAAATCAGGAAATCTCCGCTGTCTCCTAGCAATTCTGCTAGCCGTTCAAACTGACAGTTATCCGTATGATGCAGGCGCTGGCGATATGTTCGCTAGCGTTCTTACATACATTCATACAAGGGGACTCAAATGTTGAAAATGTTGTTTGTATTGCTTGCCGCTCTCAGCTTTTCCCTAGGAAGTATTTCTGCTTTTGCTGCAACCGATCTCAACACGGCCACCGTTGCCGAGTTGCAGAAGGTCAACGGCATTGGCCCGAAGAAGGCTGAAGCCATTGTTGAATACCGCAAAAAGACACCATTCAAGTCTGTCGACGATCTGGACAAGGTGCCCGGCTTCGGTAAGGCAACTGTGGAGAAGGTCAAGGGTGAATTGACTGTATCCGGCGCCAGCAAGAAAACTGCTGCCAAGTAATTGGCACGGACCCAAATAAAAAAGGCCCTTTCGGGCCTTTTTTATTTGACGCGCATACCGGGTTTGGCACCGCTGTCAGGCGACAGGATGAACGGCCCGCCGCTTTCGTCGCTGGCAGCGAGTACCATGCCTTCGCTCAGGCCGAACTTCATCTTGCGCGGGGCGAGATTCGCCACCATGACCGTCAGACGATCTTTGAGCGTTTCCGGATCATAGGCAGACTTGATGCCCGCAAATACGTTGCGTGTCTTTTCTTCTCCAATGTCTAGCGTCAACTGCAGCAGTTTTTCCGCACCTTCGACATGCTGTGCGTCCATGATGCGTGCTATACGAAGATCGACCTTAGTGAAATCGTCGATGCTGATGTAATTATTCTCGGTAACTGCCGGGGCTGGCGCAGCGTCTGCTTGCGCAGGTTGCAGGGTTTGCTTGTTGGCTTCTGTCATGGCTTCGATATGTTTGGGATCAATGCGGGTGATGAGATGAGAATAATCATTGATGTGATGCCCGGACTGCAATGGCGTATTGACCGACTCCCAATCCAATGACGGCACGTTGAGGAAATTCTCAATGTCAGTCGCCAATCCGGGTAATACCGGCTTCAGATAAATGGAAAGCAGACGGAATATTTCCAAAGCTTCCGAGCAAACACTGTGCAGCTCTTCTTCCTTGCCGTCCTGTTTTGCCATTTCCCAAGGAGCGGCACCAGCGACATAAAAGTTTGCCTTGTCCGCCAACGCCATGATTTCGCGTAAAGCTCTGGCGAAATCGCGACTCTCATAATGTTCTGCAATCTGGGATGCAGCATTGCGCAACTCCAAGATAACGGAGTTCTCGCCAACACCCTTCAAGCTTCCATTGAAACGCTTGCTGATGAATCCCGCGGTCCTACTGGCAATGTTGATGTACTTGCCGACCAGGTCGGAATTCACGCGCGCGACAAAATCCTCGAGGTTGAGATCGATGTCTTCCATGCTGCCGTTGAGCTTGGCGGCATAGTAATAGCGCAGGTACTCCGGATTTTTTACATACTCGAGGTAGCTGCGCGCGGTAATAAATGTGCCGCGTGATTTGGACATCTTCTCACCGTTTACAGTCAGGAAGCCGTGGGCGAATATCTTGGTCGGCTTACGATAGCCGGCATATTCCAGCGTCGCCGGCCAGAACAATGCATGAAAATAGAGGATGTCCTTGCCGATGAAATGGTAAAGCTCGGTTGAGGAATCCTTTTTCCAGTACTCATCGAAATCCAGACCTTCGCGCGCGCATAGATTCCTGAAGCTTGCCATGTAACCGATGGGCGCATCCAGCCAGACATAGAAATACTTGCCTGGTGCATCTGGAATCTCGAAACCGAAATACGGCGCGTCGCGCGAAATATCCCAATCGTTGAGACCGGAAGCGAACCACTCCTGCATCTTGTTGGCAGCCTCAGGCTGCAGCGGCGGCACATCGCTGAGCTGGCCAGTTGTCCACTTTTTCAAAAATTCTTCGCAATCGCCCAGCTTGAAGAAATAGTGCTCGGTCTCCTTGCGCACAGGCGCAGCGCCTGACACGGCGGAATATGCATTGATCAATTCGGTCGGGTTATAGGTCGCTCCACATACTTCGCAGGAATCACCGTATTGATCCTTGGCATGACACTTGGGACACTCGCCTTTGATGAAGCGATCCGGCAGAAACATGCTTTTCACTGGATCGAAGAATTGCTCGATGGTCTTGGTAGCGATCTTGCCATTGGCCTTGAGCGCCTGGTAGATGCTGGTAGCCAGCTCCCTGTTTTCAGGCGCATTGGTTGAATAGTAATTGTCGAATTCGATCAGGAAATCGCGGAAGTCAGCCGTGTGCCCTTTCTGCACCTTCTCGATCAGCGCCTCTGGGGTGATGCCCTCGCTCTCCGCGCGCAGCATGATGGGCGTGCCATGAGTATCGTCGGCGCAGACATAATGCACAGTATGGCCTTGCATCTTCTGGAAACGCACCCATATATCAGTCTGGATATATTCGACAAGATGGCCCAGATGGATGCTGCCATTGGCATATGGAAGCGCTGAGGTGACGAGAATTTTTCGGGTCATTGATATTTGGGACTGGCTTTATTATGACTGGCTGGAAGGCCGTATTCTAGCAAATGGACTCGTCTTTCACATCGTGTATATGGGATAACATACGCACTTTCATGGAGCCAGCAAGCAGGATTGAGTCATGCCCTTAACCGAATCACACATTCAGGATGCATTGAAAGAAGTCATCGACCCCAACACGGGCAAGGATTTCGTCAGTGCCAAGTCAGTCAAGAACATCCGCATTGAAGGTAATAACGTCGCACTGGACATCGTGCTTGGCTATCCCGCTAAATCAGTATTGCCAGATATCCAAACACTCATCGAGAGCAAGCTAAGAACACTGCCGGAAATCGGCAATATCCAGATCAATGCCGGCAGCCGGATTGTGCCGCATGCGGTTCAGCGCGGCGTTCAGCTGTTACCGGGCGTAAAGAATATCGTGGCAGTGGCTTCAGGCAAGGGGGGCGTCGGCAAATCCACAACGGCGGTGAATCTTGCGCTTGCACTGGCGCAGGAAGGCGCCACTGTCGGCATTCTGGATGCCGATATCTACGGCCCCAGCCAGCCGCAGATGCTAGGCATCAATGATAGGCCGGAAAGTCTGGATGGCAAGAGCATGCAGCCGCTGGAGCGCCATGGCATACAGGCCATGTCCATCGGATTTCTCGTGGATATGGATACCCCCATGGTCTGGCGCGGCCCTATGGTAACCGGTGCGCTGGAGCAGCTGCTGCGCGACACGCGCTGGCGTGATCTGGATTATCTGGTGATCGACCTGCCGCCAGGTACTGGCGATATACAGCTCACGTTGTCGCAAAAAATTCCGGTCACCGGCGCAATCATTGTCACCACGCCGCAGGACATCGCCCTGCTGGATGCCCGCAAGGGACTCAAGATGTTCGAGAAAGTCGGCATCCCCATCCTCGGCATCGTAGAGAACATGAGCACGCACATTTGCTCCAATTGCGGGCATGAGGAGCACATTTTTGGTGCGGGCGGTGCTGAAAAAATGTGCCAGGACTACAACGTGGACCTGCTCGGTGCCTTGCCGCTGGATATTCGCATTCGTGAACAAACCGATGGTGGTAAGCCTACCGTTGTTGCGGAGCCAGATAGCCAGATAGCGGCCACTTACCGCGAGATCGCCCGCAAAGTAGCCTACAGGCTATCCATGCTGAGCCTGGACCATAGCAGCAAGTTTCCCAACATCGTCATTCAGAAAAATACCTGAACAATCAACGCAGGATGATGCCCTGACAGTAGACATCCACACCGTTTTGTGGCGTGATTAATGTCGCCGGGATGGCTTGGCCATTGCGCCAGTTATCTACCGGTTCCTGCTTGCCGGCGCCAGTGACGAGAAACAATACCTCGCGGGTTCGGCTCAGCCGGGCGGCGCTGATAGTCACACGCTCGGGCGGCGGCTTGGGTGCATCGAATACAGGAAAAGCATCTACGCTGTCATCCGAGATTTTTCCCGGGAACAGGCTGGCGGTGTGGCCATCCTCACCCAGGCCTAGCAATACGAGATCGAAGTCGCTAATGCCTTCCAGTGTCTTTGCATAGGATTTGGCACCTTCAACCGGGCCCAGCTCGGTAGGGATATCGTGAATCTGGCTGGCCGGTATGGGCACATGCCGAAGCCAGACTTCATGGGCCATGAGACTGTTGCGATCAGGATGATCAACCGGCAGGCAGCGGTCATCGTTGTAATAGATATGCCAATTCTGCCAGTCAGCCTGCGCAGAGCGCAACAAGGCGTAAATGTTCTTGGGCGTACTGCCGCCAGCGAGCACCAGCAGGAAACGTCCGCGGCTGGCAATGGCGGATGTCGCGGATTGCAATATGCGATTTACTGCAGCCTCGCTGATCGTTTGCTGGTCAGCAAAGGAAAACCAGCGGGTTGATTGTTGATTTGCCAAGGTGAGTTGGTCCGACTTTTGCATGTAGTTGACGCCTTTTTACGGGTATAATTGCGGGTTTCGATTTGCCTAAAAAGCAGGTTGAAACTTGTTTATCTCAACCAGAGATGATGACACATCATCCTCATCAAGGAAAACTAATGAAGCTAGCAATGATAGGTTTAGGGAAAATGGGTGGCAATATGGCAACCCGTTTGGCAAGAAACGGTTTCGAGGTTGTCGGCTATGACCGCAGCGCTGATGTTGTGAATCAGCTGGTAGCCAAGGAAGGCCTGATCGGCGCCAAGTCAGTCGAAGACGCAGTGAAGAAGCTGGGTGACGGCCAACGCATCGTCTGGCTCATGCTGCCGAGCGGTGGCCCTACCGAAACCCAGATCATGGAATTGATCCCTATGCTCAAAAAGGGCGACATCATCATTGACGGCGGCAACTCCAATTACAAGCACAGCCAGCGTCGCGGCGCCATGCTCGCCGAACTGGGTATCGGCTTCATGGACTGCGGTACTTCCGGCGGTATCTGGGGCCTGGAAAACGGTTACTGTCTGATGGTAGGTGCAGATCCTGCCGTGGGCAAAACCATGGAACCTATCCTCAAGGCACTGGCACCTGCTGATGATCGCGGCTGGGCGCACGTAGGCCCCGTCGGTTCCGGCCACTTCACCAAAATGATTCACAATGGCATTGAATACGGCATGATGCAGGCGATGGCTGAAGGCCTGGACCTGCTCAAGGGCAAGGAAGAGTTCGATCTGGATCTGGCGCAGATCACCGAACTGTGGCGCCACGGTTCTGTTGTCCGCAGCTGGCTGCTGGACCTGACCGCTGAAGCGCTGAAGCATGACCAGGATCTGGGCGATGTCGCTCCTTATGTTGCCGACTCCGGCGAAGGCCGCTGGACTGTGGTGGAAGCTGTTGAGCAAGGTGTTGCCGCTCCGGTATTGTCGATCGCACTGCAGATGCGCTTCGCCAGCCAGGACGATGACGGTTACAGCTACAAGTTGCTGTCCATGATGCGTAATGCATTTGGCGGACATACGGTCAAAAAACACTAAGAGAAAGCCTCAATGAAACAGATAGATCCATGTACCCTGGTCCTATTCGGGGCCAGCGGTAATCTTTCCCGGGTCAAGCTCATGCCTGGCTTGTTCCGCCTCGATGCACTGGGCCGGCTGCCTGCAAAAATGGTCATCCTGTCGGTCGGCCGTGGCGAAGTTAGCCAGGAAGCCTGGCATGCCGACATCAAGGGCATGCTGGACGCCAAGTTCAAGAAGGGTTATGACCAGAAGGTGTTCGAGCGTTTCATCGCACGCAATCACTATCATGCCAATCCGCCTACCGATCCTGACGCATTCAAGCGCATGAAACAGGTACTGTCCAACGAGGCTGTTTTCCCGCAAAACTTCGCTTATTTCCTGTCGGTGCGCCCTTCGGATTTCGCTACCGTAGTAGACCAGCTGGCTTCGGTCGACCTGCTCAACGAAGACAAGTACTGGCGCCGCGTCGTGATCGAAAAGCCGTTCGGCACCAACCTGCCGTCGGCCAAGGAATTGCAGGCTTCCATCAGCAAGCACTTGAAGGAAAGCCAGATCTACCGTATCGATCACTATCTCGGCAAATCCGCCCTGCAGAACATCATGCTGCAGCGCTTTGCCAACACGATATTGGAGCCGATCTGGAACAGCGAATACATCGATCACGTGCAGATCACCAATACCGAGCAACTCGGCGTTGGCGATCGTACGCAGTTCTACGATGCTACTGGCGCTTTGCGCGACATGATCCAGAGCCACATCCTGCAGACCATGGCATTGACCGCCATGGAAATGCCGCAGGCGTTGACACCTGAAGCCATCCGCACCGAGAAGATCAAGGTGCTGGAAGCGATTAGGCCGATTCCTGTCGACCAACTGGAAAAGCATGCCTTCCGTGCGCAGTATGCCGCTGGCGAAATCAATGGCGAAAAGGTGCCTGGCTATCTTGAAGAGCTGGGCAACAAGGAGAGCGTGGTGGAAACCTATGCCGCGCTCAAGCTGTTCATCGACAACCCGCGCTGGAAAGGTGTGCCCTTTTATATCCGCACCGCCAAGCGTCTGCACGAAGCCGATACGCGCATCTCTATCCGCTTCAAGAAGGCACCGCTGCAGCTGGGCGCTGGGCAGCATCAGAATTGGCTCATCATCGGCATCCAGCCGCGCGAGTGCATCAAGATCGAGCTGGAATCCAAGATTCCCGGCTTGGACATCAATACCCGCACGATCCAGCTTGATGCCGCCAACCGCCTGGAAAGCGACGAAACCGTCGATGCCTATGAGGCCCTGCTGCTGAACCTGATGGAAGGCGACAACTCGCAATATCTCCACATCAGCGAAGTGGAAGCCCAGTGGCGCCTGGTGGATCCGGTTATTGAGGCCTGGTCCAAGGACCGCAAGCCGGTGCATCAATATCCGGCTGGCAGCTCGGATCCTGAAGCCAGCAAGGTGATTTTCGAAAGCGAAGATCAGTTCTGGCGCTACTCTATCGAGCTCAACGGCGACAAGGCCTGAGCCGACAAAAAGCGCATTCCGGCATTCGTCGGGATGCGCTTTTTTACTCTTAAAAAATCCCACCGAAACCGTACGCGCCTTTATAATGCGTTCGAATTCCAACTTCACTATCCACGAGAAAAATGAGCATCAAATCTGACAAATGGATACGCCGTATGGCTGAACAGCACGGCATGATCGAACCCTTCGAGCCCAAGCTGATCCGTGAAGTGAATGGCCAGAAAATCGTCTCCTACGGCACTTCCAGTTATGGCTACGATATCCGCTGCGCCAGCGAATTCAAGGTGTTTACCAACATCAACAGCACCATTGTCGACCCCAAGAATTTCGATCCGAATTCATTTGTCGAGATCAACAGCGACTACTGCATCATTCCGCCCAATTCCTTCGCCCTGGCGCGCACCATGGAATATTTCCGTATTCCCAGAAGTGTGCTGACGGTCTGCCTGGGTAAATCGACCTATGCGCGCTGCGGCATCATCGTGAATGTCACGCCGTTCGAGCCGGAATGGGAAGGTTATGTCACACTGGAATTCAGCAACACAACACCCCTGCCTGCCAAGATTTATGCAGGCGAAGGCTGTGCGCAGGTACTGTTTTTCGAATCCGACGAAGTCTGTGAAACCTCATACAAGGATCGCGGCGGGAAATACCAGGGACAAAGTGGTGTCACCCTGCCCAAGATCTGATCACATATCGCTTCAATCCCGCATGTGGCCGGACGCATAGTATTCGTCAGGTCATTCTGTTAGCTTACCGCCCTTAGCAGATTAGAGGTGCCGCAATGAAATTCCATTTCCCCATTGTCATCATTGATGAAGATTTCCGCTCAGAGAACTCTTCAGGCCTGGGCATCCGCGTACTGGCCAATGCGATTGAGGACGAAGGGTTTGATGTGCTGGGCGTCACCAGCTATGGCGACCTCACTTCATTTGCCCAGCAGCAGAGCCGTGCTTCAGCTTTCATCCTGTCTATCGATGACGAAGAATTCATAGAAGAATCACCAGAAGCACTGCTGAACCTGCGCAGATTCGTGGACGAAATCCGCTTCCGCAACGATGAGATCCCGATTTTCCTGCATGGCGAAACGCGTACCTCGCAGCACATTCCCAATGAGATCCTGCGCGAGCTCAACGGCTTCATCCATATGTTCGAAGATACGCCGGAATTCGTTGCACGCTACATCGTGCGCGAAGCCCGCGCTTACTTGGACAGTCTGCCACCGCCCTTTTTCCGCGCACTGGTCCATTATGCTGCAGACGGCTCCTATTCCTGGCACTGCCCTGGACATTCCGGCGGCGTTGCATTTCTGAAGTCCCCTGTCGGCCAGATGTTCCACCAGTTCTTTGGCGAGAACATGCTGCGGGCTGATGTCTGCAATGCCGTAGACGAGCTAGGCCAGTTGCTCGACCATACCGGACCGGTCGCGGCGTCAGAACGCAACGCCGCCCGCATCTTCAACTGCGACCATTTGTATTTCGTCACCAACGGCACTTCAACCTCCAACAAGATCGTTTGGAACTCTGTCGTGGCACCTGGCGATATTGTGGTAGTTGACCGCAATTGCCATAAATCCGTGCTGCACTCGATTATTCTGACGGGCGCCATTCCGGTTTTCCTGATGCCGACACGCAACCATTTCGGCATCATCGGGCCTATTCCGCTGGAGGAATTCCTGCCCGAGACCATACAGAAAAAGATTGAGGCGAATCCGTTTGCGCGCGACTCCAAGGCAAAACCGCGTGTGCTGACCATGACCCAAAGCACCTACGACGGCATCATCTATAACGTGGAAACCATCAAGGAACTGCTGGACGGTCATATCGACACCCTGCATTTCGATGAAGCCTGGCTACCACACGCGACTTTCCACGATTTCTATGGTGACTACCACGCCATCGGCGCGGACAGGCCGCGCTGCAAGGAGACCATGGTGTTCTCCACGCAATCCACGCATAAGCTGCTGGCCGGACTCTCGCAAGCCTCGCAGATCCTCGTGCAGGATGCTGAACAGCAGAAGCTGGACCGCGATGTCTTCAATGAAGCCTATCTCATGCACACTTCGACCAGCCCGCAGTATTCCATCATCGCGAGCTGCGACGTTGCTGCGGCCATGATGGAACCGCCGGGCGGCACCGCCCTGGTCGAGGAATCCATCAAGGAGGCGCTGGATTTCCGCCGCGCCATGCGCAAGGTGGATGCAGAATGGGGCGTGGATTGGTGGTTCAAAGTGTGGGGTCCAGATTACCTGACGGATGAGGGCATAGGCGACCGCGAAGACTGGATGCTGAATGCCGATGACCGCTGGCATGGATTCACCGCGCTGGCTCCCGGTTTCAACATGCTGGACCCCATCAAGGCCACCGTCATCACGCCGGGACTTGATCTGGAAGGCGACTTCTCCGAAGAATTTGGCATCCCCGCAGCCATCGTTACCAAGTATCTCGCTGAACATGGCGTCATTGTCGAAAAGACCGGCCTGTATTCGTTCTTTATCATGTTCACCATCGGCATTACGAAGGGTCGCTGGAATACGCTGGTGACAGCGCTGCAGCAGTTCAAGGATGACTACGACAAGAACCAGCCGCTATGGCGCGTGTTGCCGGAATTCGTGGCCAAGTTTCCGCGTTATGAAAAAACCGGGCTGCGCGAGCTTTGCAACGAAATCCACGGTGTCTATAAAGCTCATGACATCGCGCGCCTGACCACCGAGATGTACCTTTCCAATATGGTGCCGGCAATGAAGCCTGCGGACGCGTTTGCCAAGATGGCGCATCGCGAGATTGATCGTGTGCTCATTGATGATCTGGAAAACCGCGTGACTGCCGTTTTACTGACGCCTTATCCTCCGGGCATTCCATTGCTGATTCCGGGCGAGCAGTTCAACCCTGTCATCATCAATTATCTCAAATTCGCCCGTGACTTCAATGAGCGTTTCCCGGGTTTTGAGACGGACATCCATGGTCTGGTCAAGGAAGTGGTAGGCGGCAAGCCCAAGTATTTCGTGGATTGCGTCGCGCAGTAAGCAGGAATTACGGCTGACGTCTGATGCGGTCGTAATTGATGTAGCTGTAATCCCAGCCCTGGCTGCTGTGATGTCTCTCTCGTAAAGTTTCGCGCCATTCGGTCGGGTTGAATGGCGGCATGAAAACATCACCGTCGAATTCCGCATCTATCTCGGTGAGATATAGCCGGTCTCCGAGCCGTAAACCATCGCGGAAAAGCTCAGCCCCACCAATCAGGAAAGCTTCATCGTCGTTTCCGCATAATTCCACTGCGTGTTGCAACGAGCCTGCCACCAGCGCTCCGGGTACGCGATAATCAGGATTGCGTGTCACAATGACGGTCGTCCTTCCAGGCAGCAAGCGGTCTATCGACTCGTAGGTTTTGCGCCCCATGATAATATGGTGTCCGGTTGTCAGGGCGCGGAAACGCTTGAGGTCTTCGGGCAGATGCCATGGCAGGGTGTTATCCTTGCCGATGACGCCGTTACGGGCGATTGCGGCAATAAGCGAAAGACAAGTCATGGCGCAATTATACTTGTGGTAAAGGATATTCGCTGTCGGCTGTCACATGCAGCCGTGCAGATGCAGACAAACTCATGGCCTTTCACCTCTTCTATCCGAAATCGTTTCTCAAGCTACTGCTGATCGGCTTCGCGCTGGCGATGCTGCCGCTGCTGTTTGCTTTTGGTAATGCCGCGCTCTATCTCGACCGGCTGGCTGAACAAAGCCGCAGCACTGTCACGCAGTCTATTCAGGCTACGCGCGCCAGCCGTCTGCTGGTCGAGCAGCTGACGCTCATGGAGCGAAGTGCCCGCCAGTTTTTTGTGCTGCATGACCCCGTGCTGCTGGATAATCTGACGCATGCCCATCAAAGATTTGATTTATCCATGCGGCAGCTGGAAACGCTGCCGCTGACCCAGCAGCAGATGCACATGCTGCAAACGCTGGCCACTGACGAATCCGGACTATACGAAGAAATCATGTCGCAGGCACATACTGAAACCGACCCCCCACAAGGCCTGATTTCACGTTTTGTCGGGCTGTCCGATCAGGCCCAAGCCATTCTGGCTGAAAACAATCGCCTCATAGACCGCGAATCTGCCGTGTTATCGCAGGCCGCGGAGCGCACCCAGAAAATGTTGTTATGGCAGTCATTGACCCTGCTGCCTGTGGCCTTCCTGGTAGCGCTAGTCATCACTTTCCTGGTCGCGCAGCCGATACGCCGCATGGATGCCGCGATCCGCCGGCTGGGTGAAGGCAGGTATGCAGACCCCATCAGCATTGACGGGCCCGGGGACCTGCGCACACTGGGAGAACGGCTGGATTGGCTGCGCGAACAGTTGTTCGAGCTGGATATGGAAAAGCAGCGCTTCCTGCGGCATGTTTCTCATGAACTCAAGACGCCGCTGACGGCCATTCGTGAAGGCAGCGAATTGCTCAGTGATGAAATCGGTGGCCCGCTGACTCCGCAGCAGCGCGAGATCGCGGGCATCTTGCGCGAGAACAGTCTAAGGCTGCAGAAAATGATTGAAAACCTGCTGCACTACACTGCGGTGCAATACAAGAAACCGCCGCTCAAGATTGAAAAAGTTGAGCTGGGCGCCTTGATGGATGAGGTTCTGGACAATTACGCACTGACATTGAAGAGCAAGCAGATTCACATATTGCGCGAATTTCAGCCTGCCCACATGCGCGGCGATCGCGAAAAACTGGAAACCGTGCTGGACAACCTGATATCCAACGCCGTCAAATACACCCCACTGAACGGCAGCATACGCATCAGTATCCTGCCGGAGGCACGATCCGGCGTGATTGAGGTGCATGACGGCGGCCCTGGCGTGATGGCTGCGGATCGCGCCAAGCTGTTCGACCCCTTTTACCGTGGCGACGGCATGTATGACAGCCTGGTCAGCGGCAGCGGGCTTGGACTGTCTATCGCCAAGGAGTATGTCGAGGCGCATGGCGGTGAAATTTTGCTGCTCCCCTCCGAACAAGGCGCACACTTTCGTGTACGCTTGCCTCTTGAACCTGTTGTAACTGAAAATTGATTTATCCGAAAATGCGAAACACCCCCGTACTACTAATTCTGTTCTTCTCCGTGCTACTAAATGCGTGTGCTACTTCCCCCCGCCAGGCGGAAAAGCCTATCGTGGAAATCGCGCCCGAGCCCCTTGCGGCACCCGTCATCCATAGCGAAAGTATCCTGGAATACACGGGGAAATTCCTCGCAATGACGGCTGCCGGCCAGAGAGAAGAACTTGCGAGACTCGATACACGGCTTGCTCTCAACAAACACGATCTCAGTGACCGCACCAAGACAGCTGCCATTTATGCCTTGTCCGACGTAGCCGACATTAAAAACACAGCCAAGGCCCAGGTTTTGCTTGATGAACTGTCGCGTGAAAATGACCCCGACCTGGAGCGAGTTACCCTAGTCAGGATTCTCCGGAATTTCATGGCGGAACAGCAGAGAATCACAAGGGAAAACAACCGCTTAACTCAGAAAATTGTTGATGAGCAGAAACGGGTCGAAGCGCTACACCAAAAACTGGAAGAGCTGAAAAACATTGAGAAGAACATCGTCGATCGCAAGGTGATGGATAAATAGCGACATGATAGAAAAAACGGCACAAAGAATTCTCACGGTTGATGACGACCCGGATATCCTCAAGCTATTGGGCATGCGGCTCAAGGCTGCCGGCTACCAGGTGCAGTCCGCCACCAACGGTGAGCAGGCCCTGGCGCAGGTGGCGATAAGCCGTCCGGCGCTCGTGATCTGTGATTTGCGCATGCCCGACATGGACGGCATGGCTGTATTTGATGCGATCCACAAGACCGACCCCGCATTACCCATGATCATGCTGACGGCCCATGGCTCCATACCCGAAGCAGTGGATGCCACGCAGCGCGGGGTATTTGGTTTCCTGACCAAACCCTTCGACAGCAAAGTGCTTCTGCAGCAGGTTGAAGCTGCCATTCGCATGAGCGCAGGTACGCAAACCGACGTCGCCGCCGACGAAGATCAGTCCTGGCGGCAGGATATCGTCACGCGCAGCCCGCAGATGGAGAACCTACTTAGCCAGGCCAAGCTCATGGCGGTTTCCGATGCCAGCGTTTTCATCCAGGGGGAAAGCGGTACCGGCAAGGAACTGCTGGCGCGTGCTATCCACCAGGCGAGTCCGCGACATACAAAGCCTTTTGTTGCCATCAACTGCGGCGCCATGCCGGAAGCTCTGCTGGAATCCGAGCTGTTCGGTCACGTCAAGGGTGCTTTTACCGGCGCTGTGCGAGACCACAAGGGCCTGTTCCAGAGTGCGGAAGGCGGCACCCTGTTTCTCGACGAAATCGGGGATATGCCGCTCGCGTTACAGGTCAAGCTGCTACGCGTGCTGCAGGAGCGCAATGTGCGACCTGTGGGCTCCAATAGCAGCATCGCCATTGATGTGCGTGTCATATCCGCTACCCATCGTAACCTGGCGGAGGAGATGAAGGCCGGGCGGTTCCGTGAGGATTTGTATTACAGGATCAATGTTGTGGGACTTGAGCTGCCGTCATTATCGGCACGACGCGAGGATATTCCCCTGCTGGCCAATACTTTTCTGCAAATATTAAGCGGAAAATATGGCAAAAACTTAAACGGCTTTTCGCCGGAAGCAATGGAGCTTCTGATCGCGGCGCCGTGGCCCGGCAATGTACGTGAGTTGCAGAACATCGTCGAACAGACTGTGGTGTTATCCACCACCCCGCTCGTGCCTGCGGTATTGGTACAGAAAGCACTGCAGAATGATATCGGCGGGGTGGTTCCATTTGAAGTGGCACGCAAGAGTTTCGAGCGTGACTATCTGGTCAAGCTGCTCAAGGCCACTAATGGCAGCGTCACACAAGCCGCCAGGCTGGCTCAGCGTAATCGCACCGAGTTTTATAAATTATTGCAGAGGCATCAATTGACGCCGGCGCTATTCAAGGACAATAACCTCAACACGTAGTGTCGTGCCAACACGACAGCAATAAATTGTTCAGAATCAATACGTTCGCCTACCTCATCCAATGAGCGTCTCAAGCGGCAGACATTAAATTCATGTCACAAGCTCTGCCATATATACCTATCCACGCTAACTATTTGATAAATAGATAAAATCTATAGTTGGCACAGTCCTTGCCATATCACTTATAAATATAAGCGTTGAGCAAGGACAAAAAAATGAAAAACCTGCGCAAGACACATCCCATGGTTTTAGTCGCTGCAACAGCATTGACCCTGTTCAGCCTTCTCGGCAGTGCAGCTATCACTGGCCTGCTGCCGACGGCAGCCGATTTGCATAGTGCCAGCATACAGAATGAAACAGGGGTCGCCGATAGCAAGGCCGCGGACGGAATTACTCCCAGGCCGCAAATTGGGCCATCCAAGGACAGCAGGCAGGGTCAAGTGGCCTGCATGAATTGCGGTACGGTAGTCGCGATCCTCGCGTTGGAAGGACAAATCAACACCACCGCCGGGCACAAGGAATACCGAATGGCACCGGCCTATCAGATCAAGGTCCGCATGCATAATGGCGCTTACCAGACACTTGTCCAGCAAGCCCGGCCTCACTACCTGATAGGTGATGTCATCCGACTGGAGAAGAGACAAGCCACCGTATAGTCGATTAACAGTTTCTTAAAGCGGGCCTTTAACTCCCCGTGAAGGTCCGCTTTTTTTTGCCTGTCACTTTTGCAGCTTCAAGCTGCCGCCAGCACCTGCCCTGACCTCAGCAGTTTTTCCATTTCCCGCTTGGCAAGCGGCGCGCTGTACAGATACCCTTGCCCTATTTCACAGCCATGCTCCTGCAGGAACTGCGCCTGGGCACCGGTTTCTATGCCCTCAGCGATCACTTCCAGCTTGAGACCGCGCGCCATCTGGATGGTGGCCACGGTAATGGCGACATCGTCCTGGTCGTGGGGAATATCACGAATGAAACTGTGGTCGATCTTGAGGCGTTCTACTGGGAAGCGCTTGAGATAGGTCATTGATGAATAGCCGGTACCGAAATCGTCAATCGCAAGATGTATTCCCATGCCGCTCAGGGCGGCCAGGCGAGCAACAGTGGATTCGGCATCATCCATGAGCACGCTTTCCGTGATCTCGAATTCCAGCATGTCGGGGTTGGCCTTGGTTTCATGCAGGATGCGTGCGACAAGATCAATGAGCCCGTCCTCACGGAACTGGCGGCCGGAAAGATTAACGCTCAGGCTGATGGGGCGGAAACGCTGTTCATGCCAGGAACGGATATCCTGGCATGCAGTGCGCAGAATCCACTCGCCAATAGGCACAATGAGACCCGACTCTTCCGCCATTGGGATGAATTCGCTGGGGAGTAGCAGCCCTTTTTGCGGATGGTTCCAACGAATCAGGGCTTCCACACCTAGTAGTTGCCGGGTTTGTAAGGAGACCTGAGGTTGGTAACAGAGCTCGAACTGGCCCTGCTCCAGCGCATCACGCAGTTCGCCCTCTAGAGTAAGCCGCGTGGAACTCTTGTAATGCATCTCTTCGGAAAACAGCTGGAACTTGTTCTTGCCATGACTCTTGGCGTGATACATCGCGGCATCAGCATTCCGCAGCAGTTGCGCGACATCGTCGCCATCCCTGGGATAGATGCTGGCGCCAATACTGACGCCCACATACAGGTTGCGGTCGTCCAGAATGAAAGGTTCGCTGAGCACACGGATAAATTTCTCTGCGATCACCTTAACGCGATCCACATCCTCAGCATGATTGAGAATCATGGCAAATTCATCGCCGCCCACGCGGTAGATCACATCATCTTGGCGCACCACGGAGGTCAGCCGCTGGGAGACCATACGCAACAAAGTATCGCCGACATAATGCCCGAGAGTGTCATTGATGACCTTGAAGTCATCCAGATCCAGTACCAGTACCGCAAGCACGCTCTTCTGTGCTCCGGCTTCTTCCAGTAGTTGCTGGAATTTCTGGCCGAATGCATAACGGTTGGGCAGATGGGTCACGGTATCGTAATTGGCCAGGTAACCTACGCGCTCTTCTGCACGCGTGACTGCTCGCTGTAGCCTCCCCAGCAGCAGCGCTGCACCCAGCAGCGTGGCCAGCATGACCAAGCTGGTCGTGCCGATGTACCACAGAAGCTGATAGTTCAAGTTATGCGTATTGGCACGCAGGTAGAGGATGCCGACCTGATTGCCGCCATAAGTCACGGGCTGCCAGATCTCGGCGGATTGCGTATTGATGCGTCGCACTATATCGCCAGTGTCAGCCAGCGTCAGGCTTTCCACTGTATGCTCGCCTTGGCGTACAAACTCGGCAAAACGCTCCTGCTGCAGGTTATACAGAGCTGCAGCATCTACATCGGGGGAAGCAGATAACGTAGACAACGTCTCAGTAGCTGCGATCTGATCGCGGAATAGCAAGGCCGCTACGCTGTTGTTGGCCACGATACGCATTTGCAGTTCAAGCCCGGAAATGAACTGGTTACGCAGGGAGGCGTATTCCACGGCAACGAGAAATACACTGCCCGTCAGTAGGGCTACGCCAACTGCGAGAATATGCACCCTGCGAACAGGTGGGTCGGATTTTTGGTTGGTTGGTCCCATGCCTGTCAATAAACCTGTCTGGCCAGGTACAGCAATCGTGAACTCATTGTCAGACCTGCCTGTCTGGCCGCGGCCGCATCTACATCGAACATGAGCCGCTTGTTCTCCAGAATCAGAGTAATGGTGCTGCGCGGCGGTGTATCTGCAGGCGCTGACACCACGACGACATCCCCATCTGCTTTCGGCGCATTTGCCAGGGGCAGATCGCTGATAGTGAGCACGCTGGATCCCCGCAAGGCATCGAGTATTGCTGCCATATTCTGTTGCTCACTCTGCGCAATATACAACATGTGACACGAGGACGCTTGCTTCAGATCCACAGCACGGTGCACTTCCAGCCGCTTGCCGCGCGCCTTGCGGTTATGCAGTTGTTCGATGGAGGCGCCAAAGCGGTCCTCGCCGATAGTGCAGACCGTAATCGTAGGGTCTATTTCGGACGGCCATGTAACAAACAGCGCAAAGTTATAGAGATACGCCGTCTTGAGCTCGTACTCGCTCACCTGCGCGGCATTAGCCAGCAATGCCGGACTTGTCATCGCCATCACTAATGCCAGAACTTGCAGGGTGCGCATCAACATGGCTAGAACCTGTAATCCAGTTTGATACGGAATACGCGACCATCCTGCCGAATGGTTTCCTGCAGGTTGATGGCTTCAGCGGGGTCGCCATATTCCTTGTCGAATATGTTGTAGACCCCGAGCGAGGCATCCAGCCCTGGTAACAAATCGCGGCGGCTCAGGTTGGCATTGGCCACGACGAAACCGCCAGTGTCACCATTGAGCGTGCGCCGACGGCTGGTATACATCAATTCGCTGCCTGCCTGCCATCCGTCATACACCGGGAAATTCACGCCCAGCTTGCCGATGACGCGCGGTGAATTGATCAGCCATTCATCGGTGTTGCCGTCATAGGCGTGCTGGTATGTCAGGCTGGATTTGATTTGCCAGCCATCGAACTGCCCATCCAGACCGAGCTCAAGACCGTTCGTGCGTGCTTTGTCCACATTACGGAACACCAGCAACCCGTCCGCGGGATCGGTTTCCTGGCTGATGAGGTCATTGATGCGATAGCTGAACAATCCTGCATGGCTTTGCCATCTGGCTGATAGCGATTTATCCCATGCAAGTTCGTAGGTATTGATGGTTTCCGGCTTCAGGTCCGGATTACCTTTCTGGCCGAAGGCCAGGGTGTCATCCCCATAAAAACGTTCATAGGCATTGGGGGCGCGGAAGGCTCTGCCATAGATGAATTTCAGGCTCTCCTGCATTGAGGGCTGATAGATCACCGCCAAGCGCGGGTTGGTCGTGCTGCCAAAACTATCGTAATGGTCATAGCGAACGCCAGCATTCAGCAGCCAGCGTTCGTTTACGCGAAATTCATCCTGAAGGTATAAGCCGTATTTATCAGCATCGTGGCGTTCATCCACATAAACCTGTAGCGGCGGCAATTCAATGTTCTTCTGATCCAGCCGATCGTCATGGATGTATTCCACGCCACCGACGAGCTTGTGGCCAGCAAACGCGGTGCTCGTAAAACGGGCCTCGGCCGTATTGCGCCTCCCGTAGGTGGAATCTAGGCTCACGGTTGTGGGATAAGGATACGTCCCCTCGTATTTGTAGACGCCGTGATTGAAGTGAAGGCGCATGTCGAGAGCATCAGACAGCTCGGCAATGTAGGTCGCGCTGGCGAACGTATGCTCATCGGTTGTTTCGTAGCGCGGATCATTGAATACAGTCCCATAGGGCGCAGTGGGGTTCTGCTTGTCGCGTTCGACATGTGCGGCCTCAAGCGTCAGTCCACCGAAGGTGAGCTTGGCGAAAAGCTTGTGATACGCCTCACTGTCCAGGCCCCTCGCCTCCCCGGCAAACTCGCTGTAATGCCAGTCTCGGCCCTTGTTGTCCGCCACTTTGGCAGAAACGACAACTTCTGCCCCATTCTCCAGAATGGCTCCGTAGCGCAATCCGCCCTTGTAGCTCTGATGGCTGCCGGCCTCCCCGCTGACGGTAGCGCCCAGCATGCTACCTGCCTTTTTGCTTACAACATTGATCACACCGAGGAACGCATTGTCACCGTATATCGAAGCTGCCGGACCGGGCAGGAATTCGACCTGTTCGATCAGGTCGATATCAAGGATGAATTCAGAGCCAATATATGCTTGGCCGTAAACATTATCATTGACGCGAATGCCGTCCACCAGCAACAACACGCGGGAATTGTAGTCGCCGGTGCGCGAGAAGCCGCGAACGCCCAGGTAACTCCAGCTGCGGTCATTGGTGACATAAAGACCTCGCATGCTGTTGAGCACATCACCCAGCGTGCGGTAGCCATAAGTCCGGATATCTTCGGAGGTAACGACGACTGCTGAGGCCGGCGCATCGTGAATCTTCTGCGAATAGGTAGAAGCGCTGCTGACCTCAAGTGTCAGCAGACTTTGCAATGGTATTTCCAGGAGCTCTGCTGAATCTGCTTCTTCTGCGTACAGCGGTTGAAACGACACCAACAAGACAACGGTAATACCAAATGCGTACTTCAGTAGACGTGGGCGGTCTATGCCACCTTGCTGTCTAATGATGCTCTCCCAAATGCAGTGTTTTTATTATGTGTTGCAGTGTAGCACAGCTATATCAAGCGCCAACAGTTCAGTTCGCGAGATGAAAAAGGGGTGGTGGAACAAGCTGATGGACCCTTGAATGGCAGTCAAACTCAACTGCCGATAAATACGAAAGTTGCTTAGACGGCGACAGGCGCCTTGATGGCAGGATGCGGGTCGTAGTTCTCGAGCGTGAAGTCCTTGAACTTGAAGTCGAAAATATCACGGACTTCCGGATTGATACGCATGGTGGGCAGATTACGCGGCGGGCGCGAAAGCTGCTCGCGCACCTGATCGAGATGGTTTAGGTAAAGATGTGCGTCGCCCAGCGTATGTACAAAATCGCCCAGCTTGAGGTTGCACACCTGCGCCACCATCATGGTCAGCAAGGCATAAGAAGCGATATTGAATGGCACACCGAGGAAGATATCAGCGCTGCGCTGATAGAGCTGGCAGGAGAGCTTGCCGTCAGCTACGTAGAATTGGAAAAAGGCATGGCAAGGCGGCAGCTTCATCTTGTCTACATCAGCCACGTTCCAGGCTGAGACAATCAATCGTCGCGAATCCGGATTTCTCTTGATGCTCTCGACGACTTGCGTGATCTGGTCGATGTGCCCGCCGTCAGGTTTGGGCCAATTGCGCCACTGATAGCCGTACACTGGACCAAGATTACCGTTTTCATCCGCCCACTCGTCCCAAATGGTGACGCCGTTTACCTTGAGATACTGGATATTGGTGCTGCCCTGCAGGAACCACAGCAGTTCATGGATGATGGACTTGAGGTGAACCTTCTTGGTGGTGAGCAGCGGGAAACCCTCGTTGAGGTCGAACCGCATCTGATAACCGAAAACTGACAAGGTGCCGGTGCCGGTGCGGTCTTCCTTCTTGTGGCCGTGCTCGAGTACGTGGCGCATCAAGTCCTGGTAGACCTTCATCGGTGGCTCCTTATCGAATGTGTTCGGCGATGTACTGCTTGATGACAGCCGCGTTGGCTTCCATCACGTCAAAACGCTGCGGCAATTCTTCCAAACCAACCAGATCCGCGGGACGTTCAGGACGGCTGCCCAGCGCTTCCATGATCGCATCTTCAAACTTGGCCGGCAATGCAGTCTCCAGCACGACCATGGGCACACCGGGCTCACGGAACTGTAAAGCGGTTTTATAGCCGTCAGCCGTATGGGTATCTATGGTGACGCCATATTGTTCGTTCACTTGGCGGATGGTCTGCATGCGGTCCTGATGGGTGCTTGAACCGGAAACAAAACCATAGTCAGCCACCTTGTTGAACAGGCCGTCAGCCTTGAGATCGAACGCGCCACCACTATCCACCCTGCTCCACAGTTCGCGCATCTTGTTTGCATCGCGACCGTTGAGATCGAAGACGAAACGCTCGAAATTGGAAGCCTTGCTGATGTCCATGGACGGGCTGGATGTATGGTAAGTATTAGCCGAACCGCGCGGGCGATAAACGCCGGTCTTGAAAAATTCATCGAGCACGTCGTTTTCGTTGGTCGCCACGACAAGTTTACGGATAGGCAGTCCCATCATGCGCGCGATGTGCCCGGCGCAGACGTTGCCGAAATTGCCCGATGGCACAGAAAAATCCACCTGCTCGCTGTTTTGCTGAGTAACGGCGAAATAGCCCTTGAAGTAATAGACGATCTGCGCTGCGACACGCGCCCAATTGATTGAATTGACGGCGCCTATCTTGTACTTGGCCTTGAACGCGGCGTCGTTGGACACAGCCTTGACCATGTCCTGCGCATCGTCGAACACACCCTTGATGGCGATGTTATGGATATTCGGTTCCTGCAGGCTGAACATCTGCGCGGTCTGGAAACGGCTCATCTTCTGATGCGGCGACAGCATGAAAACACGTACGCCCTTTTTGCCGCGCATGGCATATTCTGCTGCCGAGCCGGTATCACCCGAAGTGGCGCCGAGGATGTTGATTTCCTGTCCCACCTTGGCGAGCACATACTCGAACAGGTTGCCCAGCAACTGCATGGCAACATCCTTGAAGGCCAGCGTCGGCCCGCTCGACAGGGACAACAAGTACAGATCTTCTTCCAGTTTCAGCGCCGGCGTGATGTCATCGGCGTTCTGGCCCGCACGCACATGCTTGTAGACCTCTGCCGTGTAAGTCTTGTCGACAATAGCGCGCAGGTCTTGTGCAGGGATATCGTCCGCCAGCCGCGAGAGGATGGTGTAAGCTAGGTCTCGATAACTCATGCCGCGCATGGCAGTCAGGTCGGCCTCGCTGAACTGCGGATAAGTTTCCGGCAGATAGAGGCCGCCGTCGGGTGCGAGACCGCCAAGAAGGATTTGGCTGAAAGTTAATGCCGGCGAATTGCCGCGGGTGCTGATGTACTTCATAACTGAATAATTACCTGCTCAATTCTTCCATACGAATGCGCGTAATCTTGCCGTCAATCGCCGGCAACGCTTCAATCGCTGCAATCGCTTCATTCATTGTCTTCTCGACCGTCACATGCGTCAGGATGATGATGTTAGCCTCGGCTTCATTCTCCGCCGGCTCTTTCTGGATCATGGCGTCGATGGAGATACTGCGGTCGCCCAGGATGCGTGTGACATCTGCCAGCACGCCCGGTTTGTCGAGCACTCGCATGCGCAGGTAATAGGCGCTATTCACTTCAGTGATCGGCAGAATGGGCAGATCGGCCAGCTGATCCGGCTGGAAAGCCAGATGCGGCACACGCTGATGTGGATCAGCCGTATGCATACGGGTGACATCAACCAGGTCAGCCACGACTGCACTGGCGGTAGGCTCAGCGCCGGCACCGGCTCCGTAGTACAGCGTGGGACCTACAGCATCGCCCTTGACCACGACGGCATTCATGGCGCCATTCACATTTGCAACCAGTCGTTTCTCAGGAATCAGTGTGGGATGGACGCGCAGCTCGATGCCGTTGTCCGTGCGCTTGGTGATACCCAGCAGTTTCACGCGATAGCCAAGCTCTTCCGCATACTGGATGTCTTCCCGCGTGAGCCTGGTAATGCCTTCGGTATACACCTTATCAAACTGCATGGGAATACCGAAGCCGATCCCGGCCAGAATCATGAGTTTGTGCGCGGCGTCTATGCCTTCCACGTCGAAGGTCGGGTCTGCTTCTGCATAACCCAGACGCTGCGCCTCGCCCAGCACGTCATTGAAACCCAAGCCCTTTTCGCGCATCTCGGACAGGATGAAGTTGGTGGTACCGTTGATGATGCCGGCGATCCATTCGATGCGGTTGGCGGAAAGCCCCTCGCGCACCGCCTTGATGATGGGAATACCGCCGGCGACTGCAGCCTCAAATGCCACGATCACACCCTTTTTCTGTGCCGCAGCAAAAATCTCGTTGCCGTGCAGCGCGATCAGTGCCTTGTTGGCGGTGACGACATGTTTGCCGTTCTCGATAGCCTTGAGCACCAACTCTTTAGCAACGGTATAACCGCCGATGAGTTCGACGACGATGTCAATTTCCGGATCTGTGACAACGGCAAACGCGTCATCCACAATCTCGACCGCGCCGTTGGTGATGTCTTTCGCCCGAGCAACGTCACGATCCGCAACTTTCACGATGCGAATCGGACGACCCGCCCTGCGCGTGATTTCTTCCTGGTTGCGGGTCAGCACGGTAAAAGTGCCGCCGCCCACGGTGCCTATGCCTAACAGGCCCACGTTGATTGGTTTCATTGCTTCCATTCTATTTTTTCGCGCCGTGGCGCTTGCGATAATGTTCGAGAAAACGTGCCACGCGCCCGATGGCTTCCGTCAGGTCATCCGTATTCGGCAGGAAAACCACGCGGAAATGATCCGGTTGATGCCA
>Ga0196976_1000430_pt1 | contig 26832 bp, 28 predicted proteins | sample S3v_513CmetaG_FD_148644 | JGI IMG/M metagenome (GOLD analysis project Ga0196976, IMG submission 148644) | Soil microbial communities from Anza Borrego desert, Southern California, United States - S3+v_5-13C | ecosystem: Environmental > Terrestrial > Soil > Desert | place: USA: California...
TCAACAATACATGCAGCTGTCATCCTGAGCCGCGTAGACGGGGCACCACTCCTCGTGCGCTCCTGGCAGGTAGCCGGTGCTGAGCAGGAACGACCCTGTGATCTCCCCGCCGGTGAAGACGAAGGTGCGCTTGAACAGCTTCACCCACTCTTCCTTCGTGCGCGGGTGATGCGCGTCGAGCCATGCGGCGAACGACCCGTGCGTCTTGCGCAGCGCGAGGATGCGTTTGGCGTTCTCCACCGCCGCGTCGACCTTCAGCCGGTTGCGGATGATGCCGGGATTGGCAAGCAGTTTGGCCTTGCGGCGCGCGTCGTAGCGGGCCACGCGCTCCAGCGAGAAGTCGTCGAATGCCGCGCGGAAGGCCTCGCGTTTGCGGAGGATGGTCAGCCACGACAGGCCGGCCTGGTTGATCTCCAGCACGAGGCGCTCGAAGAGGCGGTCATCGTCGCGGACGGGGAAGCCGTACTCGGTGTCGTGATACGGGCCGTGGTCGGGGTGTCCGGGGGCGATGTCACAGTAAGTGGCCACGAAGCGGGATGATACGCTGCACGCAACACAGTTCATGACCCCGCTGGAGATCCTCATTGCCCTTTCCCTCGTGCTCGCAACGGCGGCCGTCATGTATCGCCAGGTCGCGGCCGTGCGCGGGGCGCGGGCGCAGTCGGAGGCGGAGCGTTTCGCCCGCGACATCATCGACAACGCCGGCGACGGCATCGCCGTCTACGACCGCGAGCTGCGCTGCGTCCTCTGGAACGACTTCATGGAGGACCTCACCGATCTCGAGGCCGTGAACGTGATCGGCCGCCCCGCCGCCGAGCTCTTTCCGGCCGAGCATCAGGTCGAGGAGCTGATCCGCCGCGCGCTGGCCGGCGAGACCGTGTCGTCGCCGGACCTGCAGTTCGACCGGCGCTGGGTCTCCGCGATCTACCGCCCTTACGTCGACGAGAGCGGCCAGCCCGCGGGCGTAATCGCGCTGGCCCGCGACATCACCGACCGCAAGGCGGTCGAACAGCAGATCGAGTATCAGGCCTATCACGACTCGTTGACCGGCCTCGCCAACCGCCGCCTCTTCCAGGAGCACCTCTCGCTGGCCCTGGCCCTGGCGCAGCGCCGCGAGAAGCAGGTGGCGGTGCTCTTTCTCGACCTCGATCATTTCAAGGTCATCAACGACTCCCTCGGCCACACGATCGGCGACGCGCTGCTGCAGCAGGTGGCCCGGCGCCTGCGCAACGCCGTGCGCGACGGCGACACCGTGGCCCGCGTCGGCGGCGACGAGTTCACCATCGTCCTGCAGGAGCTCCTGCACGCGCAGGACGCGGCCGTCGTCGCGCAGAAGGTGCTGCGCACCATCGCCGCGCCGATGGAGATCGCCGGGCACAAGCTGTACGTCACCGCCAGCATCGGCATCACCCTCTTCCCGGCGGACGGCGAGGACGCGGAGACGCTGCTCAAGAACGCCGACGCGGCCATGTACCGCGCCAAGTCGGAAGGGCGGAACACGTATCAGATGTCGACGCGCGAGCTGAGCCGCGCCACGCACCAGCGCATGACCGTCGAGAGCGGGCTGCACCTGGCGCTGGAGGCAGGCGAGTTCGCGCTGCTGTATCAGCCGCAGATCGACGTGGAGAGCATGGAAGTGGTGGGGATGGAGGCGCTGCTGCGCTGGCGCCATCCCGATCGCGGCGTCATCCTCCCCGAGGAGTTCATTCACGTGGCCGAGGAACGGGGACTGATCCTCCCCATCGGCGACTGGGTGCTGCGCCAGGCCTGCCTCGACGCGCGCCGCTTCCACGACCGCGGCCTGCCGCACTTCCGCGTGGCCGTGAACCTCTCCGCGCGCCAGTTCCGCGACCCGTCGCTGGGCTCGACGGTGGAGTCGGCACTGCGCGACTCCGGCATCCCGCCGGCGACGCTGGAGCTGGAGATCACGGAATCGATGGCCATGGAGAACGTGCAGCTGACCATGGCCACGCTGGAGCAGTTCCGCCAGGCCGGCGTGACCATCGCCATCGACGACTTCGGCACCGGCCACTCGTCGCTCAGTTACCTGAAGCGCTTCCCGGTCGACGCGCTGAAGATCGACCGCTCGTTCGTCACCGACCTGCCCGACAAGTTCGAGGACGCGGCCATCGTGAGCTCGGTGATCCAGCTCGCGAACGGCCTCGGCATGCGCGTCATCGCCGAGGGAGTGGAGACCAGCGAGCAGCTCGAGTTCCTCAAGGAGGCCGGCTGCCGCGAGGTGCAGGGCTTTTACTTCAGCTACCCCGCGCCGATCGAGGAACTGCTCTCGCTGACCTCGGAACGGCCATCGTCGGTAGCCTGAAAAACGTAGGGCGGGCTTCAGCCCGCCTCCCCCGGGGGCGGGCTGAAGCCCGCCCTACGTTCAGAACCGAAACGGGATCTGCGCCGAATCGGCGGGTACGCGCCAGTGGTCCGGATCCTCGTAGTCGTACGCGCGGTCGACGAGGTTGAGCACGAATGCGTGGGATGAGCCGATGTTCTCCACGCCGTGCCACACCCGCGGCGGGACGACCAGCAGCGCCGGGCGGATCGTGCCGAAGCGGAACTCGTTCACGAGACCGTGTGTCGGCGATCCCTCGCGGCCGTCGTAGAGCGCGATACGCACGATGCCATTGCTGACGAAGAGACGGTCCGTCGTCACCGCGTGCGTGTGCCACGCCGAGAGCGCTCCCGGCTCGAGGACGACCTGAAACACCTGGGCGATCGTCGGATTGCCCAGCCACTCGGCGCGCACGATCTCGGTGAGGTAGCCGTTCGACTTCGGGACGTTGAGGACCTCGTGGACCTCGACGCCGTCGATCAGCGTCTGCGCGGACGGCACCCAGCGGGGCGTGATGGTCTGGCGATCTTTCGTCGCTCCTTCGAGGAGCCAGGGGTTCGTAGTCATTCTGAAAGTCTGGACAGGCCGCGGATCCTGCGCAGTGCGTCGACCGCTCCGCCGCGTCGCCGGAACTTTACCGCATGCACCAGCGCGAGCGGGTGCATGCCGGCGGCAAGCGCGCCGCGTCGCACCAGATTTTTCACAAGGCGTACGACGGGCGCGCGCAGCGACGGCCGGACCACGTCGTTGGCCTGCCGCAGCGCGGCCTTCGTGAGCAGCTCTTCGAGCAGTGCCGCCGGCTCGTCGCGCAGCCGCGCGGCGTAGTGTGCGAGCTCCGAGATGTCGCCCGAGACGTAGGAGTCCTTGCGCAGTCCCGAGGGAAGGGAGAGGTTCGTCACGCGGGGGATGGCGCGATGCCGCACTCCCGCGCGCCACGCGCGATACAGCCAGTCCTGCGACGGCACGAGCAGGATCTCCCCCGCGCGGCGCCACGGACCGATGCGCTCGAAGAGCTCGCGGCGCATGACCCACGACGACGCGGTGATCCACGTCGACGGCTCGTAGTGCCCCGCGGGGCAGGCGCCCGTCAGGCGCACGACGCCGTCCGGATCGACCTGCAGCGTGAGGGTGGTCGCGAGCTCGGCGTCGTCCAGCGCGCGCGTGGTCACCTCGAGATGCTCGCGCGTCCAGAAGTCATCGTGATTGAGGAAGGCGAGGAACCGGCCGCGGGCCATGCGCGCTCCCTCGCTGTTCGGAAAGGCCTGATCGCCGGAGTTCACGGGAAGGTTGACGAAACGCATCCGCGGATCGCCGAACGAACGGACCACCGCTTCCGTGTCGTCCGTGCAGGCGTCGCCGACGACGATGAGCTCCCAGTCCTCGCGCGTGGAGCGCGTCAGCGCCTCCAGCGTCAGGCGCAGGACCGGGGCGCGGTTGTACGTGGCCGTGACGATGCTGATGGCCGGTTCGGTCATGCGAGCCGCGCGATCCGCGCGCGCGTGTAGCGCTGCAGCAGCATCGGGTAGAGGTGCACCGCGATGGTGGCCGCGAAGAGGTACCACGCCCAGCCATCCCACCCGATGCGCCACGCGTACGCGCAGGTGGCGAGTCCGGCCAGCAGCAGCACGAAGTGGCTCCGCTCGCTGTCGATGTAGCGCGCGGCGAAGGCGTTCGCGTCGACACGATTGCGGATCATGCGGAAGGCCGGCTCGCGGCGGCGGCGCCAGCGGTTGGCGAGGTCGCCGTCGGGGACGAAGTTGCGGAACCAGCGCACGCCGAGGAGCTCGTAGAGACGGCCGCTGCGCTCGAAGCCGCGGGCGCGGTAGTACGACACGGGGAGCCACCACACGGCGACGCATGCCGCGCAGCCGGCGAGGAACCACGGCAGGCCCGGGTCGGCGCCGCCGCGGAATACCTGCACCCAGAAACGCAGCACCGGGACGATCCACCCGGCGCACATGATGGCGAACGGGATGAGGTTTAAACTCGAAGTCATGCGGTCGATGCTGCTCATTCTCGCACTGTGCGACCCCGGCGAGGCGCTCCTCAACTCCACGCTCTGGGTCCAGCGCGCGGCGGAGTATCGCGCCTCGGCGCTGCAGACGTACGCGATCGCGCGGCAGATCCTCGACGCCGGTGGAGCGGCAGGCTCCAGCCCGCCGGCCGTCATCCTCGACCTCGACGAAACGGTCCTCGACAACTCCCGCTTCGCCGCGCGCCAGCTCGTGCAGGGGAAGACCTTCACCTTCGGCGAGGAATGGACGGCGTGGGTGAACGAGTCCGCGGCCTCCGCGGTGCCGGGCGCCGTCGAGTTTCTGCAGTACGCGCAAAGCCGCGGCGTGACGCCGGTCTACATCACCAACCGCACCACCATCCACAAGGCGCCGACGCTGGTGAACCTGCAGAAGCTCGGCCTGCCGGTGTCCGAGGAGACGCTCCTCGTGCGCGACGACGCGTCGACCGACAAGACCGCGCGCCGCAACGCCGTCGCCGCGCGCTACCGCGTGCTGCTCTACCTCGGCGATGCCATGGGTGACTTTCCCGCCGATGGCGACGTCCCGCGGCTCGTCGTCGCCAATCCGATGTACGGCTCGTGGGAGAAAGCGGAGCTCAAACCGGCCGCGCTTCCTCTGCCTCCTTCCAGATCTCCGTGCGATGACTCTCGTTCAGGAAAAACGTCCCGATGAAGAACGTCATCAGCGCGATGCCGATCACCCAGTAGAGCCCCGCGAAGATGTTGCCGGTGCGCTCGACCAGCAGGCCGGCGATGAGCGGCAGCGTGCCGCCGAACCAGCCGTTGCCGAGGTGATAGGGGAGGGAGAACGACGTATAGCGGATGCGCGCGGGGAAGGCCTCGATGAGGAACGCCGCGATCGGGCCGTAGACCATGGTCACGTAGAGGACCTGAATGAACACGAGCAGCGTGAGCATGACCATGTTCGGGTTCTTCGGGTCGGAGCTGTAGTGCTGCATGGCCTTGTAGATGGGGATGTAGGTCAGCGCGGCGATGAGGTTGCCGGCCATCATGATCTTCAGGCGGCCGATGCGGTCGGAGAGCGCGCCGAAGAGCGTGAAGAACGGCAGGCCGAAGAAGAGCGCCACGGCCACGATGATGCTCGACTGCACGATGTCGACCTTCATCACGCTCTGCAGGAACGACAGGGCGTAGAACTGGCCCGTGTACCAGACGATCCCCTGTCCGGCCGTCGCGCCGAAGAGCACCAGCAGCACGATCTTCAGGTTCGGCCAGCTGCCGAAGCTCTCTTTCAGCGGCGCGAGCGAGGTCTTGCCCTGGCTCTTGAGCGCGGCGAAGAGCGGCGACTCGCTCATCTTCAGGCGGATGTAGAGCGACATGCCGACCAGCACGATGGACAACAGGAACGGCACGCGCCATCCCCACGCGTTGAACGCCTCGGCGGACATGGAGCGCTTCACGCCGAGCACCACGCCGAGGGAGACGAAGAGCCCGAGCGTGGCCGTGATCTGGATGAAGCTCGTGTAGAAGCCGCGCTTGTTGTCGGGGACGTGCTCGGCCACGTACACCGCCGCGCCGCCGTACTCGCCGCCGAGGGCCAGCCCCTGGAGGAGACGCAGCACGAGGAGGATCGACGGCGCCAGCGCGCCGATCGAGGCGTACGTGGGGAGGAGGCCGATGACGAACGTGGAGAGGCCCATGATCGTCAGCGTGACCAGGAACGCGTACTTGCGCCCCACCACATCGCCCACGCGGCCGAAGACGATGGCCCCGAACGGGCGGACGATGAAGCCGGTGGCGAAGAGCGCCCACGTCTTGATCAGGTTCCAGGTCGGATCGCCCGCCGGAAACATCAGCTCGGACATGATCACGGCCAGGCTGCCGAAGATGTAGAAGTCGTACCACTCGATCATCGTGCCGAGGCCGGAGGCGAAGATGATGCGTTTGACCGGATACTCGGTCCGTTCGTTCATCGCTGTTCCTTTGTGAGGAAGGTTGTCGGTTGTCAGTTGTCGGTTGTCTGCGCTGCCTTGCATTGCCGGCCATTCAGCACAGACAAGCGACAACCGACAACATCATTATGCCCGCAGCAGCTCACGCGCGGCGCGCGCGAACCGGACCGCCGGCGTCCTCGCCGGCTGTCTGGGCGGGCGTCCCGCCCGCTCCGGGGTGACGGCGGGACGCCGTCACAGACAGCCGGCGGGACGCCGGCGGTCCACTTGACTCAGCCGCGCAGCAGCTCGCGGGCGGCCCGCGCACCGCTCTCGATCGCCCCCGCCACGGTCCCGGTCTGGTCGCTGCTCGTGGCTTCGCCGGCGAAGAAGAGGGTTTTGCGGATCGGCCTGGCCAGCGCGTCGTGGGCGTTGGCGCCGCCCACGGCGGCGTAGGAGTACGCGCAGCGGCTGAAGGGGTCGGCCTGCCAGTCGTGGGTGAACGTGCCGGCAAGGAGCGCGTCGATTTTTTTGCGCGGCTGCTTCCAGGCGGCGCCCAGCGAGTCGAGCGCGCGGTCGATCATGGCCTCGCTTCCCTCGGCCAGCAGCGCGTCCGCGGCGTGACCGCCCGCCCAGCCGGTGAGCACGGGCGCGCGGAAGGGCGCGGAGGTCCACCAGGTCGGCATGAAGCGGTCGTTCGTGTGGAGGAAGTTGATCTCGTCCCAGAAGCGCTCGCGGAAGCGGAAGGCGATCTTGACCACGTGGCCCGCTTCCAGTTTCTCGATGGCGCGCTCCTTCTCGGGCAGCGGCGGATCGAATTCGAGAACGCCGGCTTTCCAGACGCCGATGGGAATCGTGACCACGAGCGCTTTGGCGCGGAAGCGCTGCGCGCCGGTCTCGACGCTCACGCTGCCCTGCGACCACTGCACACGTTTCGCGGCGGTGCCCAGAAAGATCGAGCAGCGCTCGGGATCGAGGCCGGCGCGCAGCCAGTCGACCAGGGCGTCCTGTCCGTTGGCGATGCGGAACTGCTTGTTCTCGCCCTCCTGCTCCTCGTCGGCGGAGCGGAGGACCTGCGTGCTGATGCGGTCCGCGTGCGCGGCGTGGTAGCCCTCGACGAAGCTGCCGGCCAGCTCGCGGAGGCGCGGCGTGAGGTCTTTGCGGCGGCGCAGGAACTCCGCGAACGAGGCGTCGCGCTTCATCGCGCCGATCTTCGCGCGCACTTTGTCGATGTCGCCCCAGAAGTCTTCGATCCGCTCACGCCGACCGCGCTCGCTCCACCAGTGGTCGTCGGGAAGCTGCGCGGCGGCGAGGGCGGCGGCGTCGATGATGGAGAAAGTGGTGGAGGTCTCGCCGTGCACGAGCTCCGCGCCGAGCTCGATCGGCAGCGGGAGGTCGGGGAGGTGGAGGGTGTGAATGCGTCCGCCGACGCGCGGCCGCGCCTCGAGAAGACAGATCCGCTTGCGCGCGCCGGAGAGCGCGCGTGCGGCAGAGAGACCGGCCGCGCCGGCGCCGATGACGATCGCGTCGTAAGTGGTCACGCGCGCCGGTTCTGCGCGCGGCATGCCCGGGCGTGCCGGCTCAGGCCTCGCCGACGATCTCGCTCCACGGCAGGCGGCGGACGAGGAGGACTTTCTCGTCGATCGCCGACTGCGTCGCTTTGTCGCCGAGGACACGGCGGAGGTACTCGACCTCAGACGAGACCAGGCGATTGTGCTTCGGCAGGAGACGGATGGCGGCGTTCTGCAGGTTGCGCTCGGAGACTGAGATGAGTTTCGACGTTCTCTTGATTTGCGCGTCCATGATTTCCGCAACGACGAATCGTGCGGAAATCATCCTCAGGCTGAGCTCACCTTTTTCGCGTGTTGTTTGTCACGCGTGTCGGTAACGCCGAGCGGAAAGCGAACGCATCCTGAACGAAGGTCTGGCGCGACGGGACGCAGCCACAGAGGGCGCAACGCATGCCGTCGACGTGTGCGGCGCGGGAGTGTCCGCAATGGGGACAGGGTTTCATGCGGGTCTCCATTCACAATTATTAGGATCAAAAGGCGTGCCTTCGATCCGCAATCAAGGTAAGTCCATCCTGCTTACCTGCTGCTTTCGGCTAACCCTTGTGGAGAATTTGGGAGATTTCGGGGCTCCGGGGGTGCCATTCGGCACTTGCGTCTGCGGACGGTAGAGCCGCTACGATGGCCGCATGAGCGAATTCACGGATGCGATCAAGGCGGGAGACGTGGCGCGGGTGACGGCGCTGCTCGAGGAGAACCCCGCCCTCGTGCGGGGGACGGAGCACGGTGTGACGCCGCTGCTGCTGGCGATCTATCACGGCAAACGCGACGTGGCGCAGCTCCTCGTGGACCGCGGCGCCCCGGTCTCGTTCGGCGAGGCCTGCGCCCTCGGCGACGAGGGACGCGTACGCGAGCTCCTCGCCGCGGATCCGGCACTGCTCCGCTCGCGCTCGGCGGACGGCTTTCCCGGCGTCGGCCTGGCCATCTTCTTCGGCCACGGCGCCCTGGCGCGCTGGCTGATCGAGCAGGGGGCGGACGTGAACGCCGCCGCCGAAAACGTGCAGCGCGTCGCGCCCGTGCACGCGGCGGCGGCCGTACGCGACCGCGAGACCATGCAGCTGTTGCTCGAGCGCGGCGCCGATGCGAATGCGAAGCAGCAGAACGACTACACGCCGCTGCACGGCGCCGCGAGCCGCGGCGACGTGGAGATGGCGGAGCTGCTGCTCGCGCACGGGGCGGACCGCAATGCGCTTACCGCGGATGGGATGACCGCCGCGGACGTGGCGCAAAAGTACGGCCACTCCGCGTTTGCGGAGTGGCTCGAGTCAACGTAGGGCGGGCTTCAGCCCGCCCACTCTGGACGGGCTGAAGCCCGTCCTACGTCGGGGAACGAGCCCCGGGCGAAGAACACGTGCTCGGCGATGCCGCGGAGCAGCGGCACGCGCAGCGCGGCGAACGCGCTCTCCATCAGCAGCGGCGAGGAGGAGAAGAGGCGCATGGCGTTGCGCATCCAGCGCCGGGCCAGGATGCGCGCGCGGAAGCGGTCGCCCGAGTATTGCGCGAGCACCTTCGGGTCGCCGGTGGCGAAGTAGTCGACGATCACGTCGGCGGCGAAGGTGGAGAGGCGCATCGCGCCGTCCAGCCCTCCCGCGGTCAGGGGAGAGACGGCCCCGGCGGCGTCGCCCACCACCAGCCCGCGCGGGCAGGCGATGCGGCGGAGGATGCCGTTCACGGGGATGTAGCCGCCGCGGCGCTCGCGCGTGCGCCCGAGGTGGAAGGGGAGGCTGTCGCGGAACTGGTGCAGTGCCGCGGACGCGTCCCAGCCGCCGCGGCGATAGCCGGCCACGCCGACGTGCGCCTCGTGGCCATCGTTGGCCACCCAGCCGATGTAGCCGGGGGCGAGCCGCGGGTCGAGGAAGCAGTGCAGCACCGGTTCTTTGGCGATGGGCGGGACGATCTCTTCCACGCCGAGGAGCATCTCGCCGTTGACGTCGAGCCCGAGCTGCCGCGCCACCATCGAGCGCGCCCCGTCCGCGCCGACGATGAAGCGCGCATCCAGCGTGTGCGTGCGCCCGTTGCGCACGTACGTCAGCGGCTCGAGCGACACCACGCGCGCGCCGGCGATCCACTCGACGCCCGCGTTGGCGCACTGCTCGAGCAGTTGCAGATACAGCCACGACATCTTCCCGACGCGGAACTCGTCGCGCTGGGCGTGGAGCGCCAGGGCGCGCCGCGACGGCGAGTACAGCACCACCTCGCGGATGGGCGGCCCGAGCTGCTCCTCGGGCAGCGGAAAGTCTTCCCACGTCTTGCGCACGAAGATGCCGGTGGTGTGCACCGGTGCGGCGAGGGACGGTTTGCGGTCGAGGAGGACGACGCGGAGGCCGCGGGCGGCGAGGAGCCGGGCACAGCGCAGGCCGGCCAGGCCGGCGCCGATGAGTGCGATGTCGTATTGCATGGTAAGCACTTTAAGGTGCAAAGTACGTGCATGCAAGTGCGGGACGGGCTGAAGCCCGTCCTACGTTAGACGTGTCTGGAGAAAATGAGGGTGGCGTTCGTGCCGCCGAAGCCGAAGGAGTTCGAGAGGACGTTGGTCACGTCCAGCTGCCGCGCCTTGTTGGGCACGTAGTCGAGGTCGCATTCGGGGTCGGGGTTCTCGTAGTTGATCGTCGGCGGCACGATGCCGGTCTTGACGACCATCGCCGCGATGGCGGACTCGAGGCCGCCGGCCGCGCCGAGGAGGTGACCGGTCATCGACTTGGTCGAGCTGATGGCCACGTCCTTCGCCCCGTCGCCGAAGACGACCTTGATGGCCTTGGTCTCGATCTTGTCGCCCACGGGGGTCGAGGTGCCGTGCGCGTTGATGTACTGGATGTCCTTCGGCTCGAGCTTCGCGTCCTTGAGGGCGCGGCGCATGACTCGCACCATCCCTTCGCCATCCTCGGAAGGCGAAGTGATGTGGTACGCGTCGCTGGTCATGCCGTAGCCGACGAGCTCGCAGTAGATGTGGGCGCCGCGGGCGAGCGCGTGCTCGCGCTCTTCGAGGATCAGCACGCCAGACCCTTCGCCCATGACGAAGCCGTCGCGCTCCTTGTCCCATGGACGGGAGGCGCGCTGCGGGTCGTCGTTGCGCGTCGACAGGGCGCGCATGGCCGCGAAGCCGCCCACGGCCAGCGGCGTGACCACGGCCTCGCTGCCGCCGGCGAACATGATGTCCGCCTCGTCCCGCTGGATGATCTTGAAGGCGTCGCCGACCGCGTGCGCGCCGGTGGCGCACGCCGTGGCGGGGGCGGAGCTCGGGCCGCGCGCGTTGAAGCGGATCGAGATCTGTCCGGTGGCCAGGTTGACGATCAGGCCGGGGATGAAGAACGGGGAGATGCGCGACGGCCCGCGCTCGATGAGCTTGCGGTGCATCTCCTCGATGAGCGGCAGCCCGCCGATGCCGGAGCCGATGATGACGCCCATACGGTCGGGGTCGACGGCCTTCGTGTCGAGCTTGGCGTCGTCGACGGCCATCTGCGCGGCCACGATGGCGTAGTGGATGAAGGTGTCGGACTTCTTGACTTCCTTCTTCTCGATCCACTGCTCGGGGTTGAAATCCTTGACCTCGCCGGCGATGCGCGCGGAGTAGGCGGAGGCGTCGAACTTGGTGATCGGACCGACGCCGGAGCGTCCTTCGATCAGTCCCTGCCAGGTGGGCTCGTTGCCCACGCCGAGGGGAGAGACCATGCCGAGACCGGTGACGACGACGCGACGCTTATCCAAGAATGCGCTCCTTTGCTGAGACACGTAGGGCGGGCTGATGCCCGCCCCTCGTAACACGGACGGATGCGAAATCCGTCCCGCATGGGTCGCGTCTAGGCAGATTTCCCGGCGTTGCCGGCCCGGCTGTCGATGTACTTGATGGCGTCTTCGACTTTCCGGATCTTCTCCGCGTCATCGTCGGAGATCTCCACTCCGAACTCTTCCTCGAACGCCATGATCAGTTCGACGGTGTCGAGCGAATCGGCGCCGAGGTCCTCGACGAACGAAGCCTGAGGGGTCACTTCTTCCGCGTCCACTCCGAGCTGCTCGACGATGATCGCCTTGACCCTGTCCTGTACCGACATCGGTATGTCCTCCCTCGTTTTGTAGCGGGCCACCTTTTAGCACACGGTCCCGTTTCCTACAAAACCGCATTTATGATTCGTCGCGCGTGCCAAAACGAATCTTCTCCTACGAACAGGCAGTGGCTCTTCTTCCCGAGGTGCGGCGCATCACCGGCGAGGCCGTGGAGCGCGTGGAAAACACGCTCTCGGACGAGCCGGCGGCCTACGAGAGCATCGTCACCGAGTGGGCCAACGCGATCATGGCCATGGGCATCGAGGTGAAAGGACTCTGGCTGATCGACTTCGACAGCGGCGCCGGCTACTACTGCTGGCAGCACCCCGAACCGGCCCTCGAGTACTTTCACGGCTATGAAGAAGGGTTCGGCGGCCGCGTGAAGTTAAATTAGGGACGAGGTACGAGGCACGAGTGGCCGCTGCGCGGCCGAAGGCACTCGTACCTCGTACCTCGTACCTCGTCCCTCGTACCTCATATGAAAGCCATCGCCTTCGACCTCTGGGAAACGCTGATCACCGACACGCCGGAGCTGTCGCGGCAGCAGGAGCGCCTGCGCCTCACGCGCATGGAAGAGATCCTGGCCGCGCACGGCCACGGCGCGCTGGCGGAGCGGATCGAGCACGCGTACCGCGCGCTGTGGCGCCGCTGCCACGATCTCTACTGGTCGCTCGACCTCGACGTGCCGTGTCGCCGGCAGATCGAGCACTTTCTCGAAGAGCTGCAGCTCGACGTCCGCGACGAGGGGATGCTCGAGGCGCTCGAGGACGCGTACGCCGGCGCGGCGCTGGAGATCCTCCCCCGCGTCGTCGACGGCGCCCCGGAACTGCTCGCGGAGCTGAAGGCGCGCGGCCTGCGCGTCGGCTTGATCAGCAACACCGGCCGCACTCCCGGCTCGGTGCTGCGCGCGATCCTCGAGGCGCTGCAGCTCGCGCCGCACCTCGACGTGATGGTCTTCTCGAACGAGCACGGGCAGTGCAAGCCGCAGGCGTCGATCTTCGAGGAGCTGCGCCGCGGCCTCGGCGTGGCCTACGACGAGATGATGTTCGTCGGCGACAACCTCTACGTCGACGTCCACGGCGCCCAGCGCCTCGGCATGCGCGCGGTGCATTTCGACCCGCCGACGCGCGGCACGGCCATCGCACCGCCGGTGGAGCATGGGCTGGAGATCCATCCCGACGCGGTCGTGCATCGCCTGGGGGATGTGTTGCGCGTGGTGACGAGCGATGAACGATGAGAGATGAGCGATGAGTCCGGCCGCCGCGTTCATCGCTCATCGTTCATCGTTCATCGCTCGTCATGACGGATAAAGACCTCTTCACGCTGAAAACCCAGCATTTCACCATCGAGGGCCGTTCGCGCGCGGGTCACGAGACCTGGTTCCGCGTCCGCGAGCTCGGCGTGGCGCTGGACATCGGGCGCGGGCCGGACCAGGTCGTGCCGATGGACCACGTGCTCATCACGCACGCGCATCTCGATCACGCGGCGGGGATCGCGTGGTACGGCGCGCAGCGGCGGCTGCAGCGCATGGACGGCGGGACGATCTACGTCCCGGCCGAGGCGGCGGAAGACGTGCGCGAGCTGCTGCGGGTGCAGGAGCGGCTGACGGGGCACGGCTTCGAGGTCGAGATCCGCGGCATGGGCATCGGGGACGAGGTGCGCTTCGGGCGGACGCATCTCGTGCGGGCGCATGCGGCGCCGCATCGCGTGGCGGCGCGGGCGTGGGAGCTGTTCGAGGTGCGCCACAAACTGCGCGAAGAATTCGCGGGGCTGGAGCGGGAGGAGCTGATGCGGCTCCACCGCGAGGGGACGCGCATCGACGAGCCATACCAGTGGCCGGTCCTCTTCTACACCGGCGACACCGACCGCGGCATCCTGGAGCGGTGCGAGGAGGCATTCCGGGCCGAGGTGCTGATGATCGAGTGCTCCTTCATCGCGGACGGGCATCAGGAGCGGGCGGAGAGATACCGGCACATCCACGTCGACGACATCGCCGAGTTCGCGGACCGGTTCCGCAACGAGCTGATCGTGCTCACGCACTTTTCGCGGCGCTACTCGCACGACGAGATCCGCGACGGCATTCGCCGCAGGTTGCCCGCTTCGTTGCACGAACGTATCCGCCTGGCCCTCCCCGAGCCGTGGCAGCGGATCGGATAGCACCACGTTTGCACTATCCTTCGCGCCAATGACTCTTCGTGCCCCGCGCCTGGTCGCGATCCTCGCCGTGCTGACCCTCCTCCTCGAGCCGATGGCCGAGGCTCAATCGAAGAAGAAAAAGAAGACGACGCCGAAGAAAAAGACGGCGACGTCGAGGAAAGCCGCCCCGAAACCGGCCGCCCCCGCGGCACCGGTGGGGCGCACGTTCGAGGAGCGGCTGGCGTCGCTGGTGAACGGCACCGTGGCGCGCGGCGCGAATTCGAGCATCCAGATCGTGGAGCTCGAGAGCGGGCGCGTGGTGGCCGAGCGCAACCCGCACATGGCCATCGCCCCGGCCTCGAACATGAAGCTCTTCACCACCGCGGCGGCCATCGATCTCCTCAAGCCCTCCTTCGAGGTGACCACCGGCGTGTACGTGCGCGGCAACGTCGACGCGAGCGGGACGCTGGACGGCGACGTGCGCATCGTCGGCCGCGGCGACCCGACCATCGGCGGCCGCTTCCACGACGGCTCGGCGACGGCGGTCCTGCAGGACTGGGCCACGGACCTCAAGGCCGCCGGCATCAAGACCGTGCGCGGGAACCTCGTCTTCGAGCACGGCTACTTCGACACCGACTACATCCATCCGACCTGGCCGGTCGATCAGCTCACGGCCTGGTACGAGGCGCCGGTGGCGGCGTTCTCGATGCAGGAGGGGTGCATCGAGGTGCGCGTGCTGCCCAGCCGCGTGGGCGGGCAGTGCGTGGTGCAGCTCGAGCCGCCGACGTCGTACGTCTCGGTGGAGAACAGTTGCAAGACCGGCCGCGGCTATCCGTTCATCACGCGGCATCGCGGCTCGAACACGATCATCGTGCGCGGCGGCGTCCCGGCGCGATCGGGGCGCACGGAGGTGTTCATCACCGTCGAGAACCCGGTGCACTACTTTGCCGCGGTGACGAACGAGACGCTGCAGCGCCAGGGGATCCGCATCCAGGGTCAGATCGTGCTGACGCCGCGCGATGCCCGCACTGACTGGCGCCTGGTGACCAAGCACTCCACGCCGCTCAGCATCCTGGTCTACGTGATCAACAAGAAGAGCCAGAACCATTACGCGGAGCAGGTGCTGAAGATCCTCGGCGCGGAGATGCGCAAGGAAGGCTCCTGGGCCGCGGGGAACGCCGAGGTCAAGGAGTGGCTGACGACGAAGATCGGCGTGCCGGCGAACGAGTTCCTCCCCGCCGACGGCTCGGGGATGTCGCGCGACAACCGCGCCTCGGCGAATGCCTTCATCTCGCTGCTGCGCTACATGTGGAAGAGCCCGTGGCGCGAGGAGTTCGTCAGCTCGCTCCCGTACACCGGCGACCCCGACTCCAAGTTCGGCAACCGCCTGCGCCGCCCGCCGTTCGCCCGGCAGGTGTACGCGAAGACCGGCTACATCTCGGGCGTGATCGGGCTGTCCGGATACGTGCACGCGCAGAGCGGCAAGGTCTACGCGTTCTCGTTCCTGTTCAACCGGTACAACACGGGGGTGTTCGCCGTGTACAACCTGCAGGATGAGATGCTCAAGGAGATCATTCGGTCGGGGTGATCTGTTGCTGGTTACTGGTTGCTGGTTCGTGGTGGTTCCTGGCGAGACTGAGCAGCAACGGGTGTGCGGGCGGGGGAAAACCAGCAACCAGCAACTAAACCTTGAACTGCTGGCTTGCCGGCGTGAACTGCAGCGTGTAGACGCCCGTGGCTTTGCGGATCGTGGCCACGGCCTGGAAGCCGGGGAACTTGAGCACGGTGCCGATGATCTCGGCGTGGTCGTCGCGGATGTAGAGGCGCACGGCGTCGTCGATCGTCTCGGCGTCGACGTTGTGGAAGGAGACGGCGTCGGGCGCGGCGGCGGCAATCGGCCGGCCGGCCGTGTCGGTCAGGTGCCGCTCCTCGATCGTGAACCGCATCATCACGCTCTACGTGCTCCCTCTGGTCAAAAGTGGCGTGCAATTCCGGTGCATGGCGGCGGCGTTCTATACTGAAATTCGGAGGGGGCCATGAGCGACGAACGTGTATTGCGCGATATGCCGGTGATCGGGCGGGTCGAGTTTCGCGAGGTGGAGCAGCCTGAAGCGCCGTCCTCCGCGGACCGGTTCGCCGAAGAGATCCCGCTCGCGCTGACGTTCGACGACGTCCTGCTCAAGCCGTCGCGCTCCGACCTCCATCCGAACTTCGTCGACGTCTCCACGCGCCTGACCCGCGACATCCAGCTCAACATCCCCATCCTCTCCTCGGCCATGGACACGGTCACCGAGGCGCGCCTGGCCATCGCCATGGCGCAGCACGGCGGCCTCGGCGTGATCCACAAGAACATGCCCATGGACCGGCAGGCCGAGGAAGTGGACAGGGTGAAGCGTTCCGAGGCCGGCATGATCGTCGACCCCGTGACCATGCGCCCCTGGCAGTCCATCTCCGAGGCGCTGCAGGTCATGGAGAAGTACAAGATCTCCGGCGTGCCGGTGACGGACGCAAACGGCAAGCTCGTCGGCATCCTCACCAACCGCGACCTCCGCTTCGAGACGCGCTTCGACCTCCCCATCGCCGAGCGGATGACGAAAGAGGACCTCGTCACCGTGCCGGTCGGGACCACGCTCGAGCAGGCGCGCGAAGTCCTGCACCACCATCGCATCGAGAAGCTCCTGGTCGTCGACCAGAACGGCGACCTCAAGGGCCTGATCACCGTCAAGGACATCCAGAAGGCGCGGCGCTACCCGCAGGCGGCCAAAGATCCGCTGGGACGTCTGCGCGTGGCCGCGGCCATCGGGGCGGGGAAGGACGGCCTGGAGCGGGCGCGCGCGCTCATCGACGCCAAGGTCGACGTGGTCGTGCTCGACTCCTCGCACGCGCACTCGGTGGGCGTGATCGACACCATCCGCCAGTTCAAGAAGCTCTTCCCGTCGACGCCGCTCATCGCCGGCAACGTGGCCACCTACGAGGGAGCGATGGAGCTCTGCGAGCTCGGCGTCGATGCGCTGAAGGTCGGCATCGGGCCGGGCTCCATCTGCACCACGCGCGTCGTCGCGGGAGCGGGCGTGCCGCAGCTCACGGCCATCATCGAGTGCGTGCGCGCGGCGGAGAAGTTCGACGTGCCGGTCATCAGCGACGGCGGGATCAAGTTCTCCGGCGACGTGACCAAGGCGCTGGCCGCCGGCGCGAGCACGGTCATGATCGGCTCGCTCTTCGCCGGCACCGACGAGGCGCCGGGCGAGACGATCCTCTACCAGGGACGCACGTTCAAGGCGTACCGCGGCATGGGGTCGATCGGCGCGATGCAGTCGGGCTCGAAGGACCGCTACTTCCAGGAGAACACCGACGACGTGACCAAGCTCGTCCCCGAGGGGATCGAGGGGAAGGTGCCGTACAAGGGGTCGATCGCCGCGATGATCCCGCAGCTCGTCGGCGGCCTCCGCTCGGGCATGGGGCTGGCGGGCGCGAAGGACATCGAGGAGCTCCGCACGAAGACGCAGTTCGTGCGCATCACCGCCGCCGGCCTCCGCGAGTCGCACGCGCACGACGTGGTGATCACGAAGGAAGCGCCGAACTACCGCATCGACAACGAGTAGCTCGCCGGCGACAGCGACTGTTTGGTTTTGAAGAGCCAACTGTTGGCTGTTCACGCCCACTGTGTCGCTAACAACAGTGACTGTTTCGCTTCGAACAGCCAACTGTTGGCTGTTCACACCCACTGTGTCGCTAACAATAGCGACTGTTGCGCTTTGAAGAGCCAACTGTTGGCTGTTCACACCCACTGTGTCGCTGACAAGAGCGACTGTTTCGCTTTGCGAAGCCGCACCTCGTCCGTGTTATGCTGCCGAAGCATAAACTTATTGGGAGAGTGCCGATGCAACGTTTCGTGCTGTTGCTGTTGCTTCTCGCCGCGATGCTGCCGCTGGCAGCCGACGACGCGGTCCTGATCGTCCCGCCGGGGCCGACCACGGACACCTTCGTGACGCTGCGGCTCAATGTGTGGTGCAACCCGATCATCCGGCACACGGTGACGCGCACCGGCTCGGTGATCGTCGTCGAGGCCACGCCGCAGAGCGGCACCTGTCCTTCGCCGCCGTTCGACCTTCCGTACGACGTGCCGCTGGGGCTGTTGCCGTCGGGGCAGTACAGCGTCGAGGTCCGGATTCCGTTCCAGACGTTCACCGACAGCTTCGTCGTCCGCAATGCCGGGCCGGGAGAGGTCGAGATCCGTCCCTTCGCCGTGCCGACCTCTCCGATCGGCTCGCGCGTGCGCGCCGTCTACCCGTTCGGCTGCGCGGGGGTGAACTGCAAGGACGTGACGATCGACGTCGGCGGCGTGGCCGTTCATGCCGCGCAGATCCAGGGCTCGAACGACGGCTCGATCTTCTTCACCCCGCCGCCGCACGCGCCCGGGCTGGTGGACGTGACGATCACCGCCAACGGCACGTCGTTCACGGCGAAGAACGCGCTCTACTACTACGACCGCAACGCGGAGCCCGATCCCTCGGTCTGGGAGCGCATCCTTTTCCCGGTGCTCTTCAACAGCAAGGGCGCGCACGGCTCGGACTGGGTGAGCGAGGCCGCGATCCACAACCCCGGCCGCTGGTTCGTGGAGAACTTCAACCGCATCGACACGCTGCCGTGCATCGACTACGGCTGCAGCGACCTCCTCTCGCCGGATGGTTTCCTCAGCTTCGGCGGCGCGGGCTACGCGAACGGCGTCGCCCTGCTCGTGCCGCGCTCCGAGGCGCCGCACGTCGCGTTCTCGCTGCGCGTGCGCGACGTGGCGCGCCAGGCGGAAGGCTTCGGCACCGACGTGCCGGTGGTGCGCGAGGAAGACATGCACCGCGACGGCATCCCGCTGACGCTGCTCGACGTCCCGCTCGATCCGCGCTATCGCACCAAGATCCGCCTGTACGCCTTCGACGATGCCTCGAACTTCGGCTTCGTGGCCTTGCACAAGCCATCCAACGCGCGCGTGACCGCGTTCACCATCCCGATGAGCCGTTCGTGCAGCGGCGTCGCCTGCGCGGCCACGCCGTGGTACGGCGAAGTCGATCTCCCCGCCGGCGGCACCGACGAGCGCGTGAATGTCTACGTGACTCCCGGCGGCTACGGCGCCATGACCTGGGCCTTCGCCTCCGTCACCAACAATGAGACGCAGCAGGTCACGATCGTCACCCCCGACGGGCGTGGCGGCCTGCCGTGCAACCCGACGTGCCCGGTGAACTGACCATGCGTACCCTCACTCTGTTTCTCGCCCTCTCTCTTTCGCTCTTCGCCTTCGCCGGCGACACCGGCGGCGTGCACGTGCTGCCGTTCGGCCCGACCACGCGCACGCCGGTGGACGTGCACATCCCGATGATCTGCGGCTTCGACGGCCAGACGGTGGCGCGCGTCGGCAATGTCTTCAAGGTCACGCTGCTCAGCCCCTCCTGCATCCTGACCATCCCCATCCCGTATCTCCACACGGTTCGCCTCCCCGGACTGCTGGAGGTGGGGGAGTATCGCGTGGAGGTGTTCCTGGCGGGGCAGGACAACGTGCACGGCTCGACGACCTTCGTGGTGCGCAATGCCGAGCCGAAGCCGTTCGAGGTCCATCCCTTCGCGGTGCCGACCTTCGGCGGCGGCCTGCGCCTGCGCCTGACCGGCGTGGCGTGCGGGGCCTCGTGTGACGGCGTGACGATCCAGGTCGGCGGCGTGCCGGCCACCGGACTGGAGCGGGCCGGCAACGACGCGATCTGGTTCCAGGCGCCGGAGCGCCGCGAGGAGGGACTGGTGGACGTGCGCGTGCAGGTCGGCGGCGCGGTCCAGGTCTCGCCCGGCGCGCTGTACTACTTCGACGAGCCGGAGCGCTCGGTGTTCGAGCGCATCCTCTTCCCGGTGCTCTTCGCCACCGACGGCGCGAACGGCTCGCGCTGGCGGAGCGAGGCCACGCTGTCGAACCCGAAACCGTGGTACGTGGAGAACGCGAACACGCTCTCGCCGGTGCGGCCGTGCCTCACGTATCCCTGCGGCGAGCGCCTCGACCCGGAGAAGGTGGAGACCTACGGCGACGGCTATCCGCGGGGGGCGGTGCTGCTCGTGCCGCGTCCCGAGGCGCCGGAGCTCGCGTTCGCGCTGCGCATCCGCGACATCTCGCGCCAGGCCGAGGGGCTGGGCACGCAGGTGCCGGTGGTGCGGGAGAGCGACTTCTCGCACGGCACGGGCGTCACGCTGCTCGACGTGCCGGTCGATCCGCGCTACCGCGTGAAGGTGCGCGTGTACATGATCGAGCCGCTGCCGCAGTACGGGCAGAACGCGCAGTTGCGGCTGCGCAACACGGTCACGCGCGCCACGACGCTGACGCGGACGTTCCAGTTGTCGGCGGGCGGGCGCAACGAGCCGCACTACGCGGAGCTCGACCTCCCGGCCGGCGCCGCCAATGAGCGGGTGAACATCCATCTGGACCTGCCGCTGGATGCGACGGCGTGGGCCTTCGCCACGGTGACGAACAACGCCACGCAGCAGGTCACGATCGTCACCCCGAACGGCTCGGGGCTGCAGCCGTAGGCGAGGGGCGAGGGGCAGTGAGGAGCGCCGGCGTCCCGCCGGCGCTCCACTAGAATGCCCGCGCCATGGCCCGCCTCCGCATCGTTCTGGTCGAACCGCAGGAGGCGGGCAATGTCGGCGCGGTGGCGCGGGCGATGAAGAACTTCGGCTTCGACGATCTCCGGATCGTCGGAGCCCATCCGCCGCTCCTGCCGGTGGCGGGATGGTGGGCCAGCGGCGCGGACGACCTGCTGGCGGCGGCGCGCTTCGCGCCCACGCTGCTCGACGCGATCGGCGACGCCCATGTGACCGTGGCCACGACCTCGATGCGCGGCCGGACCACCCCGGTGTCGTTCTCCCCGAAGACGCTGGCGCAGAAGTTCGCCTCGCTGGCGGACGACCAGACCCTGGCGCTGGTCTTCGGACGGGAGGACCACGGTCTCACGCGCGAGGAGCTCATGCTCTGCCAGCACACGGCCGCCATCCCCGCGAACGCGGCCTTCCCGACCATGAACCTGGCCCAGTCGGCGTGCGTCTTCTGCTACGAGCTGTCGTCGATTGCGCCGGCCGAGGCGCCGCGCGAGCTCCCCGACGCCGCGACGATCGAGCGCATCCACGAGCGCGCCCGTGCGCTGCTCCTCGAGGTCGGCTTCCTCCACGAGAACAACCCCGACCGGATCTACGACGACCTGCGCGCCATCGTGGCCCGGGCCGAGCTCGACGCCCGCGAGGCGACGATTGCGCTGGGCATTCTCCGCCAGGTGGAATGGGCGCTGCGCAGGTACGAGGGACGAGGTACGAGGTACGAGTAGCTCCGCTCAGGCGCGCTCGCCGCACGGGCCACAGGCGTCGAGCATGCCTCAGCGGAGCACTCGTACCTCGTACCTCGTACCTCGTACCTAAGCCCGCGTCGTCGCCGAGGTCTCGTGCGTGCGGTTCACGCAATCGGTGATGATCTCGATGAACGTGTCGAGGTCGAACGGCTTGAGGATCGAGTTGCAGACGGCGCTGGGGGGGATCTTGTCGACGCCGCGCTTGCCGGCGGCGGTGAAGACGACGATGTGAGGGCGGCCCTCGCCGTAGTTCTTCCCGATCTGCTCGATGAACTCGTAGCCGTTGAGGCGCGGCATCATCAGGTCGAGGAGGATCAGGTCGTAGGTCGTGCCGGTCTGCAGTTTGTCCAGCCCCGCCGCGCCATCCTCGGCCAGCTCGACGTCGAACTTCATCCGCTTCAACACTGCCTGCAACAGGACGCGGATGGCCAGGTCGTCATCGATGACCAGGATTCGCCGTCCGCTGCCGTCGAGTTTCTGTACGGGCATGTCGCTGAACTACTACTGAACAGGCTGGTTATGCGAATGGCATACCGGCCTGAGGTGCCGCCAGTGTAGGCTCAAAGGTGCCACGGGTTCAATGCACTCTTCCGAAAGCCTTACATCCGGCGCAACGATGCGCTTCCCCTTCCGCCCCTGGGTGCGGCGGGCCGGGGTGTCGATCGTCCTCACCGCCGCCGCGGTGTCGGCCGCGATCGTCCTCACGCTCCTCTTTTCGCCCTCGTCGCGCTATGGCTGGATCGGCGAGCCGTTCGTCTGGGCCTACATCGGGACGCTCTGGGCCGGCGGGATGAAAGTGTGGCTCGGCACGCGCCGCCCCGTCGCCGAGATCGCGGAGGGCACGCTCACCCTCCGTCCCCTGCACCAGTTCCGCGCGCGCGTCGTGGCCTGGGACGCGCTGCGCGGCACCGAGCAGATGATCGGCGGCGACCGCATGATTGTCTACTTCGAGACACCGCGCGGCATGCGTTTCGTCGCGCTGAACCTGAATCTCATCAAAGGACGTCGCGACTTCGTGAACATCGTCGACGCGCGCCTGCGCGCCATGGGTTTCGTGGAGAAGATCGTGGAGCGCTCGCGGTATCTGAGCCGGGGCTCATAGGTGCATCGGCTCACAGGCTCACAGGTGTCTTCATGTGCCTATGCGCCTGTGAGCCGATGAGCCTAGAATCCGCGCCGCATGGTCCCGAAAAAGGAGATCGCCCACCTCCGCGCGGAGCTCGAGCGCCACAACCGCCTCTACTACGCCGGCACGCCGGAGATCAGCGACTACGACTTCGACCAGATGCTGCGGCGTCTGGCGGACCTCGAAGAGAAGCACGACTACCGCGATCCCAACTCCCCCACGCAACGCGTCGGCGGCGCCCCCATCGTCGGCGACTTCGCCACCGTCCTGCACGACCCGCCGATGCTCTCCATCGAGAACACGTACACGCTCGACGAGCTGCGCGAGTGGCACGAGCGCGTGCTCCGCGGCCTCGGCCGCGAGAGCGTCGAATACGAGGCCGAGCTGAAGATCGACGGTGTGTCGATCTCGCTGAAGTACGAGAACGGGGCGCTCGTCCGCGGCGCCACCCGCGGCGACGGCGTGCGCGGCGACGACGTGACGGTCAACGTCCGTACCATCCGCAACCTGCCGCTGAAATTGAACGAGCCGGTCAGTGTCGACGTCCGCGGCGAGATCTACATCTCCAGGCGCGACTTCGCGAAGCTGAACGAAGGACTGGACGAGGAAGAGCAGCTCGCCAATCCCCGCAACGCCGCGGCAGGATCGCTGCGGCAGAAGGACCCGAAGCTCGTCGCGGCGCGGCGGCTCAGCGCGTACATCTACCACGTCGTGGCCGTGGACGGCCGTGCGCCGCAGTCGCAGTGGGCGGCCTACGAGCTGCTCGACCGCGTCGGCTTTCCGACCAACCCGCTGCGGCGCCTCTGCGCGTCGATCGACGACGTGATCGCCTTCATCGACGAGGTGCGCGAGCTGCGGCACACGCTCGACTTCGAGATCGACGGCATCGTGGTGAAGGTGAACCGCCGCGAGGAGCAGCAGGAGCTCGGGGCCACGTCGAAGGCGCCGCGCTGGGTGGTGGCCTTCAAGTACCCCCCCGAGGCGGCGCAGACCGTGGTGCGGGGCGTCCGCTTCCAGGTCGGGCGCACCGGCGCGGTCACCCCTGTGGCCATGTTCGACCCGGTGCACATCGGCGGCACGAAAGTGGTGAACGCCTCGATGCACAACTTCGACGAGGTGGCGCGCAAGGACGTGCGCATCGGCGACACGGTGTCGGTGGAGAAGGGGGGCGACATCATCCCCAAGGTCACGGCCGTGCTCCTCGAGAAGCGCCCCGACGGCACCACGCCGATCGTCCCTCCGACCGACTGTCCCGAGTGCGGGCAGCCGCTGCACAAATTCGAGGGAGAGGTGGCCATCCGCTGCACCAACCAGGGCTGCCCGGCCATCCTCCGCGAGTCGATCCTCCATTTCGCCGCGCGCAAGGCCATGGACATCGAAGGGATCGGCGATAAGTCCGTCGACCTGTTCATCAACAAAGGGCTCCTGCAGGACTACGCCTCGCTGTACGAGCTGAAGAAGGAAGAGGTGATGGCGCTGGAGCGGTGGGGCGAGCTCTCCGCGGAGCGGCTCATCAGCCAGATCGAGAAGTCGAAGACCAACGAGCTCTCCCGCCTCATCTTCGGCCTCGGCATCCCGATGATCGGCGAGCGCGCGGCGAAGATCCTCGCGGAGCACTACCGCACCATCGAGGCCCTCATGGATGCGAAGGCCGAGGACCTCGTCAACATCCACGAGATCGGCCCCAAAGTCGCGGAGTCGATCACCTTCTACTTCTCGGTCCCCGCGAACCGGGAGCGCATCGAGAAGATGCAGCGCCTCGGCGTCCGCCCGACGCACATCGCCACTGCCACGGGCGACCGTCTGGCGGGGAAGTCTGTTGTCGTCACGGGAACGCTCTCGCGCCATTCGCGTGACGAAATCCACAAACTGATCGAGCGCGAGGGAGGAAAAGCCTCGGGATCCGTATCCTCGAAAACCAGCATCCTCGTGGCCGGCGAGTCGGCCGGCTCGAAGCTCGACAAGGCGCGGGCGCTGGGGGTGGAGGTCCTGAGTGAAGACGAGTTTCTGGCGCTTCTGGGTCTGTAGCGTTTTCGCGCTCTCGCTGCACGCGGCGCCGCCGCACGTGATCTTCGGCAAGTTCGTCCCCGGCCAGCAGCCGGACGGGAACACGGTCGTCTTCGAGACGGACGACGGCCTGGTCGTCATCGACACCGGCCGCCACCGCGCGCACACGCAGCAGATCCTGGACTACATTGACTCCTACAGGGGCAAGCGCCCCGTCGCCGCGGTCGTCAACACGCACTGGCACCTCGACCACATCGGCGGCAACGCGCTCTTCCCCGAGGCGAAGGTCTACGCCAGCGCCGCGCTGGACGATGCCCTCGGCGGCTTCCTCGCGAGCTACGCGAAACAGCTCGAGGACATCATCACGAAGACGAGCGGCGAGGAGCAGCAGCGCTACCGCACCGAGCTCGCCCTCATCCGCAACGGCAAGTCGCTGCTGCCGGACGTCGTCGTCACCGCCGACCGCACGCTCGGCCCTCTGGAACTGCATCTGGAAAAGGACGCCGTGACCGCGGGCGACCTCTGGATCTACGACCCGCGGTCGAAGACGCTCGTCGCCGGAGACCTCATCACGCTGCCGGTGCCGTTCCTCGACACCGCCTGCCCGGCAAAGTGGAAGGACGCCCTGGACCGCCTGGCCGCCGTGAAGTTCGAGCGTGTCGTGCCGGGACACGGTCCCGTGCTTTCGCGCGCGCAGTTCGAGCGTTACCGCACCGCGTACGCCAACTTCTTGTCGTGCGAGAAAGAGTGCGAGGCGCGGTGGCTCACCGATGTCGGCGATCTGGTGCCCGAGAGCGAGCACGCCTTCACACGGCAACTGCTCGGCTACTACCTCGGCCTGCGTAAACGCTGCGTAACGTAAACGTAGGACGGGCTTCAGCCCGTCCCCCCGGGGGAGGCGGGCTGAAGCCCGCCCTACGTTCAGCTACCGCCACGCGTACACGTCCACGTTCGCCCGCGCGCGCAGCTGCGCCGTCCACTTTTCGATCTCCGTCTGCAGCCGCGTGGAGCGGACGGCGGTGCGGACTTCCTCGCGCACCTCGCTCAGCGGCAGCACGGGGAGACCGCGCTCGCGGCGGGCGCGGGTCCAGGTCGTGGCGTGGTAGTCGGCGATCTCCTCGTTCGTCACGAACACCAGCGGCGCGAAGCGCTCCTGGATGTACGCCTCCACCTGCAACTGCCGCCTGGCCAGGGCGCGCACCTCGTCCGGCGTCAGCTCCGCGCGGGCCATGGCCGCGTTGAAGTCCGCCTCCGTGGGGAAGCGGTTGCGGATCTCCACCACGCGCGCCTCGATCGTGTCCGGCGGGATCTCCTGCGCGCCGAAGCGCTCCACGTCGCGGTAGCGGAGCGCCTGCGCGATCAGCGCGTCCAGCACCTCGCGGCGGGCATCGTCGTCGCTCGCGGCCAGGCGGGGGAAGAAACGGATCTCCACCATCTGCGCGATCTCGCTGACCGTGATCACCTGCCGGTCGATGACCGCGGCGATGCGGTCGACCGTCACGGCCGAGGCCGGAAGGGCGATCAGGGCGACAACGAGCAGAAGCTTGCGCACGAATCGGATTCTACTAACCATTCGCGTGCCACCCCGTTTTTCGGATATGCGCACACTTCTTCTCCTCCTCGCCACGCTGACCACCACGATCACGGGTCCCGACCGGTTCAGCTACATCTACAAGCAGGGCGACCACACGCACATCCGCAGTAGTGCGGGCATCGAGAAGATGGTGGCCCTCTCCAAGCGCTGGTCGGGCGAATACGTCTGGGTCCAGCGCAACGGCCGGCAGTACCTCATCCGGGACGCGGCCGTCCTGGCCCAGGTCCGCGCTGCCTTCGCCGACCTCCACGCCTACGAGCCGCAGCTCCGCGCCGCCGAGGAGCGCCTCCGCCCCGTCGAGCGGAAGATGGACCGGATCGAAGAGCGGATGGACGACCTCAGCGACCGCCTGAGCGACGACGACGACCTCGACTCCGCCACCCGAGCCGACCTCGAGCGCCAGCTCCGCCAGGTCGAGCTCGAGTTCAAAGAGCTCGAGCGCAGCTACGTCCCCGCGGAGCGGGAGACCGAGCGCATGGAGCGCGAGCACGACCGTCTCGAGCGAATCGCCGAGGAGCGGTTCGAGAAGATCGTGCTGCGGGCCATCGACGAGGGAAAGACCGAGCGGGTGGATTGACGTAGGACGGTCTTCGGCCTACCCTCTGATTTGGCACTCTCTCCGCTTGAGTGCTAAACAGAGATGGCCACGCGACAGGATTTCGATCTCGATCCCCGCGCCCGCGACGTGTTGCGGGAGATCGTCATGCAGCACATCGCCTCGGGCGAGCCCATCGGTTCGCGCA
>Ga0196976_1000431_pt1 | contig 26799 bp, 20 predicted proteins | sample S3v_513CmetaG_FD_148644 | JGI IMG/M metagenome (GOLD analysis project Ga0196976, IMG submission 148644) | Soil microbial communities from Anza Borrego desert, Southern California, United States - S3+v_5-13C | ecosystem: Environmental > Terrestrial > Soil > Desert | place: USA: California...
CGCGTGCCGGACGATGAGCCGATCCGTGGAGCCGTCGAGGCGGACCGCCGAGAGATCGGTGGCGGGGAGGCCGAGCTCCACGGAGACGGCGCGCTCCAGCGAGCGCCGCCCCGCGCCCGCGCACAGTACGAGCGTCCCGTCCACGTCCAGCAGGACCACGCGGTGGTGCGTCACTGGAAGAGCGCCTCGACGAACTCGGGCGGCGAGAACGGCCGGAGGTCGGCGACCTTCTCGCCGACGCCCACCCAGCGGACCGGGATCCGGAGCTCGTCGCAGATGCCGATGATGACGCCGCCCTTGGCGGTGCCGTCGAGCTTGGTGAGGGCGATGCCGGTCACCCCGAGCGCCTCGTGGAACTGGCGCGCCTGGGCGATCGCGTTCTGGCCGTTGGTGGCGTCGAGCACGAGCAGCACCTCGTGCGGCGCGCCGTCCGCGGCCTTGCCGATGACCCGCTTCACCTTCTTGAGCTCCTCCATGAGCGGCGTCTTCGTGTGGAGCCGGCCGGCGGTGTCGCAGAGGACCACGTCGGCGTGCTCCTGCGCGCCGCGCTGGACCGCCTCGAAGCAGACGGCGGCGGGGTCGGCGCCCTCCTTCCCGCGCACGATCGGCGCCCCGACACGATCCGCCCAGATCTCGAGCTGCTCGCCGGCCGCGGCGCGGAACGTGTCGCCGGCGCCGAGGAGCACCGAGTGCCCCGCGCCCCGGAGCTTCGAGGCGAGCTTGCCGACGGTCGTCGTCTTCCCCGAGCCGTTCACGCCGACCACCATGATCACCCAGGGCCGCGCCGCGCCGATCTCGAGCGGGGCGCCCCTCACCGCGCCGTCCAGCGCGAGGATCTGGGCGATCTCCTCGCGGAGCACGCCCTTCAGGCGCTCGGGATCGGAGAGCTCCTTGCGGCGCACGCGGTCGCGCGCCGACTCGAGGAGGCGCGTCGCGGTGCGGACGCCGATGTCGGCCGTGAAGAGCACCTCCTCGAGGTCGGCCAGCACCGTGTCGTCGACCAGCTTGCCGCCCGAGAAGAGCGCGTTGAGCCGCGCCATGAAGCCGACGCGGGTCTTCTCGAGCCCCGCCGCCAGCGTCCGCCCAGCCTCGGCCTCGGCCTTCCGGCGCGCCTCCTCCTCGGCGGCGCGCTTCGCCTCGGCCTCGGCGCGCGCCCGCTCCTCCGCCTCGGCGCGCGCGCGGGCCTCGGCCTCCGCGCGCTCCTGCGCCCGGCGCTCGCGCTCGAGCCGCTCGGCCTCCTTCTTCGCCCGGTACTCCTCCTTCTTGCGGGCCTCCTCGGCCTCGCGCTCCTCGGGGGTGATCGGCGCGGGCCGGGGCGGCGCCTTCTCGCGGCGGACGGGCTCGGCCGGCGGGGGCGGCGCGAAGGGCGGCGCGCCCGGCGCCGGCGGCGGGAGCTCGGCGGCGCGCGCCATCCGGCGCGCGCGCCGGCGGCGGCGCACGGCGACGATCGTGGCGAGGAGGGCCACGAGGAGGGCCACCGCGAGGCCGATGAGGAGGAGCTCGTTCTGGGTGAGGTCCAGGGGCATGGGAGCGCCCCCGGTATAGGGGCGGGGTCTTCGGGGTGTCAACAACGACGGGTGCTACGCCGCCGCCGACTCCCGCGCGCGCTCCGACAGCCGCACCGACACGAGCTTCGAGACGCCCGGCTCCTCCATCGTCACCCCGTACAGCGTGTCCACCATCTCCATGGTCCGCTTGTTGTGGGTGATGAGGATGAACTGCGAGTTGCGGGACATCTCCTTCACCATCTCGTTGTAGCGGCCGACGTTGGCGTCGTCGAGCGGCGCGTCCACCTCGTCGAGGAGGCAGAACGGGGTCGGCTTGATGAGGAAGATGGCGAAGATGAGCGAGACGGCGGTGAGCGCCTTCTCGCCGCCCGAGAGCAGGTTGACGCTCTGGAGCTTCTTGCCCGGCGGCTGGGCGAAGATCTCGACGCCCTGCTCGGCGTCGCCCTCCGCGTTCGTGAGCACGAGGCCGGCCCGGCCGCCGTTGAAGAGGCGCGGGAAGACCGCCTGGAACTTCTCGTTCACGCGGTCGAAGGTCTCCTGGAACCGCTCGCGCGACGCCCGGTTGATCTTCACGATGGCCGCCTTGAGGTCGGCGAGCGAGCGCTCGAGATCGGTCTTCTGCGCGCTCATGAACTCGTGGCGGCGGGCGAGCTCGTCGTACTCCTCGATCGCGGTGAGGTTGATCGCGCCCATCCGCTCGGCCTGCGCCTTGAGCTCCTCGAGCCGGGTCCGCTCCTCCTCGCCCGGCGGCTTCTCGAGGTGGAAGCGGGCCACCTCCCACTTGAGCTCGACCTGGCACCGCTCGCGGGTCTGCTCCTCGAGGTGCGCGAGCTCGAGCGCCTGCTCGCGGGTGGTGAGCGAGGTCTCGGCGAGCGCCTCGCGCAGCGCCTCGGTCCGCCCGCGGAGGCCGCGGCCCTCGGCGTCCCGGGCCCGGGCGGCGACCGCGAGCGCCTCGTGCGCGGCGCGGGCGTCGCCCAGCGCGGTCCGCACCTGGGCGAGCTCCTCGGTGACGCGGGTCACGTCCACGCGGGTGCCGTCCAGGCGGCCGCGCAGCTCGGCGGCCCGGGCGTTGGCCTCGGAGAGGGCCGCGAACAGCCGCGCCCGGCGCTCCTCGACCTCGCGCCGCGCGTCCTCGGCCCGCTTCATGGCGGCGCCGATGCCCTCGCGCCGCTCGGCGTCGGCCGCGGCCTTCACCTTGATGTTCATGAGCTCGGCGGTGAGCACGTCGGCGCGCGCCTTCCACGCCTCGACCCACTCCACCGACTCCCGGACGCGCTCCTCGGCCCGGGACTGCTCCGCCTCCGCGGACGCCGCCGCGAGCCGGTGCTCCTCCTCCTCGCGCACCAGCGCCGCCAGGGCGTCCTCGAGCTGCCGCTGATCGCCCTGGAGCTCCGCGCCCCGCTCGCCGACGCGCGCGAGCTCCTCGCCGACGCGCGCCAGGTCCTTCTCCTGATCGAGGAGGGCGAGCTCCTTCTCCCGCCCGTCCTTGTCGAGGCTCTTGAGCGCCGCCTCGAGCTGGAGGAGGCGCGCCTGGAGCGTGCGGTGCCGCTCGTTGGCGAGCTGGAACTCGGCCTCGAACACGCGGACCGTCTCCTCGAGCTCCTGCACCTCGCGGCGCCGCTGGAGCGCGCCGTGGCCCTCGCCCTCGAGCGGGCCGCCGGTGACGACGCCGTGCGCGTCGAGCACCTCGCCGTCGAGCGTCACCAGCGTGCGCCCCGCCTTCCCGGCGCGCTCCTGCCAGATCTCGAGCGCCGAGGGGAGGTCGCGGACGATGAGCGCGTCGGCGAGGAGGAACCGCACCACCTTCTCGTACGCCGGGTCGAAGGTGACGACGTCGAGGCAGGGCTTCACCACGCCCGGGTGCGCGGGGATCTCGTACGCGGCCTCGGCCGCGGCGTCCGCGGGCGCCTCGCCGGACGCGGGGCGCGCCGGATCCGCGCGGAGGCGCGACATCGGGATGAGCGAGGCCCGGCCCTCGGCGGCCGACTTGAGGTAGTCGATCGCCTCGACGCCCTGCGCGTGGCTCTCGACGATGACGTACTGGAGCCGCTCGCCCAGCAGCGCCTCGACGGCGTTCTCGTACTCGGCCGGGGTCGAGACCACGTCCGCGACCAGGCCGAAGACGCCGCGGTCGCGTCCCTCGCTCTGCCCGGCGCGGGTCATGAGGCTGCGCACCCCGCGGCCGTAGCCCTCGTAGTTGCGGACGATCTCGAGGAGGCTGTGGAGGCGGGAGCGCTTCTCGGCCAGCTCCTCGCGGAGCGTGATGAGCTTCGCCTCGTTCTGGATGAACTCGGCGCGGGTCCGCTCGAGCAGCTCCTCCTGCGCGCCCCGCTGCTCGTCGAGGCGGAGCATGAGCTGGCGGGTCTTGCCCAGCTTCTCGACGTACGCCGAGCGGGCGGCGTCGAGCTCGGCCGCCTTGCGCCCCAGCTCCTCGGCCTCGCCGCGGCTCCGCTCGAGGCGCGCCTTGAGGTCGGCGCGCTGCCGGTCGATCTGGGCGAGCTGGCTGCGGTGCGCGCTCGCCTCGGAGCGGGCCGCGGCCGCGGCCGCGCGCGACCGCTCGGCCTCGCTCGAGAGGGCGGCCTGCTCGCGCGCCGCCTCCTGGAGCGACGACTCCGCCTCGGTGAGCCGCCCCTCGTCCGCCACCACGAGCGACGAGAGATCCTCGCGCTGCCGCTGCAGCGCCTCCCGCTCGGCGGCGAGCGCCTCGGCCTGGAGCTTCAGCGCCTCGACCTCCGCGGCCTGCGCCTGGGTGCGGTCCGCGATCTGCTGAAGCTCGCGCGCGGCGGCCTCGATCGACACCTCGGAGACGCGGACGGTGCTCGCGAGCTCGTGCTCGCGCGCGGAGATCTCGGCGAGCCGGGCCTCGCTCTCGGCCGTGGCGGTCCGGTCGGTCTCGAGCGCGGCGTCGAGCTCGGCGAGGCGGGCGGCGAGCTCGGCCTCCTCGGCGCGGAGCGTCGCGTGGCGCTCCTCGGCGGCGCGGCGGGTCGCGGTGAGCTCGAGGTACCGGGCGGCGGCGGTGCGGAGCTCGAGCTCGCGGATCTGGGCCCGGAGCGCCTTGTACTTCTCCGCCTTGCGGGCCTGGCGGTTGAGCGACTCGAGCTGCTTGCCGAGCTCCTGGACGATGTCGGCGACGCGCAGCAGGTTCTGCTGGGTGGCCTCGAGCTTCCGCTCGGCGGCCTCGCGGCGGCGCTTGTACTTCGTGATGCCGGCCGCCTCCTCGATGACGGCGCGCCGGTCCTCGGGGCGGGCCGAGACGATCTGGCCGATGCGGCCCTGCTCGATGATCGAGTAGGCCGTCCGGCCGATGCCCGACCCGAAGAAGATGTCGTTCACGTCGAGCAGGCGGGCCTGCACGCCGTTGACGAGGTACTCGGACTCGCCGGTGCGGAAGAGGCGGCGGCCGACGGTGATCTCGCCGAAGCCCTGGTACGCGGCGGGGAGCTCGCTCGGGCGGTCGTTCTCGAAGGTGAGCATCACCTCGGCCATCGAGAGCGGCGCCTTGGACTCCGAGCCGTTGAAGATCACGTCCTCCATCGAGCGGCCGCGGAGCTGGCGCGCCGACTGCTCGCCGAGCACCCAGCGGATCGCGTCGGCCACGTTCGACTTGCCACAGCCGTTCGGGCCCACGACCCCCGTCACGCCCTCGTCGAAGGCGATGACCGTCTTGTCCATGAAGGACTTGAAGCCGACGATGTCCAGCCGCCGGATGCGCATGGTCACAGCCGATATCACGAGCCGGATCCGGCGTTCAAGCGAAGCCCTTGATCAATGGGGGCTTTTCAGCGCCTGCGCCGGCCGCCGGCTCGCCATTTTCTCGATCAAAATCGAGGCCTTGCGTGACGCTACATGCACGGCCATGGGGTACCCGCTTCGGGACCGGGAAAGCGGTAGACTTCCGGGCTGATGCGCCACCTCCACGCCCTCGTCCGCAAAGCCGCCATCGCCGAAGCCATCGTCTTCCTGTTCGGCGTCCTCATGATCCACGGCGCGGTCGCGCTCGAGCCCGGTCAGGGCCGCGCGATCGCCCTGGGAGCCTTCGGCTGCTGGGTCCTCGTGACCGCGAGCCTCTACGTCGGGTTGCGCCTCTTCGGCGGTCCGTTCGCGCGGGCGCTCGACGCGCCGGCGGGCCCGATCGACCTCGGGCTCGCCCGCGCCGCCGTCGCGAACGCGGTGCGGCTGCCCGACCTCGTCGCCCGCCTCGTGCTCGTCGTGGGCTCCGCCGGCACGGCGCTCACCGTGCTCTACGCGTTCGTGGGCCTCCGCCTCGCGCCGGACGTCGCGGTGGCGGCGTTCGCGCTCGGCTTCGGGATGGCGCTCCTCGGCGCGATGGTCGGGTACTCGGTCCTCGCCGCGGGGCTGCCGGCGCTCATCGGGCGGCTCGAGCTCGCCACCGACGACCGCCCGCCCGGGAGCATGCGGGCCAAGATCGTCACCCTCGGCGTGGGAATGAACGCCATCGCCGTGCTGCTCGTCGCCTCGGTCGCCTACCTCCAGCACCGCGACGCGGTCGTGCAGGAGACGGCGCGCGCGACGGTCCAGCTCGCCGACGCGGCCCTGAGCAGGCCGGGGCTCCGGGCCCCCGCGGAGGTCGCGCTGGTGCTGGCCCGCGACACGGGCGGGAAGGTGGCGCTCGTGACGGAGGAGGGGAAGGTCCTCGCGCTCGCGGGCGGGCTGTCCGCTCGCGCGCCGGGGAAGCCGGCGCCCGAGGGCGTCTCGATGACCGTCCAGGGCTTCGTGGTGACGCGCCCGTTCGCCGCGGGGTTCGCGGAGATCCACCTGCAGGAGGAGGACATCCTCACGCGGTTGCCGCCCTTCTGGCAGTCGCTCCTCCTCGCCGCGATCGTGGCGTTCCTCGGCGCGGGCCTGCTGGCCTGGCTCGCCGCGGTCGCGATCACGCTCCCCTTCCGCGAGCTGGGCACGGCCGCGGACCGGATCGCGGAGGGCGACCTGACGGCGAGCCCGCCGTCGGTCTCCGGCGACGAGGTGGGGCGGCTCGCGGCCCAGTTCCGCCGGATGGCGCAGGGGCTCACGGGCCTCGTGCGCGAGGTGCAGACCGCGAGCGAGAACGTCTCCGCGGGCGCCATCGAGGCGGGCGCGATCGGCGAGCGGGTCCGCCGCGGGGCGCTCGAGCAGCACGAGGGCGTGCGGTCGGTGCAGTCCGCCGTGCAGGCGATGGAGAGCTCGGTGGCGCAGGTCGCCCGCGGCGTGGGCGGGCTCGCGGACTACGTCTCCGCGACGAGCCGCGCGATGGGCGAGATGGCCCAGACGTTCGAGGAGGTCCAGCGCAAGGCGGGCGAGCTCGAGCGCGGCATGACCGGCGCGCTCGCGGAGGTGGAGAGCCTGGGCTCGGCGGGGCGCGACGCGGAGGCCCGGCTCACCGCGCTCGAGAACCTGGCGGCGCGGTCGGGCGGGACGCTCCACGAGGTGAAGGCGTCGGTGACGGGCCTGGAGCGGGCCGCGACCGAGAGCGAGGCCACCGCGTCGGCGGTCGCCGAGGCGGCGGAGCGCGCGGGGGTGGTGATGGAGGGCACGGTCCACGGCATCGAGACCCTGCGCGGCGCGGTGGCGGACGCCCATAGCCGCATCGCCGCCCTCGGCCGCCGGTCGGACGACATCGACCAGGTGGTGGACTTCATCTCCGAGGTCGCCGGTCGCACGAACCTCCTCTCGCTCAACGCGTCCATCATCGCCTCGCAGGCGGGCGAGCACGGCAAGGCGTTCGCCGTGGTCGCCGACCAGATCCGCGAGCTGGCGGCGCAGATCGCCCGGTCCACGAAGTCGATCGGCGACATCATCCACGCGGTGCGCGAGGACGTGGAGGGCACGGCCTCGCTCATCGACCGCGGCGACGCGCTGGCGGTCGAGGGCGTGCAGCTCGCCCGCAACTCGGTCGAGGCGCTCTCCGAGATCCGCCGGTCCACGGCCCACGGGCGCGAGACCGCCGCCGCCATCCGCACCGCGGTCCAGGCCCACGCGGCCTCCACGCGCGAGGTGGCGAACCTCGTCGAGATGGTCGCCGAGGGCTCGCGCGCGGTCGCCTCCGCCGTGCAGCTCGTCGGCCGGAGCGTCGGCGGGGTCCACTCGGTGTCGCGCGGAGTCACCGGGATGGCGGACCGCGTGGCGCGCACGCTCGAGGATCAGGCCGGGCTGGGGCGCCGGCAGCTCGAGAACGTCGCCCGCCTGGAGAACATGATCCAGGAGATCACACAGGCCGTGGAGGCCCACAACGCGGCCACGCAGGGGCTCAAGAAGGCGCTCGAGGCGCTCTCGCACACCGCGGGCGAGCACGAGTCCGCCGTGCACGGCCTGTCCGGCGTGGCCGATCAGATCGGCTCGCGGGCGCGGGCGCTCTCCGAGCGGGTCAATCGGTTCAAGGTTTGATGGAGGGCGGGTGGAGTCCGCGCGGTTCGCCCTTCGACTCCGGCCCGCTGCGCGGGCCTACGCTCAGGGCGAACGGATTCGCTCGCCCGCTCGCGGAGCGGCGCGCAGCCGCGGAGCCGAACGACACGGCGAACGCACTCCCTAGTCCGCTCGTCCTGAGCGTAGCGGCGCGCAGCGCCGCGGAGTCGAAGGGCGAGCGGTGAAGGCTCGGCTCGAAGCCCGGGGTCGCTCTACCGCCCCGGCACCGGCGGCCCGCCCGGCGGCGGCAGGTTCGGGGGTGCCCCGCCTCCGCTCGGCGCCGCCGCGAGGCGGGGCAGCGCGAGCGAGCCGAAGAGCTGGTACTGGTAGGCGCCGTCCGGCGTCCGCGCGTTCATCATCATCGCCTCGAACACGGGCTTCCTGCTGGACGCCGCGGGCTTCTGCCAGAGCGCGGGCTGGAACCGGATGCGCGCGCGCCCGCCGATGGGCGAGTAGGCGAGCCGCGGCTGGAGCATCACCTTGACCGCCTCGCCCTGGAGCTCGACGTCGCCCCCGGACGCGCCGAGCCGGCTCAGGTCCAGCACGCCGTCCTTCGCCGTGCCCGCGGCGCGGACCGTCCCGAGCGCGATCGGGAACAGGGTGAACCCCTCCTGGAACCCGGAGACGGGCACCGTCCCGCCCGCGACGCCGCCCTTCTCGATCGCGAGGTCGATCGTCCCGGTTGCCTTCTCCGGGTTGGCGCTCGGGTAGGTCAGCTCCACGCTGCCGTTCACCACGCCGACGAAGTCGATGCCGCTCGCCTTCCGGAGCGGCAGGATCGGCATGAGGTTCACGCCCTCGACGCGGATGGCGAGGTCGCGGGTCGCGCCCGACAGGTCGGCCTCGCCCTCCACCGTCCCGCCGTACAGCGCGGCCCGGAAGTCGAGCGTCCGCTTCCCGACGAGCAGCGGGAGCACGCGGAGCGCGGCGTCGAGCTCGTCCACCGGCATCTTGAGGCCGGCCGCGTCGGTGAGGGTCACGCCCTCCATGCGCACGCCGAGCACGCCGCCGGGGCGGACCTCCTGGACGTCGATCTGCCACCCGGCCGCGCCCGCCTCGTAGATCAGCCGCTCCTTCACGGCCTCCGACGGGAACGTCCAGCGGAGCGCGAGCAGGAACGCGGCCGCGGCGAAGAGGCCGTACAGCAGGGTCGTCCGGTTCTTCATCCAGGCGGGCGTCATCGGGTTGCTCTCCGTCAGCTCTTCATGCCGTACGCCGACACGGTGAAGGTCGCGTCCACCTGGCGCGGGTCGTCGCTGCGGGTCGTGAGCCGCAGCCGGCGGACCCGGACCACCCCCTGGCCGCGCTCGAGCGACTGGAGGAAGCGGGTGAGCGGCGCGAGCTCGACGCGCGCGACGTTCACCTCGACCGCCTCCTCGGTGAGCCCCTGCGGCGGGTCGGGGACCGGCGCGGGGCGGAGATCGCCGACCTGGATCTGGAGCTGCGCGCCCTGCTGCGAGATGAAGCTCAGGAGCTGGACCGGGGGTCCCTTGAGCCGCTGCTCCAGCGCCTGCCGCTCCGCCTGCCGCTCGCGGAAGCCGACGGCGAACTTGGAGAGGGTGGTGAGGTACCGCGTCCGGTTCTCGATCCGCTGCTCACGCTCGGTGATGCTGTTCGAGATCGAGAGCGAGGTGAGGGAGGTCACGAAGACGAACACCGCCGCGGCGGCGCCCGACACCATGATCCGCTCGCGCTGCGAGAGCTTGCCCATCCAGGCCGCGAGGTCGCCGCGGAGCTGCCGGATCCTGCGCAGGATCGGTTCCATGCCTCTACCCCCTCCCGCCGCCGGCGGGCTGGTTCCCGGCCTCGAGGCAGGTGAGCCCCGAGTCGATGGAGAACTCGAACTTCCCGTCCGCGCGCCGCCGCGAGGCGCCGGGCTTCGCGTCCTGGAAGCAGGTCGACGACTTGAGGGCGTTGACCATGCGGTCCACGTTCTCGGCGCTGTCGGTGCTCCCCTCGAGGTGGAGCTTCTCCCGGGCCACGTCGATCTTGTCGAACTTGACGGACACGTCGGCGGGGATCCGGTTCGCCACCTCGACGAGGAGGTCCACCGCGCTCACCTTGGGGAGCGCGCCGCCGCCCGCGCCCCGGCCCTTGAGGACGGACTCCGCCTCCTCGTAGCTCGGGTAGCACTTGCCGAGGAGCTTCTGCTCCGCCTCGCACCGCGAGCGCTCGAGCAGCGCCTCCTGGCGCGAGAGGGCGGCCACCTTCACCCCGGCCGAGGCGACCGCCAGCAACACCACCGCGGCCGCCGCCCAGGCGAGCTTCGCGATGCGGCCGCGGAGGTGCTCGAAGTCGCGCGTGTACGCGTGCTCCCCGCGGCGCAGGTTGAGCCGCGGCGCGCGCGCCCCCTGGTGGCCGTGGAGGGCGAGCGCGAGGGCGAGGGCGTAGCCCGGCGCGTCCTCGGCCGGGATGGTGGCCGAGGGGCCCTCCAGCACGAGCGGCTGGACCGGGCCGTCCACCTCGGGCGCGAGCAGCTCCGGCATGCCCGGCAGGCGCCCCAGCTCGCCGGCGAGGTGGAGGCGGGCCACGCGGCGCGGGCCGACGCGCGTCCGCCAGGCGCGGAGCGTCGACCGGACCTCGCGCGCGAGGGGCCCGAACGCCCGGTGCAGCGCCTCCGCGGCGCGCGGGTCGGTCGCGAGCGGCGCCAGCTCGGCGTCGAACGCGCCGCCGCGGGCCGCGGCGGCGAGGAGCGCGTGGGCGCGCTCCTCGGGGCAGCCGAGCTCGCGGGCGACCGCGCGGGCGAGCTGGGTGGCGCCGAAGGCGAAGGTGCGGGCGTGCTCGCAGCCGCCGGCCACGGCGAGGCAGAGGCTGGTCCGGTCCTGGCCGACGTCGAGGATCGCCTCGGCCCCGGCCGGCTCGTCGGCGGGGGCGGGAGCGGCGGGGACGGCGGGGACGGCGGGCGAGGCGAGCGGACCGACGGCGCCGCCGGCGAGCAGCGCGGAGTAGACCGGCGCGGGCGGGAGCACGGCGCGCGGATCGACGCCCAGCGGCGCGAGCGCGGCGAGCAGCGTCGCGAGCTCCTCTTTCCGGGCGACGCCCACGAACAGGTCCGACTTCCCGTCGCGGACGCCGAGGACCTGCCAGTCCCAGGCGACGTCCGAGAGCTCGAACGGCAGCTGCGCCTCCACCTCGTAGGAGATGGTCTGCACGATGCGCCGCGGGTCGGTGAAGGGGAGGGTGACGACCGAGGACGCCATGCCGGCGCCCGGGAGCGCCGCCACCGACTCCTGGAACCTCCAGCCGCGGGACGAGACGAGCGCCTCGAGCGCGGCGGCCTGGCGCGAGAGCAGCGTCGCCCCCTCCGCCTCCGAGCCGAGCACGGCGGCGCCGTGCTCGAGCACGGTGTAGCCGCGGTAGGTGGACTCGACGAGGACGGCCTTCACCGCTCGTGCGCCCAGATCGATGCCCAGGATCCTCTGCGACATGGCTACTCCTCCCGCCAGCGGATGAGCCCACCGAGGCTCGGGTTCATGTTGCCGCCCTTGCCCCGCACGACCGCCCTCTCCTGCTCGGGGACGTTCTTCTCGTCGTAGCTCACCACGGCGTCGATCGTCTTCGTGACGTCGCCGGCCACGCCTGCCGCTCGGATCCGGTAGACGTTGGTCTCATCCCCGAACGGCGCCCCCGTGCCCGTGGTGCGATACGGCGCCTGCACGGTCACGCCGAGCAGCTCTACGATGCCGGTGAACGCCGACGGCGGGATGGAGAAGAGCCCTCCGACGCTCTGCTCGAGGAGCGCCTTCTTGAGGCGCGGCAGGAAGGTCGGGTCGAGCACCGCCGCCCGCGAGGCGGGCTCGGCCATGCTCAGCACGTCCTGGAGGAGCTGGCGGTCGTCGTACATGTTGATCTTCCGCTTCGCCCCCTGCGGCAGGTAGACCGTGAACCGCTCCCCGAACGCGGCCATGAACGCGTCGTTGACCCCGGCGACGAGGTGGAGCTCCTCCAGCGAGTCGAACCGCGCGTTCTTGGCCTTGTACCGGTCGTTGCCGCGATCGTACGGGCGGTTCTCGTCCGAGAAGGTCTCCTCGAACGCTCGGTGGCCGACCTCGAAGTTGCAGTTGCCCCCCGAGAACACGGCGACGAGGGAGGAGCCCTTGCGATCGGGGTCCAGCCAGTCGCGGAGGTGAAGGACGAGGTCGGTGCGCGAGTAGCGCTGCCCGTCCGCGTGGTCCCGGCTGAAGAGCGGGTCCCACTTCGAGTCGCAGAGGAGCTGCAGCAGGTCCGTCACCTGCTGCTTCACCTCCGGCGCCGTCAGCAGGTTGGACATCTGCAGGTCGATCTTCTGCGCCTCGTCCTCGAGCCGCGCCTCGAACCCGCCGTCGAAGTCGCCGTACCGCACGGTCGCGATCGCCGTCTCCGCCGGCGGCGCGGCCGGGGGCGCCGCCGCGGCCGGCCCCGCGTCGCCGAACAGGGCCTGGACCAGGCCCGTGTTCACCGGGACGAGGTTCCAGACCTGGGGCCGCGGGACGGCCGCGGTCGGGGTGTCGGTCGGCGCCTGCCCCTGCGTCTGGAGCGCCGCCGCCTTGCTCGCGCCGTCGAGCGCGACCTGCACCGAGACGACGAGGCGCGCCATGGTCACGCCGCTCTCGGCGAGCGCCTGCGCCCGGAGCGCGTCCCGGGCGTTGGCCGCCGCGCGCAGGCGCACCTGCGTCTCGTAGGCGAGGTCCACGGCGAGCGCGGTGAGGACCGCGACCGAGACGACCGCCATGAGCAGGGCGGCGCCGCGCTCGGAGGCGCGATGGGGGCGGCGGCGTGGCATCAGAATCGCAGCGATCGCGTGAGCGCGATCCGCGCCTCCGTGGAGAGCTTCTCGGTCCGGCCGTCGGGGAGCTTCAGCTCGAGCTCGAACCGGACGCGCGAGGGGAGCTCCTCGGGGTGATCGGTCGTCTCGGTGGACCACTCCCGGACCCAGTCGTTCCGCCGGCGATCCCAGTACTGGAGCCGGAACGCCGTGACGTGGTCGGCGACGAGGTCCTTCCGGCCGCCGCGGTCGAGCTCTTCGTCGACGCGCGGCTTCTCCCGCCGGAACAGCGCCTGGACGCCGGAGCGGTCGGGGTCGGACTCGAGCGTGTACTCGACGACGCTCTGGTCCGACTCCTTCAGGTCGCGGCCCAGCCGCTGGTGCGCGAACGTGCAGAACAGCAGCCGGTCCTCGCGGCCGACGAACTGCGTGGGCCGGTCTTCCTTGCCGAACCGATCGTGATCGTAGTGCTCCGAGATGAAGGCCATCGAGACCTCGCGCGCGAGGCGCGAGAGCGCGAGCCGGGCGCCCGCGTACCGGTCCCCCTGGTCGCGGGTGATCTGGTGGGCGCGGTCCACCTGGCGGAAGGTGCCGAGCACCATCACGCCCATGATCGCGGTGATGGCGATGGCGATCGTCACCTCGAGCAGCGTCATCCCGGAGGCGGCCTGCGGCGGGCGTGCGGGCGTCACTGGATCATCCCCCGCGCGAACGCCAGGACGTGGGTCACGACCGTGAACGACTCGGTGCGCGCGCCCTCCTGCCAGGTGATCGTGAGCCGGACCTCGCGGAGCCCCTTCTTCATCTGCTCGCCGACGACGCCGAGCTGGGACTTGAGCGCCCCCGCGAGCAGCTCCGCGCCCGGGAAGACGTTCTCCAGCTTCGACGCCCCTTCGCCGCCGGCCGCGGGCTTCGCGCCGAGCAGCGCGGCGATGTCGAACCCCTCGGCCCCGCCTCCCTGGCCGCCCAGGAGGAGCGTGAGGAGCTGGTCGGGGCCCAGCTCCGCCCGCGGGCGGATGACCTCGACCTTCCAGCGCACCTCGGGGTGGCCCTCGCGCTCGAAGGTCCCCTCCTCCTCCTGGTCGGAGTCCTTGAAGCCGTCCTTGTCGAACGTCTCCCGGAGCTCGACCAGCTTCCCGCGCGCGAGGAGCGTCGCCGTCTCGAGGCGCACGGCCCGGGCGTGGTTCTGGAGGGCGGAGCTCGTGAGCTGGGTGACGGCGAGCAGCGCCCCCGCCAGGATGGCGAGCGCGACCATCACCTCGAGCAAGGAGAAGCCGCGGGCGCGGCGCGGTCCGATCGCGGCCCCCATCAGTCCTTCACCTCCACCTTGCCGGGCACGACGCGCGTACGCCCCGTGAACGGCTCGGTGACGACCGTGAACTCGTGCTTGCCGTCCACCACCGGCACCCACGCGCGCTGCGCCTGGCCACCCGGGAAGAAGTAGACGTACGCGGTCCCGGTCTCGACCGCGTCCCGCCGCCCCTCGAGGTGCACCGGCCCGAACTTCGTCGACCCGGGCAGCTCGCGCTTGGGGATGAGGCGGTCCTTGAACGCGCCGAACTGGGAGCGGGCCAGCACGCGGCGGATCTCGGGGTCGGACTCGTCGGAGAACCGGAGGCCGAGCTCCTCGTCGTCCTCGTCCTCGGCGGCGCCGGGGCGGACGGCGGCCGCGCCGGGCGCGCACTCCGCCTCGAACGTCCGCGCGTCGAGGTCGATGGCCATCCGGCACGTCGCGTTCCGCAGGGCGGCGATGTCGAAGAGGGCGCGCATCGAGCCGGAGAGCTCGCCGGCCGCCTTCCTGGCGTTGGCGCCGGTGACCCCCGCCAGCGCCGGGCCGGCCATCGTCGCGACGAGGGCGACGATGGCCAGCACGACGAGCAACTCGATGAGAGTCAAGCCGCGAACGCGTCTGGCACGGCCGAGATTCACTAGTAGTTGACGACGTCGTCTTCGGTGCCGGGCTGGCCGTCGGGTCCGTTGCTCTTCACGTCGTAGCCGTCGGCGTGCGCCTGGCCCGGGTACAGGTAGACGTAGGGGCGCTTCCAGGGATCGAGGAGGGTCCCCTCGGCGTTGTTGGGCTTCAGGAAGCCCTCCTGGATGAGGGCCCGGATGCCTTCCTCGGTCGTCGGGTAGCGGCCCTTCATCACGCGGTACGCGTCCACGCCGTTGCTGGCGATGTTCTGGACGTCGGTCCGGGCCTGGCGGAGCTCGGCCTTCTGCTGCTGGCCGACCACGTTCACGGCCACCGCGGCGGCGATCATCCCGAGGATGACGAGCACCACCATGATCTCGATGAGGGTCATGCCGCGCTCGTACGCGCGGACGGTTCGCTGGTTCACGGCTAGCCTCCTGCGAGGTTGTTGATCTGGAGGATCGGCATCAGGACGGAGAAGACGATGAACGCCACCACCGCGCCCATGCCCACGATCATGAGCGGCTCGAGGAGCGAGGTGAGGGCGGAGACCGAGGACTCGACCTGCGACTCGTAGGTGTCGGCCACGTTCGCGAGCATCTCCTCGATCGCGCCCGACCGCTCGCCGACGGCGATCATGTGATGCACGAGCGGCGGGAACTCGCCCGACCGCTTGAGCGGGGCGGAGATCGACTCGCCCTCGCGGATGGAGTCGCGCGCCTGGTCGATGACCTCCGCCAGCCGCACGTTCCCCATGATGTTCTTCACGATGTCGAGCGCGGTGAGGAGCGGGACGCCGCTCTGGAGCAGGGTCGAGAGCGTGCGCGCGAACCGGGCCACCGCGATCTGCCGGACCACCGGGCCGAAGATGGGGAACTTGAGCCGCATCACGTCCCAGCGCGCGCGGCCGCCAGGGGTCGCCTTCCAGCGGAAGAAGCCCCAGATGACGAGCGCGAGCCCGGCCAGGATCGCCCACCAGTACTGGGAGGCGAAGGTGGAGATGCCGATGGTGACCTGCGTGTACCAGGGCAGGACCGAGCCGCTGTCCGCGAGGATGCGGGTGATCTTGGGGATGACGGAGGTGAAGAGGACCCCCATCACCAGCGCGCCGACGCAGATCATCGCGATGGGGTAGACCATCGTCGAGGCGATCTTGGAGCGGAGGCGGGCCTGGCTCTCGGTGAACTCCGCGAGCCGACGGAGCACGACCTCGAGCGCGCCGGAGTGCTCGCCGGCCCGGATCATGTTCACGTACAGCGTCGAGAAGAGCCGGGGGTGGGCGGCGAGGGCGTCGGCCAGGGTCGAGCCCTCGTTCACCTTCTGCTTCACCTCGCCGAGCACCCGCTTCAGCCGCTCGTGGTCGACCTGGTCGACGAGCGCGGTCAGCGCCTCCACGAGCGGCACCCCGGCCTTGCTCAGCACCGCGAGCTGCCGCGTCATCACGGCGAGCTCCTGCGCGCTCACGCGGGCGCCGAGCAGCCGCTTGACGCTCACCTCGCGCGAGGCGGCCTGCTTCTGGGTCTTCTCCCCCAGGACCTCGGTCAGGAACACGCCCTCGCGCCGGAGGACGCCGCGCAGCGTGCGCGGAGAGTCCGCCTCGCGGAGCCCGGTCACCGGCTTGCCGGTCGCGTTGAGCGCCTTGTACTCGAAGACGGGCATGGCTTACCGAATGTCCTCGGCCGTCACCGACAGCACCTCGGCCGCCGTCGTGATCCCGCGCGCGACCTTGTACGCGCCGTGCTCGAGCAGGGTGACCATGCCCCGCTCCACCGCGGCCCGCTTGATGGTGGTCGCGTCCACCGACTTGAGGATCAGCGGGCGGACGTCGTCGTCGACCAGCATGAGCTCGTAGATGCCGGTCCGGCCCTGGTAGCCGGTGTTCTGGCAGCTCGAGCACCCCACCGAGCGGTAGAGGTGCTTCGGGTTCCCGGCCTGCGCGAGGATCTCGGGCGTGATGCCGGCCTGCTCGAGCTCCTCCGGCGTCGGCACGTACGGCTTGCGGCAGTCCGTGCAGAGGCAGCGCACGAGGCGCTGGGCGAGGACGCCCACGAGCGACGAGGCGACGAGGAACGGCTGCACGCCCATGTCCACGAGGCGGGTGATCGCGCCGGCGGCGTCGTTGGTGTGGATGGTGGAGAGCACCAGGTGGCCGGTGAGCGACGCCTGGATCGCGATCTCCGCCGTCTCGAGGTCGCGGATCTCGCCGACCATGATCACGTCGGGGTCCTGGCGCAGGAAGGAGCGGAGGCCGCTCGCGAAGGTGAGCTCGATCTTCGGGTTCACCTGCACCTGGCCGACGCCCTTGAGCGGGATCTCGACCGGGTCCTCGATGGTGAGGATGTTGAGGTCGGGCGAGTTGATCTTCGCGAGCCCGGCGTAGAGCGTGGTCGTCTTGCCGGAGCCGGTCGGACCGGTGACGAGCACGATGCCGTGGGACCGGGTGATGAGCCCGTCCATCACCTTCAGCTGCCAGTCCTCGAAGCCGAGCGACTCGAGGTCGAGCACGACGCTCGACTTGTCGAGGAGGCGCATGACGATCCGCTCGCCGTGCGCGGTGGGCACGGTCGAGAGGCGGATGTCCACGTCCTTGCCGGCGATCTTGATGCGGATGCGGCCGTCCTGCGGCAGGCGCTTCTCGGCGATGTTGAGGCCGCCCATGATCTTGATGCGGCTGGCGATGGACGCCTGGAACCGCTTCGGAGGGCGGATGACCTCGCGGAGCACGCCGTCGATCCGGTAGCGGACCGAGATGTCCTTCTCCTCGGGGTTGATGTGGATGTCGCTCGCCCGCTCCTTCACCGCGCGGAAGAGGAGCGAGTTGACGAGCCGGATGATCGGGGCCTCGTCGTCGGCGTCGAGGAGGTCGGTCGGCTCCTCGAGCTCGTGGGCCACGCTCTCGAGGTCCTCGGTCTCGAGGTCCTCCATGAGCTTGTCGTGCTCGTCGGCGGCCCGGTCGTAGACGGCGTTGATGGCGTCGATGACGGTCTGGGCCGAGGCCACCTCGGGCGCCACCGGCGCCTGGAGGAGCATCGACACCGAGTCCTGCGAGGCGGTGTCGAGCGGGTCGGCCATCGCCACCCGCACGGCGTCGCCGGCCATGCCGACCGGCAGCACCCGCGCCGTCTTGGCGAAGTGGATCGGGACCTTCACCGCCAGGTCGTCCGGGATCTCCGCGGCGTCGATCTGCGCGAGGTACGGGATGTCGAGCTGCGCCGCGAGCGCCTGCAGCACCTCGGCCTCGGAGACGGCCCGCATCCGCACCAGGATCTCGCCGAGCCGCGTTCCGGCCTGCTCGCCGCGCTGCGCGGCGAGCGCCTCGTCCAGCCGCTCGCGCGAGAGCTTCGCGGTCGCGACGAGGATCTCGCCGAGCGGACGGCCGGAGAGCGCGGCGGGCCGGGCGGCGGGCGCGGCGCCGTCGCCCGCCGCAGCGCGGGGGAGGAGCTCGGGCTGGAGGTCGGTGCTCGGCATCGAGAGACCGTGTGCGCGATCGGGGAGGGCCATCTAGCGTCCGGGAGGTCCGCCCGGCCCGAAGTTGGGAGGGCCGGGCTGATGGGGCTCGGGGGGGAGCTCGGGGGGCGGCGGCGGCGCCTCCTGCGGCGGCTCCGGGGGCGGGACCACCTGGCCCTCGGGCTGCGGCGGCAGCGCGGGATCGGGCGCGGGCGCGTCGCCGGGCGGGCTGCTGCGGCGGCGCGGTCCCGCGGGCGGGAACGACTCCGCCGGGGGCGTGGTCATGCCCTCGCCGGGCAGGCCCGGGCCGCCGTTCTCCACGCGCGACGTCTCCTCCGTCACGCCCACGTGGATCCGGGAGAGCGGTCCGGCCTTCCGCCCGTAGTCGACGTCGGGCTGGTAGCCGCGCTTCTTCCCGTAGAACCGCACCATGAAGTCCTCCTGCTCCTTCCGCTTCTTCTCGAAGATGCGGCGGTAGTCGCCCTCGTCCCGGATGATGTAGGGCGTGAGGAAGACGAGCAGGTTGGTCTTCTGCTTCCGCGTGGTGCTGTCGCGGAAGAGCGTGCCGAGCACCGGGAGGCTCCCCAGGACCGGGACCTTCCGCACCTCGCGGTTGGCGCGCTCCTGGATGAGGCCGCCGATCACGATCGTGCTCTGGTCCTTGGCGACGATCTGGGTCTTGACGCTCCGCTTCGAGGTGGTGGGCCCGAGCTGGCGGTCGACGCTGGCGATCTCCTCGTTCTGGATCTCCACCGTCATGCGGACGTTCCCGCCCTCGTTGATCTGCGGCTTCATCTTGAGCCGCAGCTCGACGTCCTCGCGCTCGACGTTCGCGGCCAGGCTGGAGAGGCCGCCCGTGGTCCCGAGCAGGTTCGTGGCGGCGGTCGCGTTGTCGCCGGTCAGGAGGTTCGCTACGCCGGGCGGGAAGAACCCCTTCTGGAAGGGCACCTTCTGGCCGACCGCGATCTCGGACTCCTCGTTGTCGGTCGCGAGCACGTGCGGCGTCGAGATGACGTTCACGTCCGAGCTCGTCTGCAGGGCGCGGATGACCACGCCGAGCGACGGCAGCGAGAGGCCGGTGAGGTCCTTGAGCACGCCCGACGTCGGACCGTTGAAGCCGGTGAGGAACCCGCCGAGCTGGGTGACCGTGTTGACGACGGCCTTGGGATCGAGCGACGAGAGCTGCCCGCCCGGCTGCGAGATGAGGGGCAGGACGCCCTTGCGGCCGTTCACCTCGACGTCCACGAACCCGTGCGCGCCGACGCCAAACTCGGTCGAGTTGTTGAGCGTCACCTCCATGATGACCGCCTCGACGAACACCTGGCGCCGCGGCCGGTCGAGCTTCTCGATCAGGCGCGAGATGGCGACGAAGTCGGCCCCGCTCGCCTGGACGAGGAGCGCGTTCTGGGCCTTGTCGGCCGTGATCTTCACGTCGCCGGCGAAGAGCTCGGCGGTGGCCTCGCCGCCCGCGCCGGGCGGCATGGCCTGGGGCGCCGGGGCGCCGCGCAGGTTGGGCTGCTGCTGCTGCTGCTGCGCCGGCGTGGGCGCCGCGCCCGGCCGGCGGGTCTGGCCCTGGGCGAGGTTGGAGAGCGTCTGGGCGAGATCCTCGGCGCTCGCGTTCCGGAGGAAGACGACGTGGATGCCGCCGTCGGCGCCCGTCGGGACGTCGAGCTGCTCGATGAGCTCCTGCAGGCGCTCGAAGCTCCGCTCGTCGGCGATGACGATGAGCTTGTTGGTGCGGTCGTCGGGGATGACCTTGCTGACGCTGATGACGTCGGCGCCGCCCTGCGCCTGGCCCGGCTGCGGCACCGGCTGGCCCTGCGGGTTGCGCACGATCGGGCCGGAGCCGATCCGCCCGCCCGCCACCCCGCGCCGCCCCGTCCCCTGCTGCGCCTGGAAGATCTGGTTCAGCTTGTCGGCCACGTCCTTCGCGGCGGCGTAGCGGAGCTGGATGACCTGGATGACGTCACCGCCGCCGGGCTTGTCCACCGTCTCGAGGATCTTCTCGATGCGGCGGATGTTGAGCGCCATGTCGGTGATGATCAGGGTGTCCGGCGGGATCGACTGGATGTCCGCGCCCTGCGGCGAGATGAAGTTCCCGAGCACGCCGCGGAGCATGTCGGCGTCGGTGGACCGGAGCTTGATGACCTTGGTGACCACCTGCTCGGTCGCCGGCGTCTGCTGGTCCGGGTCCGTGAGCGTCGGGATCGGCATCTTCTTCGAGTCGGGCGAGCGCCCGAGCTTGTAGTACCGGCCCGACGCGTAGATCGTGATGTTGTTGGAGTTGAGGGCGGCGATGAACGCGGCGTACGCCTCCTCCGCGGTCACGGGGGTCTTCGAGAGCAGGGTGATCTTCCCGCGCGCGATGTCCTCCGTGTAGATGAAGTTGCGGCACGTCCAGCGGCTCGCCTGCTCGAGCACGTCGATGATGTCGGCCTTGTTGAAGGCCAGCATGAACCGGCCCTGGAGCGGCACGCACTTCTCGCCCGCGGCCGTGATCGTGGCCTCGCCCTGGCCGCCGCCGTCCGCCGGAGGCTGCTGCTGCTGGGCCTGCTGCTGCTGCGGCTGCCGCTGCTGCCGGGGCGCCGCCGGCGCGACGCGCCGGACCGGGCCGCGGCCGCCGGGGCGCACGGGGGTGGAGCCGGCCGTGGGCGGCGCGCCGCGCGCGCCGTCGGTGGGGCGCGGGAGCGACGGGACGCCGGGGCGGGACGGGTCCGCGTCGGACTGCGGCGTCGGCGTGCGGACGGTCGGGCGGCCGCCGTCGGTCGGCGGCGGCAGCTGGGCGAGCGCGAGGGCGGGGATGAGGAGGGTCGTGGCGAGGAGCGTTCGCATGAGGTGGCCTTCGGGTCCGGCTAGCGACCAGGGGTGATCGTGTACTCGGTGGAGAACGTCTGCCCGGCGCGCTCCCCCTCGATGGTGACGCGCGCGGACTCGCGCAGCTTGGTGTAGAGCTCGAGCGCCTTCTCCGGCGAGTTCATCTCGAACCCGTTGATCCGCGAGATGACGTCGCCGTTCTGGATGCCGATGGCGGAGTAGAGCGATCCCGGCCGGATGGAGAACAGCTTGAACCCGTTCGCCTGGCCGTTCTTGAACGAGGGCACGATCCGCGCGTCCATGGCGATCTTGCTCATGTCGCTGAGGGTGCTGTCGATGACGGACCGGTCGATCTCGAAGCGGTTCGGGCCGACGTTCCGCACGCCCGCGACCGCGTTGGTGGGCGGGGGCGGGACCGGCGCGGTCCCGACGCTCACCGGACCGCCGGTGTAGCCGCCGCCACCCTCGCCCGTGGCCTCGCCCTCGATGTACTCCTTCGTGCCGCCGTTGCAGACGATCGCGACGAGGCGGAAGGCGTTGCCCGTGATGTCGTCCCCGGCGCGCAGGCGCCGCAGCCCGAGGAACCTCGCGCCCTGGTACTCCTCCCCGACGCCGAGGACGCGCGTCTCGCGCGTGTTGAGGTCGGCGATGCTGGCGAGCGAGTTGCGCGGGACCTCGGCCTGCACGCCGACGACGAGCGCGAGGCGCAGCTCCGAGCGGACGGGCTCCGCGGCCGGGTCCTCGCAGTTCTGCGGGCGCGTCGGCGGCGGCGCCTGCTCCTCGGCCTGCACCACGGCCGGCGGCTCGGTCCCGATCAGGCGGTAGAGCTTCTTGTCGTCGAGCTCCGCCGGCGGCACGACGCGCGACGGGGCGGCGGCAGGCGCGGAGAGGTCCGCCCGCGGGCGCGGCCGGATCTGCGCTCCCACGAGCGTGTTGACCATCTTGGCGGTGAACCAGGCGCCCAGGAACAGCAGGAGCAGGTTCGCCGTCCAGGCGTACTTTCGGAAGAAGAGGTCGAGCATGGGAGCGGGCCCAGGGGGGCGAGGGAGCAACCGACGTGCCACCTCGGCCCCGGGCCACCCGGATCCAACCTGCCGTCGGCACGCGGAAATCCCCGGGCCGCTCCCGTTCTTCCCGGGCCTCCGTCCGGGGCGCTGCCATTCTGGCAATCCGGCCGCGCGGCGCGGGCGGCGCTCGCCAAAATGTCATCGCCGCTCGTCGCCGCTGGGGGCGATATCAGGGGCCGGCCGGTCTCGTACTACCAGGTGAACCGGCGGCCGTGAGTCAGGAGCTCTTCTCCTCGGCGCCGCCCGCGCCCGGCTCGACGAGCTTCCCTTCCTCGTCGCGATCGAGCTTCCGGTAGATCGTCCGGGCGGCGATGCCGAGGATCTGCGCGGCGAGGTTCTTGTCCCCGTGCGTCTGGCGCAGGGTCTCCTTGATCACCAGCCGCTCGATCTCCTCCATCGTGGTGCCGAGCGGGACGACGAGCGCCGCGGGCACGGGCTGGGGCCGGTCGATCGCGCCGGCCTGGACGCCGGCGTGCGCGCGGATCCCGTCGGGGAGGTCGGCGACGTCCACGGTCTCGCCGCGGCAGAGGATCACCGCCCGCTCCACCGCGTGCAGCAGCTCGCGGACGTTGCCCGGCCAGGCGTACGTCTCGAGCGCCGCCAGCGCACCGGGAGTGAAGCCGGTCACGCCCTTCGCGTTCTTCTCCGCCGCGCGCCGCAGGAACGCGACCGCGAGCGGCGCGACGTCCTCGCGCCGGTCGCGGAGCGGCGGGAGCCGGAGCGAGACGACGTCGAGCCGGTAGAAGAGGTCCTCGCGGAAGCGCCCGGCCTTCACCTCGGCGGAGAGCTCGCGGTTCGTCGCCGCGACGACCCGCACGTCCACCCGGACGCTCTCGGTGCCGCCCACGCGCTCGAGCACGCCGTCCTGCAGGAACCGGAGGAGCTTCACCTGGAGGAGGAGCGGCAGCTCCGCCACCTCGTCGAGGAACAGCGTCCCGCCCCGGGCGCGCTCGAACCGCCCCTCCTTGCGCGCCACCGCCCCCGTGAACGCGCCGCGCTCGTGGCCGAAGAGCTCGGACTCGAGCAGGCCCTCGGGGATGGCGCCGCAGTTGATCGGGACGAACGGCCCCGGCGCGCGGGGCGAGAGGTCGTGCACGAGCCGCGCGGCGAGCTCCTTTCCGGTCCCGCTCTCGCCCGTGAGGAGCACGGTGGCGGAGGTCGGCGCCACCTGCCGCAGCGCCTCGAGGACGGCGCGGAACGCCGGCGCGTCGCCCAGCAGGCCGCCGCTCTCGCCCGGCGCGAGCGCGGTGAGCCGCGCGCGGAGCGCCTGGTTCTCCGCCACCAGCGAGGCGCGCTCGAGCGCCTGCCGCACGGTCTTCACGATGGCGTGGCGCTTCACCGGCTTCGTGATGAAGTCGTACGCGCCCTGCTTCATGGCGGCGACCGCCGACTCGACCGTGCCGTAGGCGGTCATGAGCACGACCTCGGTGCCGGGCGCGAGCGTCCGCACGGCGCGGAGGAGCTCCTCGCCCGACATCCCGGGCATCATGAGATCGGTGACGACCACCGCGACGCGCTCGCGGCGGAGCACGTCGAGCGCCGCGGCGCCGCTCGAGGCGAGCGCGACCCGCCATCCCTCGCGCTCGAAGATCTTCCCGAGCGACTCGAGGTTGGGCGCCTCGTCGTCCACGACGAGGATGAGCGGTGGGGTCGGGGCCACGGGGGGAGGATACGCGAACCGGGCGCCGCTCGCCCGCGCGTGGAGCAGCCCGCGGCGGCGGCCCGCGCGGGCGCCGCGTCAGCGGAGCCCGAGGGCGCCGCGGAGCTCGTCCCCGAAGAGGATCACGGCGCCCGCGGCGGCGAGCACCAGGAAGGCGGTCACGAGCACGTACTCGCGCACGCCCTCCCGGGACGGGCCACGCCCCTGCTTGAGCCGATGGAGGGGCCCGCTCACGCTGCGCCCGGCGAAGGGGAGCTACTCGGCCTTGGCCTCGGCAGGCGCCTCGGCGGCGGGAGCGGCCTCGGCCTTCTTCGACTTGCCGGCCTTCGCGCGCTTGGCGGCGCGGTTGTCCTTGGGAGCCTCGGCCTTGGCCGGCGCGGGCTTGGGCGCCTCGGCCTTCTTCAACGCCGGGGCGGCGGGCTGCGCGCCGTACCGGTTCTTGAACTTCTCGATCCGGCCCGCGGTGTCCATGATCTTCTGCTTGCCCGTGAAGAACGGGTGGCACTGCGCGCAGATCTCGATGTGGAAGTCGCCGCGGACGGACCGGGTCTCGATCGTGTTCCCGCAGGCGCAGAGGACCTTGGCCGGCTTGTAGTCGGGGTGAATCCCGGGCTTCATGGCTTTGCCTTTCGAGCCGCTTGCACCGCGGACGAGCGATGGTCCGGGCTCGGCTGTGAGGGGCCCGATCTAGTCGGATCGGGGGGTTGCGTCAAGGGCGGTGAGCCCCGGCAGGAGCCGGGCCGCCGAGCCAGAGGCCGGGCTCGTCTACTTCCCGCCGCCGACCATCATCTTGAAGAACTCGTCGTGGTTCTTCACCTGGCGGAACTTGTCGAGGATGAACTTCATCGCCTCGACGTTGTCGAGCCCGTTCAGGATGGTCTGGCGGAGGATGTAGATCTTCGAGAGCCAGTCGGTGGGGAGGAGCAGCTCCTCCTTGCGCGTGCCGCTCTTCCCGATGTCCATGCAGGGGAAGATGCGCTTCTCCATCAACTTGCGGTCGAGGACGATCTCGGAGTTCCCGGTGCCCTTGAACTCCTCGAAGATCACCTCGTCCATGCGGCTGCCCGTGTCGACGAGCGCGGTGCCGATGATCGTGAGCGAGCCGCCCTCCTCGATGTTGCGTGCCGCGCCGAAGAACCGCTTCGGCTTGTGCAGGGCGTTCGAGTCGACGCCGCCGGAGAGGATCTTGCCGGAGGGCGGGACGACCGAGTTGTAGGCCCGGGCGAGGCGGGTGATCGAGTCGAGGAGGATCACCACGTCGCGCTTGTGCTCCACGAGGCGCCGCGCCTTCTCGATGACCATCTCCGCGACCTGCACGTGCCGGGTGGCCGGCTCGTCGAAGGTGGAGGCGACCACCTCGCCCTTCACCGTCCGCTCCATGTCGGTCACCTCCTCGGGGCGCTCGTCGATGAGCAGCACGATGAGGGTGACGTCCGGGTGGTTGGCCGTGATCGCGTGGGCGATGTTCTGGAGGAGGACCGTCTTGCCCGCGCGCGGCGGCGAGACGATCAGGCAGCGCTGCCCCTTCCCGATCGGCGAGAAGAGGTCGACGACCCGCGTCGTCATCTCCCCCGCCTCGTGCTCGAGGTGGAGGCGCTCGGTCGGGTAGAGCGGGGTCAGGTTGTCGAAGAGGACCTTCGCCTGGTTCTCCTCGGGCGGCTCGCCGTTGATCGAGTCCACCTTGAGGAGGGCGAAGTACCGCTCGCCGTCCTTGGGCTGGCGCACGGTGCCCCGGACGGTGTCGCCGGTCCGCAGGTTGAAGCGCCGGATCTGCGACGGCGACACGTAGATGTCGTCGGGCCCTGGCAGGTACGAGAAGTCGGGGCTCCGGAGGAAGCCGAACCCGTCGGGCAGGACCTCCAGCGTGCCCTCGCCCCCGACCTCCATCTCTTCCTTCGCCTCCTCCGCGGCCTTCGACTGCGCCTGGAGGATCGCGAAGATGAGGTCCTGCTTCTTCATGGCCCCGGCGGCCTCGATGTTGAGGTCGCGCGCCAGCTTCGCGAGCTCGGCCACCTTCTTGTGCTTGAGCTCGGCGATGTCGGACGGGGCGTGCGTGGCGGTGGGTGCGGCGGCGGGCATGTCGGATCTCGGAGGGGGAGCGGGTCGCCCGTCGGAGGAAGGTGCTGCGAGGAGTTCCGGGAGACCAGCGGAGGAGGTGGAAAACGTATGCAACAACGTGGGGCGCTGTCAACGTGACGGAACGGGGATCGGCGCGCCAGCGGTCTGTCGCATGAACGCGGGGTGCAGGGGCGCGCTAGGAGCGCGACGCCCGGGCGGGGTAACATGCTCGAAGCAGGTCGGAGGGAATGATCCGCCCATGAGCCAGGCGATCGACGCGGTCCTCGCAGGAACGAAGGGGTTCGCGGTGGCGCTGCTGGCGCCGTTGACCGCGCGGATCGGCAATCGCCCGCGCGTCGCGGGCGATCCGGGCCAGGTGCTCGGGCTGTGCAGCGGCCCATCCGCCCTCGCCGTCATCGAGTTCATGGGCGAGGGATCGCTCCCCACGATCCAGGCGCTGGTGCGGGACGGGCGCGGGCTGCGGATCGTGGCGGGCGTCCCGGTCGCCCACGCCGGCGCGGAGGGGACGCTCCGCGCGCTCGGGGTCGAGGTCGGCCGCTGGGACGGCAAGACCGACGGCGTGATCTCCGCGGTGGAGCGGGCGGTGGCGGCGATGGCCGCCCCGGAGGCGGCGCCGACTCGGTCCGCCGCGCCCGCCGCGCCACCGGTCCGTGCGCCTCCGACCGCTGCTCCGCGGCCTGCGGCGCCTGCGCCTGCTCCCTCCGCCCCGCGGCCCGCGGGAGCCGGCGGCCCTCCCGCCCGGCCGGCGGCGGCGGCTCCGGCTCTTGGCACCGCGAGGCCCGCTGCCGCCGCCACCGCAGTCGCTGCGCCCCGTTCCGCTGCGGCGCCAGCTCCGCAGAGCGCGGCGCCTGCCGGTGCGGCGCCCGCCGCTCGCCCGCCCGCTGCGCCGCCGCAGGCCCGCCCGGGCCCAGTCGCTCCTGCGCAGGCGCAGCCATCGCCGCGGTCCGCCGCCGCACCGGCGCCGCAGCCCCGACCCGCGCCCGCAGCGGCGAAGCCCTCCGCCGCCGCCGCGAAGCCGCCGGCGGCGCCCGCACCCGTCGCCAAGGCGCCGGCGCCGCCCGCACCCGCCGCGAAAGCGCCCGCCGCGCCCGCCGCGGCGCAGCCCAGGGCGGCCGCCAACTTCTTCGACGACCTCGACGCGGACGTGAGCCTGGACGTCGCGTACCTCA
>Ga0196976_1000432_pt1 | contig 26796 bp, 23 predicted proteins | sample S3v_513CmetaG_FD_148644 | JGI IMG/M metagenome (GOLD analysis project Ga0196976, IMG submission 148644) | Soil microbial communities from Anza Borrego desert, Southern California, United States - S3+v_5-13C | ecosystem: Environmental > Terrestrial > Soil > Desert | place: USA: California...
CGGGACGCCGCCACAGACAGCCGGCGGGACGCCGGCGGTCCGCAGTCGGCCGGAACGGCCGCCGCGAGAACCGCGAGAGCCGCGTGAGCCGCGGCCCGAGGGCGAGGCGTCAGCCAAGAGGCGCCGGTTCCGCCGCAGGCGGCGCGGCGGGGGCGGCGGGGGCGGGGGCGGAAACGAGGGTGGCGGCGGCGGCGGGGAAGCGGCTCCGTAAATAGCGCGCGGAGCACTCGGCGAATCCCTCGCAGCGAATGCAGTAGCCGTCCGTCGACTCCGGCTTGTAGTCGGCCGGCGGGCAGATGTTCACGCCCGGCACCGTGTCGCGGTCGCACTGCGCGATCAGCCGTTCCACCTCGGTCGCCGAATGCGCCTGCCGGATGGCCGCGTAGCGCGCGGCGTTCATCATCGCCGTCGTGTCGGCGCGCGGCAGTTGCTGCTGGGTGGCGGCGGCGCGCGTCACCGCGGCCACGACCACCCGCGCGCGCTGCGTCAGGTAGTAAAAGTAAGCCAGCATCGACCCGGCCAGCGCGGCCAGGTTCGCCGCGCCGCCGGCGAACACGCCGTACAGCAGCGCCGCGAACGACACCAGGGCGATCAGCCGCACCCGCACCGGGATCACGCCGAAGAGATAGAGCGTCTGCTGCGGGAAGGCCGTGGCGTAGACGAAGAGCAGCGTGTAATAGACGAAATACGTATTGAAGAGCGTGATGCCGAGCCAGGCCGCCATGGCCACCGTGCCGAGGGTCGAGAGCGCGAACAGCATCATGAAGTGACGCGTCCCCCACTCCTCCTCGACCGCCGTGCCCATCATGTAGAGCACCAGCAGGGTGATGAAGAGGGCCAGCGCCTCCATCCAGCCGGTGCCGGCGGCGGTGAACTGCCACGTCACCAGGCGCCACACTTCGCCCGCCAGCACGGCGTCCCAGTCGAAGCGGAACAGCCGCGCGTACTTTTCGGGATCCTGATGCTCGAGCAGGAAGAAAGCGATGTTCAGGAACAGCAGGATGAACACGCTGCGAAGGTTCTGACTTCTGCGAAGGTTCTCGCCTCGGGACCGGAACATGAGCGTCGTCGCCTATGCGGAACCGCGTCCGCACTCCAATATTTCAACGCACCTCGAAGGGATCGGTTCCCTCGAATCGCAGCACGTCGCCCGCCTTGATGCCGTGCTGTCGGGCCACCCCGCCCGCCACCTCGAGCACGTAGCGGGCAACGCCCTGGGGCGGATAGCTGGGGCAGGGATCGGCCTTGCACGGCGGGACCTCGAATTTCACGTCGGCCACGGTGCGATTGGAGTCGATCCAGATCATGTCCAGCGGGATGCGCGTGTTCTTCATCCAGAAGGGATAGTTCCCGTCGCCGGGGAAGAAGAAGAGCATCCCGTCGTCGGGAGCGAGGTGGTCGCGGTACATGAGTCCCTGCGCGCGCAGCTCTTCCGTGTTGGCGACCTCGACGTGCACCACGTGCCCGTCGGGAAAGACCACGCGCGGGCCGGTGCGCGCGGCGGGCTGCGTTTCGGTGACCGTGGGCGAGGTCGTCGCCGGCGGGTTCGTACAGGCGAGAGCGAGCAGCAGCACGAGTGCAATCCTCATTTCTCTTCCAGCTCCGCAACTTCTTCCGTCTCGCGATCGCGCGCGATGAGGTCGTACTTCTTCGCGTAATAGCGGAACGAGCGGAACGACATCCGCAGCAGCTCCGCGGCCTGGGTCTGCACGCCGCCGGCGCGCTCCAGCGCCTTGAGCATGAAGATCTTTCCGATGGCCTCGAGGTGATCCTGCAGCGACAGCCCCTCGGGCGGCAACTCGAACGTGGCGTCGGGGATGCGCCCGCCGAGGAGCACGTGCTCGGGGAGCGACTTCGTGGTCAGGATCTCCGACGACTCGAGGGCGATCATGCGCTCGATCACATTCTCCAGCTCGCGCACGTTGCCCGGCCAGTGGTACTTCTCGATGGCGCGCATGGCGTCGGTGGAAATGCGCTTGCGCGCCACCCCCATGCGCGTCGAGAACTTCTCGATGAAGTGGTCGACGAGCAGCGGGATGTCTTCCCTCCGCTGCCGCAGCGGCGGGAGGGTGATGGGGATGACGTTGATCCGGTAGAAGAGGTCCTCGCGGAACGTCCCCTCCCGGATGGACTCGGAGAGGTCGCGGTTCGTGGCGGCGATGACGCGCACGTCGACGAGCGCCTCGACGTTGGAGCCGACCTTGCGCACCACGCGATCCTGCAGGACGCGCAGCAGCTTGATCTGCATGGCCGTGGAGGTCTCGCCGATCTCGTCGAGGAAGATCGTGCCGCGGTCGGCCTCGTGGAAGAGGCCGCGCTTGTCGCGCACGGCGCCGGTGAACGCGCCGCGCTCGTGGCCGAAGAGCTCCGACTCGAGCAGCGTCTCGGGGAGCGCGCCGCAGTTGATGGAGACGAACTTCCCGCGGCGGTCGCTGTTGTAGTGGATGGCGCGGGCGATGAGCTCCTTGCCCGTGCCCGACTCGCCGGAGATCAGCACCGTGGACATGGTTTTGGCAATGCGCTGGACGATGGAGAAGATCTCCTGCATCTTCGTGCTTTTGCCGAGGATGTTGGCGAAGGTGAAGCGCTCCTCGAGGGCGGTGCGGAGGTGGAGGTTCTCGTCCTCGAGCTCCTTGCGCTCCACCGCTTTCCTGACGACGATCTTCAGCTCTTCGATGTCGAACGGCTTGGCGATGTAGTCGATGGCGCCGGCCTTGAGCGCCTCGACGGCGGAGCGCGTCGAGGTGTGGGCCGTGATCATGACGAAGACGACGGAGGGGCTCTGGGCCTTGACGTCGCGCACCAGGTCGATGCCCGAGCCGTCGGGGAGCATGAGGTCGCAGAGGACGACGTCGGGCTCCTGGCGGGCGATGGCGGCGTGGGCGTCGGCGATGGTGCCGGCGGTCTCGACGCGCCACCCTTCCTCATCGAAGACGATGGTGAGGAAGTCGCGCAGGGACGCTTCGTCGTCCACGATGAGCAGATTCACGAAGGGCATTCTATGGCCACGAGGGGGAGGAGGTCTGTGAGGCGGCAGTTCTCGCGGATGAGAAGCTCGAGGCCGGCTTTGTGCCGGCGGTGCAGGATGGGCGGGGGGTCTTTGAGCCGGGTCACCGCGGCGTCGCGCGTAATGCGGGGGCGCAACGTCGGGAGACTCAACGTAGGGCGGGCTTCAGCCCGCCCCTCCAGAGCGCGCCTCCTCTCGCGATTCTTCCTGGCCACCGTCTGGACGATGCCGGTGGTCCTGTTTTCGGGGAGGAAGTAGATCGCCCGTACTGTCTCTCTCTGCTGGCCGATGCGGTGGGCGCGGCCGTTGCGCTGGTCGAGCTTGACCGGGTTCCACGGGAGGTCGTAGTGGATGACCACGGCTGCTCGCTGCAGGTTCAGTCCCTCGGCGGCCATATCGGTTGATACGACTGTGTCGAGCTTTTCGTTGCGGAAGGCGGCGAGGACGGCCTCGCGGCTGCGCTCTTGCGACGTGATCAATCCCGCACCTCTGAGGTGCGCGTGGAGGTCTCTGGCGGTGGCGGCGGAGCCGGTGAAGATGAGGGTCGGCTCGCTGGTGAGCAGCTCTTCGAGCAGGCGGCGCTTCTCGTCCGGCGCGTTTCGTTCCAGCAGCGCCTCGAGCCTGCGCAGCTCTTCGCGCACCGCCTGCGGGTCGGCCTCCCCTTTCGGCGCGAAGAGATCCCAGAAGAGCACTTCCTGAAAGTCCTCGTCCTGCGCGAAGGCGCGGCGGTAGTCGCGCTTGCTCAGGGTGCGTCCCGCGGCGATGGCCGCCAGGGCGCGCTCGTAGAAGCGCCGCTGCCGCTCGAGCGACTCGCGGAACGCGGCCTCGCTCGACTCGAGCCTCCGCCAGAGGAAGCGCCGCAGGATGGCGGCGTCGTCGACGAGCGGAAACTCCAGCGCGTCGATGGGGAGGTCGGGCACGGGATGCCGCACGACCTTCCGTTCCAGCTCGCCGAACCGGAGCTCCTCGGGGAGCACGCTCCGGTCGCGGCGGATGACCAGCACGGCGACGACGGCCGCGATCAGCTCGCGGTCGCGCGCGGCAAAGGCGGCGTCGATGGAGGGGACGCCTTCCCGCGCGAGAAGGTCGTCGCGGGCGATGAGCCGCACCAGTGCCTCCAGATCCGCGAGGCCATTACACACCGGCGTGGCGGTGACGAGCAGCACGCAGGCGCCGGCGGTGCGTCTGGCCAGCGCGGCGTAGCGCAGCGTTTTCGGGTTGCGGAAAGCGTGCGCTTCGTCGACCACGACCAGCCGGTCGCGCGGCTCGGCCACGTACGCGTCGCGCACGAGCGCGTCGTGTGTCATGAGGTTCGCGCGCACGCCGAACCGCGCCAGCGTCTCGCGCCATTGCCCGATGAGCGCCGCGGGAACAACGAGGTCGACCTCGGCGAAATGTCTCATGACCTCCGCCGCCACGTACGACTTGCCGAGGCCGACGTCGTCCGCGAGGAGGGCCCCGCGGTGCGCGCGCAACAGCTCCAGCGCGCGCGCCGCGGCGTCACTCTGATGCGCGGCCAGCACCGAGTCTCCGTTCCAGGAACCCGCGCAGGATCTCCAGCTCGTCCGCGCTGACGCCGTAGAGGCCGGCCACCACGGCGTCGAGCTCCGCGGTCACGTCGCCGCCGCGATGGGCGCGGCGCGAGAGGCGCACCAGCCGCTCCCATTCGGGCTGCAGATCGGGCAGCGGCAGCGCGGCCACGGTGCGGCCGAAGTAGCGATAGTGCGCGTCCTTGGCCCGCTCGGCCACGCTCACCAGCAGCGACCCGGCGATGGTGGAATTGAGGATGGCCGCGAGCGCGTAGGCCTCGTCCAGCGTCACCGTGTCGAGCGAGTAGAGGGTCTGGTTGGGGACCAGCGGCAACGCCTGCTCGTGGATGTTGACGACGTCCGGCAGCACCGCCGCGGCCACGCCGCGGGAGAGGTCTTTCCACGCCACCTTGATGCCGACGTGCTCGGGCCTGACGTACGAGAGGCGGAAGTCGCGCGGCTCGAGTCCGCGCGCGGCGGCGAGCCTCTGCAGCCAGCGCGGCGGCTTCTTCCAGCCGCCGCGCGGAGGCCAGAGCATCCAATGCGACTGGCCGGAGCTCCAGCGCTGCAGGTCGCGCCCGCGCACGCAGCGGCAGAGGGCGCTCAGCGGAATGCGGAAGGCGCGGCGCGTGGCGTCGTCGACGAAGAAGCTGCGGTTGTCGCCGGTCTTGACGCCCATGACGGGGCGGCGCTGGAGGACGGCGGAGAGGGGACGGTGTTGGGCGCGGAGTCGGGTGAGGATTTCGGCGACGTTGTCCGGCAGGAGCGCCCATTCGTTGCCGATGGATGTGAGGGACGGGCTGAAGCCCGTCCTACGTTTGGCCAAGACTACGCCGAGAGGGAAGGTATCCGCGTTGAACCAGCGGTGTCGGCGCGGGTCGTCGCTCCAGTCTTCGAGGGTGAGGATGTGCTCCCGGGCGACTCTTCGCAGGGGGGCGGCGTAGGCGGCGTTGAGGATCTTGGCGGGCATGAGCAGGGCGATGACGCCGTTCGGGTTGGCGAGCTGCATGGCGCGCTCGAAGAAGGCGACGGAGAGGTCGGGCTGGTGGAAGGCGGTGCCTTCGCGGTGGCCGCGGAAGAGGGCGTAGCGGTCGGAGAGCATGCGCTTCGCGCGGGGGTCGATGCGGCTGTTGCGTACCCACGGCGGGTTGCCGGCCACGACGTCGAAGCCACCCGCGGCCATGACCGGCGCGAAGTGGACGTCGAAGGAGAAGAAGTCGAGCGTGCCCTCCTCCACTTTGTCGAGCTTCGTCTGCGCCTCGGCGATGCGCTGCCGCAGCTCGTGGCAGCGCTCCGCGTCGACGGGAGTGGCGCGGCCGAAGAGGTCGCGCTGCGGCGCGCAGGCGGTGGCCAGCTCCCGCTCGGAGACGTCGATGGTCCGCGCCAGGAGCTCGGCGGCCAGGCGCGTGTCGTTGCCGCGAATGAGACGCGCCAGCGCGGGGCGCTGCGTGAACGGCGCGCAGCGGTAGCGCTCCACGAGGTCGCGCTGCGCGCGCAGCGCGTGCAGCCAGCCGGCATAGATGTCCATCCGCCCGTCGCCGAGGAAGTCGGTCGGGCTGAGGAGCGCATTTCCCTGAAGGATGTTGCGGTCGAGGTTCGGCAGCGGCTCGACCTGCTCGATCTCGCAGTCGGTGCCGGAGACGATGGCCAGCCAGAGGCGCAGCTCGCAGAGGCGCACCGCCTCCGGCTTGAGGTCGACGCCGTACAGCGAGTTGGCGATGATGCGGCGGCGGAGATCGCGCGGGACGTCGCCCTCCAGGTTACGCCACAGCTTCTCGATGACGCCCAGCGCGGAGAGGAGAAACGCGCCCGAGCCGCAGGCGGGATCGAGCACGGTAATGCGCTGCAGTTTCTCGACACCGCCGTTGCCGAGCCAGCGCGTGATGGCTCCCTCGGTCAGCACATCGACGATCTCCCGCGGCGTGTAGAAGCTGCCGCTGGCCGCGCGCTCCTCGGCGGCCATGAGCGATTCAAAGACGCGGCCGAGCATCTCCGGGTCGATGTGCGTCCCCGCCGCGTCCCCCTCGTCGATGCGGAAGTCGAACTTCTCGAAGACGTCCTCCAGTACGCGCTGCATCAACTCGTTCGGCAGGTGCAGGTCCGGATGCCGCTGCTCGTAGGGCGACGGCTCGAAGAGGCCGCCGTTGAGGTACGGCACGCGTCCCAGCTTCCGCGCAGCGAGGCTCCGCTCGTGCAGCGGCGTGTTCAGGCAGCCGAAGAAGAGCGGCAGCAGCACGCCGGAGAAGAGCTCGCGCCCGCGGCGGATCTCGTGCTCCAGGCGGTCGACGAGGAAGCGGCGCTCGCCGTTCAGCCACCCTTTCTCCTGCACGAACTGCAGGAAGAGGAGCCGCAGCAGGATGAGCAGCGCCTCGGCCTCCGTCTCTTCCCCGGGAAGCTCCCTGGCCACGTCGCGCACGGCGGCGCGGAAGCGCTGGAAGAACTCGCGCGTGACCTGCTCGCGGTCGAGGGCCCGGTCGAAGATGCGCGGGAGCGACTCGTCGTCGCCGCGCGCGAGGAGGTTCAGGCGGTCGACGTTCCGCGCGTCGATGTCGAGGCGCCGCAGCGCGCGCTCCGGCGAGAGGTCGAAGATCGACTGGCCGTGGAGGAGCGCCGACTTGGTGAGCTGGTTGTACGCGCGATAGCTGGTCAGGAAGCGCGCGATGTCGGCTTCGCTCACCGACCCGCTGAGGTGGAAGAAGTCGAAGCGCGGGAGGCGGGAGACGAGCTGCAGCTTCCCGTTGCCGCTCCACGGGAGCTCCACGCCGCCGCGGCGCCATTCCTCGGGATCGACGTCGACCGGATCGACCGGGTAGCCGAGGACGCGCAGCAGGTCGGGGCCGGTATAGTGTCGGAGAGTGGCCGCGGTCAGCATGGCCGCCGCTCCGCTGCATGCCGATCCGCTGGTCCTACCTCAAGCGCCTGCTCGCGGGAGCCGTCTTCGGGCTGTACATGGCCCATCTGCTCTACTTCCTGAACCCGCAGGTGGACATCACGCCGCTGCGCCTGGCCACGGTCACGCTCGTGTACGGCCTGACCTGCGGCCTCCTTTTCGGCAGCATCCTGTGGGGGCTGCGCCTGCTGCGCGTGCGGCTCGTCGGCAAGCCGGAGGGCTACCGCACGCACGGCTTCGGCTTCGTGGTCCTGGCGGCCTTCGTGTCGTCGTTCATCTACTGGATGCACCTGAACCTGGTGGAGATCTACCTGCCGCGCGGGGCGGTGCGCATCCTGTCGAAGGCGACGACCGTCATCACGGTCACGGCCTTCGTGCTGCTGGCGCTGTGGGTGCTGCAGCGCAACGCCGACCGCCGCACCTCGCGGGCCATTTTCGTCGTCGGGGTGGTGCTGATCGTGCTCTCCTCCATCTCTCTGTACCAGCGCCGCGAGAGCTACCGCCGCGAGCGGAACGACGTGGTGGTGGCCACGATCGGCGCGGTGGCGGGACATCGCCCGGTGATGCTGGTGGCGATCCGCAACCTGCCGTACGACTGGATCGTGACGATGAAGGGAGAGGGACTGCTCCCCTTCTTCGATCGCGCCACCGAGGGAGAGTACTTCGCGCGGCTCGAGCCGTTCCGCACCTCCAGCCCGAAGTCGCTGTGGGCCTCGCTGGCCACCGGGAAGCTCCCCTACCGGCACCGCGTCACGGGACGGTTCTCGTACCGCACGCCGCTCAACCGCGACGAGCCGTTCCTGCTGCTGCCGTACGGCGTCGGCTTCCGGGCGTGGGGGCTGATCCCGCCGGTGGAGCGCATCTCCGCGCCGCTGCCGTCCGGCGAGGCGCTGCCGGTGTGGTCGCTGTTCGAGCGCCTGCAGCTCTCGTCGCGCGTGACGCTCTGGCCGTCGGTGAAGACGGCGTCCGTGCTCCCCGCGCCGGTGGCACAGCTCGCGCCGCGCTTCACCGTGGCCCGGCCGCAGGTGCTGGCCTCGCTGGCCTCGGATCTCGGCGCGCTGCAGCAGGTGCGCGGCGACGCCGCGTTCACGGCGGTGGCGCTGGAGGGCTACGAGGTGGCGCAGCGCGCCATGCACATCTACCTGAACGAGCTGCCGCCGCGCGGGACGCCGAAGGGAGACGCGCTCCGCGCCTACGCGCAGCAGCTCGACCACGCGCTGGGCGCGATCGCCGCCGCGCATCCGCAGCACCTGCTGGTGATCTGCTCGCCCTCCGCGGTCGTGCCGCCGGAGCTGCCCGCGAACGTGCTGGCGCTGGCGCGGAACCAGCTCACGCCGAGCGATCCCGGCACGGACGACGGCTTCGTGCTGATGGTGGGACCGGAGACCGAGCATCGCCAGAATCCGAAGCCGGCCTACGTGACGGACGTGGTGCCGACGGTGCTCTTCGCCGCCGGGCTGCCCGTCGGCCGCGACATGGACGGCCGCGTGATCACGGACGCCTTCACGGAGCGGATGCTGCGCGCCTCGTCGCTCTCGGCGATCCAGACGTACGAGGCGGAGCGGGTGGTGGTGCGGCGCGCGGGGACCTAGCCCGCAGAGTCCCCTCTCCCCGCTCGCGGGGAGAGGGCCAGGGTGAGGGGTCGTTCCCGCCGTGAATGACCGCCCCTCACCCGGCGCTACGCGCCACCCTCTCCCCGCCGTTGCGGGGAGAGGGGACTGAATCACGCGATCCATTTCTTCGTCCTCCGGTCGTAGCGCAGCGTGCGGATTTTTCCCGATGCGCCGTAGACGCGCACGCACCAGAGATCGCCGTCGTTGTCGGTCAGGTAGATCGTGCCGGGCGTCGACTCCCCCACCGGCGAGAAGGAGCAGATCGCGGAGTTGTTGAAGGCCACGGGCGACTTCACCGGGTCGCCGTCGGGATCTTTCACCTGCACGTCGATCAGGCCGATGGTGACGAGCCGCGACTGCGAGAAGACGATGCGCGGCGGCGCGATCAACTTGTCGATGCCTTTGCCGATGTCGTCGTTGCGGACGCCGTCGCGATCGCCGTCCTCGTACGTGGCGAAATGCCACTGGCCGGCCAGCATCACGAACTTGAGGCCGGTGTTCGTATTGCGCGAGATGGCCCGCATGCGCACGAGATGAAAGATCGAGCGCAGCTCCCCCGCCGCCGACCGCAGCGCCATCCGCCGCTGCATCTTCTGAAAGTTCGGCAGCCCGATCGCCGCGATGAGGCCGATGACGGCGAGGATGATGAGGAGCTCCATTACGGAATAGCCTGCTTTGCGAGAGGGCACACGTCCTCCATGGATGTTGCTGGTTGCTGTGTTGCTGGTTCGTTGCGGTGCCTGGGTTCTCAGCGCGGAACCGCAAGGAACCAGCAACCAGCAACTCGAGTCGGGGCCGCCGCGCCGCGCGGCGGCCCCGGGTGGGTGGTGAGGTGGGGCAGCGTCTAGTTCGACGCCGCGGGGGCGGGCTTCTTCGCGCGCGGCTTGCGCGGGGTGCGGACCTTGGTGGTGAGGGTGGTCTTGCCGTCGACGGTGAGGTAGGGCGACATGAGCTCGAAGGTTTTGGCGCCCACACCTTTCACTTGCATCAGGTCGGCGGTCTTCTTGAACGGGCCGTGCTCCTTGCGGTACTCGACGATCCGTTCGGCGCCCTTTTCGCCGACGCGCGGGAGGAGCGTCAGCTCGTTCACGCCGGCGGTATTGATGTTCACGACACCCGAGGGGGCGGGGGCCTCGTCGGCCATGGCCATCGTGGCGATGGCCGTCAGGAGGAGAGCGAGAGCGAGCTGGGGGAGGGACTTCCGCATTGGGTCTTTCTCCTTTCGTTTCTTTCGTTTTCTCGGGGATTTCCGGGGATTGGCTGTGTTCCACACACGATGTCCGGTCGCCTTGCGACCCGTTTCACGCGATTGACTTTCTTTCCTCAGCACCACCTCCTTTCGCGGCCCACAGACTTCAAGCGGGCCGCCACGGGGTGGAAACTGGCAAATCGTTGAGAAAGCGTCAGTTAGCGTGACGAGCGCGATTTCAACTCGACAAAATCGCGAGCGCTCCGGAGGAGGAGGCAAAACTTTTTGCGCTACACTGCGGTGAGACGCCCACATGAAGGAAAAGCGTGAGATCTATCGCTTCCTCCACGTCACACCGCGTCGCATCTTCGAGCAGCTCGACCAGTACGTCGTCGGGCAGCGCCACGCCAAGGAAGTGCTGGCCATCGCGGCGTACAACCACCTCAAGCGCATCGAGTACCTGAAGTTTGGCGGCGAGGTCTCGATCCGCAAGTCGAACATCCTGATGATCGGTCCGTCCGGCAGCGGGAAAACGTACCTCGCGCGCACGCTGGCGAAGATCCTCGACGTGCCGTTCGCGTACAACGACGCCACCTCCTTCACCGAGGCCGGCTACTACGGCGAAGACGTCGAGGTGGCCATCGGGCGGCTGCTCCACGCCACCAGCCAGAACGTCGACGCGGCGGAGAACGGCATCGTCTTCATCGACGAGATCGACAAGATCGCGCGGCGCGGCGGCGGTCCGCGCACCGGGCACGGGCAGCGCGACATCGGCGGCGAGGGGGTGCAGCAGTCGCTGCTCAAGATCCTCGAGGGGGAGAAGCTTTTCGTGCCGATGAACGTCACCGCGCACTGGAACAAGTACGACTACGTCGAGATCGACATCTCGAACATCCTCTTCATCTGCGCCGGCTCGTTCTCGGACATGGAAGAGGACAAGAACAACGGCCGCAGCGCCGGCTTCTTCGAGACCCACGGGCCGGCGCGCCGCGGCGTGAGCTCCGAGGACCTCGTGAAGTACGGATTCCTCCCGGAGCTGCTGGGGCGGCTGCCGGTGCGCGTGGAGCTGCAGGAGCTGACGCCGGCCGACCTGGTGACCATCCTCACCGAGCCGCGGGAGGCGATGATCCCGGAGTACCAGCGCCTCTGCGCGCTCGACCAGATCCAGCTCGAATTCAGCCGCGACGCGCTCTTCGCCATCGCCGAGGCGGCCCTGGCCCAGAAGCTGGGGGCGCGGGCGCTGCGGGCCATCCTGGAGAAAGTGCTCCACCCGATCCTGTTCGTCGGGCCGGAGCGGGCGGGGGAGCGGATCGTCGTCGAGCGTGACGACGTGAGACGCGTTACGGCGTAGACTGCCGGGCGCATGCGCACGATCGGAATCGCCGCGAAGGTCACCGCCCCTCCTGCCCTGGCATACGCGGAACAGATCGCCAACCAGTTGCGCGCCGACGGGCGGACGGTGATCTTCGACGATGACACCGGGGCGCTGCTCGATGGGAAATTCGAGTCCAAGCCGAAGTCGGAGCTCGGCAGGCACTGCGATCTGCTGATCACCTTCGGCGGCGACGGCACGCTGCTCTCCGTGGCCCGGCACGCTCCCGAGCCCGTGCCGATCCTTGGCGTGAACATGGGGACGCTCGGCTTCCTCACCGAGATCCGCGTCGAGGAGTTCCCGGCCGTGCTGGAGCGCGTGCTGGACGGGCAGTACTTCGTGGAGCCGCGCGTGACGTTCACCGTCAGCGTGAGCGGCCCGAACCGCGATGCCTCGAAGCAGTACCGCGTGCTGAACGACGTGGCCATCAACAAGAGCGCCGTGGCGCGCATCATCGAGATGCGGGTGAGCGTGGCCGGCCTCTTCGTCTCCACCTTCCGCGGCGACGGAATGATCATCGCCACGCCGACCGGCTCGACGGCGTACAACCTCTCCGCGGGCGGCCCGATCATCTACCCGACCATGGGGGCGGTGGTGATCACGCCGATCTGCCCGCACATGCTCACGAACCGCCCGCTCGTGCTCCCCGACGAGCTGGACATCGAGATCGGCCTGGCCACGCCCGACGCGAAGGACATCTTCCTCACGCTGGACGGGCAGGAGGGCTTCGAGATCAGCGATCGCGACCGCATCTGTGTCCGAAAGTCGGAAGAGCGAGTACTCTTGGTGCAGTCACCCGAGAAGAACTACTTCGACGTTCTGCGCAACAAGCTGAAATGGGGCGAAGGATGAGGACCGCAATCGCATTTGCAGCATTGCTGTTCGCGGGCAGCGCGCTCGCTGCCGATCCGGTGTACATCGACCAGCTCATGGAGCAGCCGCTGTCGACGCTGCAGCAGCAGTTCCCGGGACTGCGGAAGGACGGCTGCTACCGCATCGCCGCCGACCGCTATCTGTTCATCGAGATCGAGAAGAAGGCGCAGAAGCCGTGGCGCGTGGTGCTGACGTCGACGCCCCCGTGCCGGCGCCCCGACGACCTCGCCGTGGCCATGGACGTCCGGCAGCGCAAGGGCGTCGACCTCGGCGAGCGCACGTCGGCGATCCTGGCGAAGATGGGCCGCCCCGACGCCGCGGCCTCCCCGGAAGCGCCGCTGAAGAAGCTCGGCGACACGGAGTACTTCTACATCTGCCGCGTCAGCGAGCAATGCGCCCGGCACACGAGCGTGGTGGTGAAGGAAGGGGTAGTGACGGCGATCGCGGAGTGGTACAGCGAGTAGGCTCAGAGGCTCATAGGTACAGAGGCTCATAGGAGCGCCTGTGAGCCTGTGAGCCTGTGCACCTATGAGCCTTCTTAGCGCAGTGCCGCTTCGTAACTCGCCCGCACCGCCGCCACGTACGCCTTCGTCTCGCGGTACGGCGGGATGCCGCGGTGCTTTTCCACGGCGCCGGGGCCGGCGTTGTAGGCGGCCAGGGTCAGGTCGAGATCGCCGTTGAAGGTGTCCAGCAGCGTGCGCAGGTAGCGCGTGCCGCCGAAGATGTTCTCGCGCGCGTCGAAGACGTTCCGCACGCCGAGGTACTGCGCGGTGGCGGGCATGAGCTGCATGATCCCGCAGGCGCCTTTGTTCGAGACCGCCCGCGAGTTGAAGGCCGACTCGCGGCGCGCGACCGCGGCCACCAGGCGCGGGTCGACGCCGTGGGCGCGGGCGGCATCGTGGATCGCCGACTCGAGCTCCTTCGGCACGCGGGCGCTCGAGCGCGAGTCGTAGGCCGCGGCGAAGCGGCTGCCGAGGACGCGCGTGCTGCGCAGCGTCACCAGCGCCTCGCGGATGTTGCCGAAGAACCGGTACGCGGTGATCGAGCGGCTGTCGTTCGAGATCACCACCTTGCCCGGCTTCTTCAGCTTCGCGTTCGGAATCGACGACGCGGTGAAGCGGCGCTCGTCGGCGCCTGCCGTTGCGGCTGCGAACAGCAGCGTGACCGCGATCACATTTCCGATTTTCATGAGGCAATCACGAAACTGGCAACCCGCGTGTAGCATTCCGCGCATGCGAATCATCGTTGCGTTACTCTTCACCGCTCTGTTTGCCTGTGCACCGGCGCAGCCTCCAGCAGGAAACGTACCGATGACTCCGCGAGGACAGCTCTTCATGGCCGGCACGGTCGTGGCCGGTCCGGACCAGCAGCCGCAGAAAGACTGGGCGGTTTACGTCGAGGACGGCGTGATCCGCGAGGTCGGCCCGCGCGCGGAGCTGCTGCGCGCGCATCCCGTCACCAACACGCTGGCCATCATCGACGGCACGCTCCTCCCCGGCCTCACCGACGCCCACGGCCACCTCTACGGCCTCGGCCTGTCGCTGAGCACGGTCAGCCTCGTGAACACGAAATCGTTCGACGAAGTGCTGGCGCGCGTGAAAGAGCGCGCCGCCACGACGCCGCGCGGCCAGTGGATCACCGGACGCGGCTGGGACCAGAACGACTGGCCGGTGAAGGAGTTCCCGACCGCCGCGATGCTGGACGCTGCCGTGTCCGAGCATCCCGTCTTCCTGCGGCGCATCGACGGCCACGCCGCGGTCGTGAACACGGCCGCGCTCCGCGCCGCCGGCGTGACCGCCGCGACGAAAGACCCGGACGGCGGACGCATCGTCCGCGACGCGAGCGGCAATCCCACGGGGACGTTCATCGACGCGGCCATGGACCTCGTCGAGAGCCACATCCCCGACCCGACGCCCGCGCAGCGCAAGGCAGCCGTGCTGGCCGCGGCGCAGAACATCGCCGCGCACGGGCTCACGGAGATGCACGACGCCGGCATCGACGCGGCCACGATCGCGGCGGTGAAGGAGCTGATCGACGAGAAGCGCTTCCCGATCCGCGTCTACGCCATGCTCGGCGACAACGACGCGCTGCTGCGCACGTGGTTCGCGCAGGGGCCGCTGAACGAGTACGGCGGCCGCCTGACGGTCCGCTCGGTGAAGCTCTACGCCGACGGCGCCCTCGGCAGCCGCGGCGCCGCGCTGCTCGAGCCGTACAGCGACGATCCCGGCAACGTCGGCCTGATGATCGCCAAGCCCGAGCACATCGAGGACGTGGCCCGCCGCGGCCGCGCGGCCGGCTTCCAGATCAACACGCACGCGATCGGCGACCGCGGCGTGCGCAATGTCATCGAGTCGTACGCGCGCGCGGGAGTCGTGGCGAACGATCGTTTCCGCGTGGAGCACCTGCAGGTCATCGCGCCGGACGACGTGGCCAAACTGATCTCGCACGGGATCATCGCCTCGATGCAGCCGACGCACGCCACCTCGGACATGTACTGGGCCGAGGCGCGCCTCGGGCCGCAGCGCGTGAAAGGGGCCTACGCGTGGCGCACGATTCTCGACGCGCGCGGACGGCTGGCCCTCGGCTCCGACTTTCCGGTCGAGGAAGTGAACCCGTTCCACGGCATCTACGCCGCCGTGACGCGGCAGGACCAGGAGGGAAAGCCCGCCGGCGGCTGGTATCCGTCGCAGCGGCTGACGCTCGCCGAGGCCATTCGCGGCTTCACCCTCGATGCCGCGTACGCCGCGTTCGAGGAAAAATCGCGCGGCACGATCGAGGTCGGCAAGCTCGCCGACTTTACGGTCGTGGAGGGCAATCTGTACGAGATGCCGGCGACCGACTTGTACAAGGCGAAGGTGCGCTACACGATCGTCGGGGGTGAGGTGGTGTATGGAGTGCGGTAGCGCCAGCTACCGCTCTCAATAGCGGAGGCGCCAGCCTCCGCCCGCCCGCGGCAGCTGCGGCTGCCGCATGGAGAGCGGCGACTGGCGTCGCCGCACTCCAGATCAGGTATCGAAGTCTTCGAAATGGGTCAGGGCGCGGAAGTCTGAGTAGCGCTCGTGGATGTCCCGCAGCGAGATCTCACGCAGGCGGTCGAGCGAGAACTTCTCCACCGTGAACGACGCCAGCACGCTGCCGAAGATGATGGCGCGGCGCAGCTCGCGCTCCGTCACCTCGGGGCGGGAGGAGAGGTAGCCGAGGAAACCGCCGGCGAAGGTGTCGCCGGCGCCGGTGGGATCGAAGACGTTCTCCAGCGGATAGGCGGGGGCGGCGAAGATGGCCGTCTTCGTGATCATCAGCACGCCGTACTCGCCGCGCTTGACCACCAGGGTCTGCGGGCCGAGGTCGAGGATCTGGCGGCAGGCCTTGACCAGGTTCGGCTCGTTCGTGAACTGCCGCACCTCGGCCTCGTTGATGATGACCAGGTCGACCTCGCGGATCACGCGCTCCAGCGCCTCGCGCTTGATGGAGATCCAGAGGTTCATCGTGTCCAGCGCCACGAGGCGCGGGCGCTCGGCCTGGTGCAGCACGTCGTACTGCAGCTCCGGCTGGATGTTCGCCAGGAAGAGCACGTCCGCCTTTTTCTGCCGCTCGTTGAGCCGCGGCGCGAAGTTGGCGAACACGTTCAGTTGCGTGTCGCGCGTCTTGGCCACGTTGAGGTCGTAGCCATACTCGCCGCTCCAGAAGAACGTCTTCTCGCCGGGGACGCGCTGCAGCCCCTCGGTGTTGATGTTGCGTCCCTGGAACACGGACGCGTCTTCCTCGGTGAAGTCGTCGCCGACGACCGCCACGAGATCGACTTCCGTGAAGAACGAGGCCGCGACGGAAAAGTACGTGGCCGAGCCGCCGATGCAGCGGTCGACCTTTCCGAACGGCGTCTGCAGAGCATCGAAGGCCACACTTCCGACGACGAGGATTGGCATAAGCGCGCGGGAGAGTACCATGCCCCGCCATGACGCGCGCGCTCCTGGTCCTCTCGCTCCTGACGCGCTTCTTTTCCGGCGATCCGGAGGACGTGAAGCCGCGCCTGCGAGGGCCGGTGCTGCTCCTCGCCGGCGGCGGCGGCGACGTGACCGCGGGACTGCAGGCGGCCATCGACCAGATCCGCAACGGCGGTGAGATCGACGTGGTGGTGCTGCGCGCCTCGGGTGCCGAGGGCTACAACCCGTACTTCATGGAGATGCAGGGCGTCGATTCGGTGCTGACCATGGTCATCACCGACCGCGAGTCGGCCGCGCGCCCCGACGTCGTGCAGGCGGTGCGCGACGCGGAGCTGGTCTACTTCGCCGGCGGCGACCAGTGCAATTACATCCGCTGGATCAAGGGGACGCCGGTGGAGCGCGCGGTGAAGCGCGTCTACCGCCGCGGCGGCGCGGTGGGCGGCACGAGCGCGGGACTGGCCATCATGGGACAGTACGCGTACGACGCCTGCCCAAACCAGAGCGCGAAGTCGGCCGAAGTGCTGGCGGATCCGTTCCACGCGGACGTGAGCGTATCCACGCGATTCTTCGAATGGAAAGCGCTGCGCGGCGTGGTCACCGATACGCACTTTCAGCAACGCGACCGCCTCGGCCGCACGATCGTGTTCATGGCCCGCTCCGGCGCACGCCTCGGCCTCGGCGTGAGCGAGGGGACGATCGCGCTGGTGGATCGCGACGGGCGGGGGGTGGTGCACGGCAAGGGGCCGGTGCACATCGTCGTGGCCGAGGGGAAACCGGAGGTCATGAAGCCGCTCACCTTTCGCGGGCTGCGGATCGTGAGGTTCGAGGCGGGGGAAACGTTCGATCTGCGCTCCCTGCCGGCAGGAAAGCCGCTCGAGGTGATCGCGGGACGCTTGCCGGAGAACGCGTATTAGCCAAACGTAGGGGCGGGCTTCAGCCCGCCCCCACGGGGGAGGCGGGCTGAAAGCCCGCCCTACGTTTTCTCGTGTCAGAACGTCACTTTGCCGCCGATGCGGATGATGCGCGGGCTCTGCATCTCCTCCGCGGGCGCCTGCAGCGGGGGCGTTGCCGAATTGGCGATCTCGTAGTTGCGCCAGAGGACGGTGCGCCCGTTGGTCACGTTGAACATGTCCGCCGACAGCTCGAAGCCGAAGCCGCCCGGCATGGCGAACTTCTTGGCCACGCGCAGGTCGAGCTGGAAGAGGTTCGGGAAGCGGTAGTCCTCGAAGTTGTTGATGACGTAGCGGCGGAAGACGCCGTCGACGCGCTCGCGGCGGTTGAAGCCGTTGATGTAGCCCTCGCGGCCGGTGACCACCATCCCCAGGTCGATGCCGAACGGCGCCTGGTAGAGGCCGGAGAGACTGTAGGCCCATCGCGCGTTGATGTAGCCGTCCGAGCCGCTGCTCGAGGCCACCGGCGAGCCGTCACACGTATAGCAGCCGTCGCCCTCGAGGAGCGGACTCGGGTTCTGCACGCCCCCGTCGCCGACCTCCTGGGTCCAGTCGGCCAGCGTCACCTGGGCGCGCATCTGCCAGCGGCGCGCGAGCCGCCGCGTGGCGCTCAGCTCCACGCCGTTGTAGATCTGCCTGTAGTCGGGGCGATTGCGCGTGGCGTAGTACGTCGGGCGCGGCACGCCGGCGCGCAGGCGGTAGTACGGGATCGAGTACGAGGAGCCGTCCGGCAGCTTGCCGGTGAACGGCGTCGGCGCGAGCTCGTAGTCGGCGGCGGTGTAGAAGTTCCCGGCGCCGCGCGTCTTCTCGTACTGCTCCCAGATGAAGTTGTCGCGGATGCGGTGCGTGAAGTTCGCCCCGATCGCCCATCCCGGCACGATCTCGTGCTCGGCGCCGATGATGAACTCGTCGGTGGTGGTGGGATCGTGGTTGTCGTAGTCGACGCGGCCGACGGAGACGGCGCCGCCGCCGAGGTTGTTCGGATCGATGCCAGACCAGTTGGCGAGCTCGCTGAAGTCGACTTCGCTGCGCTGCACGCGGCGATCGGCGTTCGCATCGGTCCAGTAGTAGTAGAGGACCTGATAGTCGTAGAACGGATTGTTCGCACCGGCGTCGCTCGCCCCGAGCTGGTCGGTGTAGCGGCCGTAGCTCGCGCGCAGGAGCGTGCGCTTCTCCATGCCCAGGGCGTAGGTCAGGCCGACCTTCGGCGTGATGCTCTGCCACTCCAGCTTACGCTCGTCGCCCGGATAGCTCGTGGCGATGAGGATGTCGGGGATGACCGGGTTGGCCGGCACTTCACTGGCTTTGTTGAACGCACGCTGCAGGTCGTAGCGCACGCCGCCCTGGAGGGTGAAGTTGCCGAAGGTGAGCGTGTCGCCGACGTAGAAGTCGGTGTACTCACCGACGTAGATCGGATGCGCGGGGCGCGTGAACGCGGCCAGGTTGTCGTTCGGGTCGGTGTAGAACTCACCCCAGGTCTGATTGCCCGGATAGATCACCCACCACTCGGTGTTCTGATCGCGGTAGCCGCCGCCGAACTTCAGCTCGTGGGCCAGCCCGCCGGTGTGGAAGAAGGTGGAGCCGTCGAGGCGGAGGTTGTTCTGCTCGAGGATCTGCTCGGACATCGAGTAGCTGTTGTGCCACCCGCGCGGGGTGTTGGGGAAGAGGTTGTTGCTGTTGGTCCAGTACGTCTCGACGTCCATGCCGCCGCGCGGCTCCTGCTTGTAGCCGCTGTCGACGCGCGCGGCCAGGCCGGTCAGGACGAAGTTGTTGCTGAAGACGTGCGTGTCTTCGAGCTTGGCCACCCACCCCGGCCCGCTCTGGCGGCGCGCCGTCTCGGGCGGGCGCGTGAGGGAGAGGCCGCGCGCGTTCACGGTCTTGTCGCTGAACATGTAGTACAGCGTGGCGTTGTTGTCGTCGACCGGCTGCGCGTTCAGCTTGGCCGTCCAGTTGAGGAGCTCCGTCCGCTGCGGGAAGAGCCAGACGCTGGTGATGTTGGCGATCCTGTTCTGCGAGTACGCGCCGTACGCCCAGAGCCGGTCGCGGAGGATCGGGCCGGAGAGATCGCCCCCCAGCTCGGTGACGTTGTCGACGCGATTCCCCTCGCGCAGGCTCGGGGGCCCGGAGGCCTCGGACTGCAGCGCTTCGTCGGCCCAGAAGCCGCGCGCCGAGCCGCCGAGGTCGTTCGTGCCGCGCTTGGTGACCATGTTGATCTGCACGCCGGGCGTGCGCACGGAGGGGTCGGCGGTGCTGGTCACGACCTGAAACTCCTGCAGCGAGCCGAAGTCGTAATAGAAGGTGGTGGTCCCGGTCTCGTCCATCTCCGTGACGTTGACGCCGTCGATGTTCCACGCCGTCTGATGGCGCTCCACGCCCTTGCTGACGAAGTAGGACTGCGAGCCGGTCTTGTTGCCGCCGACGTTGACGCGGTCGACGAGCACGCCCGGCATCTGCTGGAGCATGACCCACGGGTCGCGCGCGGTGGGAAGGCTCTCGATCTCGACCTGGGTGACGGTCTCGCCGGTGCCCATTTCGCGCGCGTCGACGAGCGGCGTCGCCGCGGTGACGGTCACGGTCTCACTCACCGACGGCGCAATGCGCAGCGGGATATCGGGATTCGCGCCGATGCTCAGGTCGACGTCGCGCGTGACGCCGCCCATCCCCTCGAGCGAAGCGCTGACGCGATAGCGCCCCGGCGGGAGGCGGAGGAAGCGGAACGCACCGTCGCTCTCGGTGACGAAGGTCTGCTGCATGCCGCCCGCGTTGATGGTGACCGTGACGCCCGGCAGCGGCGCGCCGCTGCTGTCGGTGACGGTGCCGTAGATGTTGCCGGTGGAGGTCTGTGCGAAGGCGGGCAGAGCGAGCAGCAGAAGACCTGCCGTGAAGCTCATCAGGTAGCGGACGTAGCGGTGGCCGGTTTGAAATCGACTCATGCTGCCCTCCTTTTTCGCGTTTGCGTGATGCGCGAAAGTGTACCTCGCGCGAAAGGGACGGGCTGAAGCCCGTCCTACGTTGAGCATGCGTAAGGCGAGAAGCGCGCTCAACGTAGGGCGGGCTTCAGCCCGCCGTCAGCTCACGTAGCGCCCGATGATCGCCGCCAGGTCGTCCTTCACCTTCGGGGGGATGGCGTCGCGGTGCGTGAGGATGGCGAACTGCAGGGCGTTGGCACAGGCGCAGTCGCGGGTGCGCGACGCGGCGCTGGCGATGGAGGTGCGCAGGATGGTCTGGGCCATGGTCGCGTTGGCGCGGAGATAGCCGAGGATCAGCTCGATGTCGACGTCGTCGTGCTCGGGGTGCCAGCAGTCGTAGTCGGTGACCAGGGCCATGGTGGCGTAGCAGATCTCCGCCTCGCGGGCCAGCTTGGCCTCCGTGAGGTTGGTCATGCCGATCACGTCGACGCCCCAGGAGCGGTAGAGGTTCGACTCCGCGCGCGTGGAGAACTGCGGCCCTTCCATGCAGACGTACGTCCCGCCGACGTGCACGCGCGCACCGGCCTTCCGCCCCGCCTCGGCCATCAGGAACGACACGCTGGCGCAGATCGGATCGGCGAACGGCACGTGCGCGACCAGGCCGTTGCCGAAGAAGGTATCGGCGCGATGGCGCGTGCGGTCGATGAACTGGTGCGGAAAGACGATGTCGGTCGGGTGATAGTCCTCTTTCATCGAGCCGACCGCGCTGGCCGAGAGGATGGTGTGCGCGCCGAGGAGCTTGAAGCCGTAGACGTTGGCCCGGTAGTTGACCTCGGACGGCGTGAAGCGGTGTCCGCGTCCGTGCCGCGCCAGGAAGGCCACCACCACGCCGTCCACCTCGCCGATGACGTAGGGATCCGAGGGGTCGCCGAACGGCGTCTCGACCTCGCGCTCGTAGAGCACGTTGAGCCCCGCCATGTCGTAGAGGCCGGAGCCCCCGATGATGCCGATCTGAATGTCGCTCACGCCTTGAATCTCCGTACCGCGTCGTCGATGGCCTGGCCCACGCGGTTCGCCAGCTCGACCGCCGCCAGGCCGTCCTCGCCCGAGACGATCGGGCGGGAGCGGTCGCGCACGCACTGCAGGAAGGCCTCGTTCTCCGCGCGCAGCGGCTCCTTGCGCTCCACCTCGACGATGAGCGGCTGCAGCTCGCGCCCGGTCAGGCGGTAGCCCTTCACTTCCTGCTCCTTGGTGTCGACCGAGAGATAGAAATCGCTGCCGAAGAAGCGCTGCTTGCGGATGCGCTCCGCGGAGACGCGGCTGGCGGTGAGGTTGGCCACCGCGCCGTTCTCGAGCTCGAGGCGCACGTTGGTGATGTCCACCTTGTCGGTGAGCACGGGCACGCCGACGGCGCGGATCTCGGTGACGGGCTGGCGCATCAGCGACAGCACGAGGTTGAGGTCGTGGATCATGAGGTCGAGCAGCACGTCGACGTCGAGGGAGCGCGGGACGAAGACGCCGAGGCGCTCGGCCTCGAAGTAGCGCGCGCCGCGGACCAGCTCCGCCACCGCGCAGATGGCCGGGTTGTAGCGCTCGACGTGACCGACCTGGATGATGCGCTTCCGCTCCGTCGCCAGCACGATGAGCGCGCGCGCTTCCTGCGAAGTGGCGGCGATCGGCTTCTCGATCATCACGTCGCAGCCCGCCTCGAGCAGCTCGCGGGCGACGTCGAAGTGGGACGTCGTCGGCGTGGCCACGACCGCGCAGTCGACGTCCTTCGCCAGCTCGCCGACGCTCGCGTAACGCCGGATCTTCAGCGTCGACTCGATCTCCGCGGCGATAGCGTCATTGGTCTCGACGAAGCCGGCCATCTGCGCGCCGGGAATCTCCGTGAGCACGCGCGCGTGCAGGCGGCCGAGGTAGCCGGTGCCGACGACGCCTACGCGTGTCATCGCATGCCCCCACTGTCATCCTGAGCCGCCGCAGCGCAGCGGAGGACGGTCGAAGGATCTCCCGCGGATGCACGAGACCCACTCTGTCGGCAGGGGGTCCTTCGCCGTCTGCGCGGCTCAGGATGACGGTGCGCGGTCATCGGATCACTCCCCGTTTCGACTCCCGCACGAACTCCACGAGATAGCGCACCTCGGCGTGGAAGCCAAGCTCCGTCTCGATCCTGGCCAGCGCGTCCTGCAGCAGCATCTTCGAGCGCGTCAGGATGCGGTATGCGCGCTGGAGCGCCTCGATGGTCTCTTTGGCGAAGCCTTTGCGCTCCAGGCCGATGTTGTTCACGCCGTACGTCTTGGCGGGACGGTTGCCGACCGTCTTCACGAACGGCAGCACGTCCTGCGTGCAGATCGAGCCGCCGCCGATGAAGGCGTGGTCGCCGACGCGGCAGAACTGATGGACGGCCGAGAAGGCGCCGATGGTGGAGAAGTCGCCGACCTCCACGTGCCCGGCCAGCGTGGCGTTGTTGGCGAAGATGGTGCTGTCGCCGACGTGGCAGTCGTGCGCCACGTGGGCGTAGGCCATGAAGAAGTTGCCCGAGCCGATGGTCGTGATGCCGCCGCCGCCGACCGTGCCGCGGTTGAGGGTCACGAACTCGCGGAAGACGTTGTCGTTGCCGATGCGCAGCTCCGTCTTCTCGCCCTTGAACTTGATGTCCTGCGGCGCGGTGCCGACCGAGGCCTGGCCGACGAACTGATTGCGCTCGCCGATCTGCGTCGGCCCTTCGATGCGCACGTGCGGTCCGATGTGCGTGCCCGCGCCGATGGTGACGTGCGGGCCGACGATCGCGTACGGGCCGACGGTGACGCCGGCCGCGAGCACGGCATCGCTGCTGATGACGGCGGTCGGATCGATCACTGCGGCCGCTCCACCATCACGCTGAGCAGCTCGGCCTCGGCCACGACCGCGTCGTTGACCCTGGCCATGCCTTTCACCTTGACCGTCGAGGCGCGGCGCTGCAGCACCTCGCACTCGAGGATGAGCTGGTCGCCGGGGACGACCGGCCGGCGGAAGCGGGCCTTGTCGACGCCGCCGAAGAGGAAGAGCTTCCGGTCGCGGTCCTCGATCTCGCGGAGGAAGAGCACGGCCGCGCACTGGGCCATGGCCTCCACGATGAGGACGCCGGGCATCACCGGCGCGCCAGGGAAGTGTCCCTGGAAGAACTGTTCGTTGGCGGTGACGTTCTTCAGGCCGACGATGCGTTTGCCGTCCTCGTGGATCTCGAGGATGCGGTCGACGAGCAGCATCGGGTAGCGATGCGGCAGGAGCTTCATGATCTCGGTGATGGTCAACATTACTTTCTTCCTCGCTGCTGGCGGACGTATTCGCGCTGGCTGACGGCGGGGATGCCGCGCACCCACACGCCGTCGGGCACGTCCTCGAACACGGCACTCTTCGAATAGACGCGCACGCGGTGGCCGATCTTCAGGTGTCCGGCGAAGCCCGACTGCCCGCCGACCTGCACGGAGTCGCCGAGCGTGGTGGAGCCGGCGATGCCGACCTGCGAGACGAGCAGGCAGCGCTTGCCGACGCGCACGTTGTGGCCGATCTGCACGAGGTTGTCGATCTTCGTCCCCTCGCCGATGACCGTCTCGCCGAGGGCGGCGCGGTCGATGGTCGTGCCGGCGCCGATCTCCACGTCGTCCTCGATGCGCACGATCCCCACCTGCGGGATCTTGTGGTGCACGCCGGCGTCGTCGGTGGCGAAGCCGTAGCCGTCCGCGCCGATGACCACGCCGCTGTGGAGGATGCAGCGCTTCCCCACTCTGCAGGCGTAGTAGATCGAGACCTGCGGATAGATGATGGTACCTTCGCCGATGACGGCGTTGGCCTCGATGGTGACGTTGGGATAGATGACCACGCCGTCGCCGATCGTGGCCTCTTCGCCGATGACGCTGAATGCGCCGACGGCGACGTTGCTGCCGAGCCTCGCGGACGCTGCGATGTCGGCTTTCGGCGAGATGCCGTCCGGCCGCGGGCGCTGGGCGAAGAAGCGCGCCACGGTCGTGGCCATGGCGTAGTAGGGGTTGGCCACGCGGATGTACTTCGGCGAGTCGCCCGGCAGGTCGTGGGCGACGAGCACCGCCGCGGCGTTCGTGGTCTCGAGCTGTGCCGCGTATTTGGGGTTGGAGAGGAAGCTGATGTGCTGCTCCGTGGCCTCGGAGAGCGGCGCCACGCCGGCGATGAGCGCGTCCGGGCCGTCGTAGCGGCCGGAGACGAAGGTCACGATGTCACGGAGCGGGACGGCGGCCATCGGGCGCGGATTCTATTATGGAGTGCGGCGACGCCAGTCGCCGCTCTCTATGCGGAGGCGCCCGCCTCCGCGCCCCCCGCCCGCCGCGGCTTGCGCCGCGGCATAGAGAGCGGCAGCTGGCGCTGCCGCACTCCAAATATGTTATTTTGAGACTCATGCTACGGCTCGCTATCCTGCTCCTGCTCGCCCTGCCCACGCTTGCCGCGCCGGTCGTCGACCGCATCGCGCCGTCGTACGGATTCCGCTTCGGCGCGACGAATGTGGTGATCCACGGCTCCGGCTTCACCAGTGGAAGGACCATTTTCTGCCACCAGGAGCCGTGTCCGGTCCAGGTCTCCTTCGGGCCGTACGAGGCCCAGGAGAGGATCGTGACGCCGACCGAGATCCACGTCACGGTCGCGCCGCTGGAAGTGGTGCCGGACGGAAGGAACGTGGACGTCCGCGTGACCGTCAACGGCCAGGGAGAGACGGTGATCGCGCACGGGTTCTCGTTCTACGACGCATCGGAAGGGCGCGAGAACTACGAGCAGTATCTCGTGCCGATCACGGGCGAGACGATCGCGGGGGCGAACGGCTCGCAGTGGCGGGGCGAGCTGACGTTCTTCAACGGTTCCGCGCACAACGCGGTGCTGATCGGCAAGTTCGCGCCGCCGGGAGTCCTCACGCCGCCGATCCCGGACGCGGAGACGGTGGCCCCGCGCGGGACGTCCAAGCCGATCCTGTACGGCAGCGGCGCGACCGCGGGGGCATTCCTGTACGTGCCCAAGCCGCTGGCCGGCGACGTGCGGAAGTCGCTGCGCATCCGCGACCTCTCCCGCAACGCGAACAGCTGGGGAACGGAGATCCCGATCGTCAGGATCGACGAGGTGGGGACGACGATGACGCTGATCGACATCCCGACCGATCCGCAGTACCGCGCCACCCTGCGCATCTATCACTGGAGCGCCTACCCCGGCGTGGCCCGCGTGACGATCTACGCGCCAGACCGCGCGGAGCCGGTCTCGCAGTTCGACGTCGAGTCGCACGCGCCGTTCCCGCCGCAGCCCGAGGTGGACATGCCGTTCTATCCGTCGTACTCGCAGGTCGACCTGCTCACGCCCGCGGTGCGCGCGGCGGGACCGTCGATCCGTGTGGAGGTCTACAACTACGGCGACAATCCCCGCGTCTCCCCGCCGTTTCCAGCCATCTGGGCGTTCGTGTCGGTGACGAACAACGAGACGCAGCAGGTGACGGTGATGACTCCGTAGTCTGGAGTGCGGCGACGCCAGTCGCCGCTCTCCATGCGGGAGGCGCCAGCCTCCCGCCCCGCCGCGGCATGGAGAGCGGCAGCTGGCGCTGCCGCACTCCAAAAAAGTAGCGCTTACTTCTTCGCGGCGGCGGCGGCGGCGGCGGGCTGGGCGGCGTTGAAGCGCTGGATCACCGTGTCGGTGATGTCGATCGCTTCGGAGGCGTAGACCAGGCCGGACTCGAACTTGTTGAAGATCGCGGCCAGGCCCATCTCCTTGCCGAGAGCGTCGATGACGGGCTTGATCTTGTTCTCCAGGGCCAGCAGCTCGCGGTCGCGGGCTTCGCCGATCTCACGCTCGGCGTCCTGCGCGTAGCGCTGCATGTTGATGCGCTTGTCGGCAAGCTGCTTCTGCATCTCGGCGAGCTTGTCCTCGCTGAGCGACAGGCGCTTGGTGCTGATCTCGCCGTCGAGCTTGCGCAGATCCTCTTCCATCGACTTGGCCTGCGACATCTTGTCGTCCTGCATCTTCTTGAGCTTGTCGTAGGCGGCCTTGCCGGCCGTCGACGACGTGAGGACTTTCTGGACGTCGATCACGGCCACGCGCGCCGGCGGGGTCTGCGCGAACATCGGCACCGCCAGGGCGGTCGCCGCAACTGCAACGAGGAACTTCTTCATAGGGTCTCCTTCTGTGATCGTCGGACAGAGGGGAAATCCCCTGCCCGTTAGAACGTATTCCCGATAGTGAACTGGAATCCTTCGAACTCGTCGCAGCGCGGTCCCGGCCCGAGATCGCATTCCTTCTGCGGCCGCGGATTGAACGCGTAGATGAACCGCAGCGGGAACTGGAAGACGGGCAGGAAGAGGCGCATCTCGCCGCCGAAGCTGTAGCGCAGCTGGCCGAAGTCGATGCTCTCCTGGTAGCCGTACGCCTTCCCCGCGTCGGCGAAGAGCACGAGCCGGATCGGATCGTTGACGCGATAGATGTACTCGAAGTTGTACGTCATGTGGCTGTAGCCGCCGGCCGGACGGGGGCCGCG
>Ga0196976_1000433_pt1 | contig 26708 bp, 25 predicted proteins | sample S3v_513CmetaG_FD_148644 | JGI IMG/M metagenome (GOLD analysis project Ga0196976, IMG submission 148644) | Soil microbial communities from Anza Borrego desert, Southern California, United States - S3+v_5-13C | ecosystem: Environmental > Terrestrial > Soil > Desert | place: USA: California...
CCCCTGCGGATTAGCGGGCATCGTGGTCATCTGCGCCAGCATGGCGACGCTCAGCATCAGCACCGCGCAGAGCACGGAAATCTTTGCTGCTCGCTGCATAAACTCGTTTCCTCCTGTCCGTCCAAAACAATCGCTGATTGCGTCTTGGTTAAGATGCAGGGCGAGAACCAGGGGTGCGCCGGGCATTTCAAGGCGAACAGGACTGCTGGAACAGGACAGCCGGAATCCGTCCACTACCGCCAGTGCCGCAAAATCTCGTACTCGGGAACAGCGGTCTCAGCTTCACGTCTCTGCACGATCAGTTTGCGGCGGAGTAGGTGCCGAATCGCGACCTGCACTGCGCTCTTCGAAAGTCCCGTAGCGGCGCTCATTCCCTGGTGGCTGATTCGCACGTTCGCGCGACGACGCGCAACGGATTCGCGCCACAGAAGCAGAAAGACAACGAAAGCTGCAGGCGAATGATCGTGCCCGACGAGGTCGAGCATGAGGATGTCGAGAACGTAATCATCAAAAGAAACCATGTCGAGACTATACCGTTAACTACTATAGCGTAACAAATGGGATTGCGGGACCCACAGCGGCGACTGGAGAATGCAAGGTCGCAAGGAGGTCATATGATTCGTGGAGTGAAGTTCGCAAGCATCCCTGTGGATGATCAGGCGCGAGCCATGAAGTTCTACACCGAGAAGCTGGGATTCCGAGTTACGACGGATCAGCCGTTCGATGGGAAGCAACGGTGGATCGAGTTAGGCGTTCCCGGTGCAGATACCCGCGTGGTGCTGTTCCGTTTCGACAAAGGCATGAAGCCGGGCGACTTCATGAATGTGGTGTTCTGGAGCGAGAACGTGCAGAAAACCTACGAGGAGATGTATGCCAAAGGAGTGGAATTCGTGATGCCTCCGAAGTCAGAGCACTGGGGCACGTCTGCGATCTTCAAGGATTCCGAAGGTAACCAGTTCGTATTGTCGAGTAAGTAATCGCCAGAAAGCTCTACTGGTCGGAGCTTAGCGCCGGCGATTCAGCATCTGCAGGATTTCCTGCAATCCCTGGCGTACGCGCTTGAGATCGTCGACCGGCCGCTTCTTCGGGAACGGGAGAACGGGTTGCCCCTTGATGGGCTTGGAGTCGACCTTCAGTTTTTCGCGCGCACCGGCGATCGTGTAGCCCTCTTCGTAGAGCAGGCGCTTAATGAGCAGCACGTTTTCAACGTCTTTGCGGCGGTACATCCGCTGACCAGTGCTGCCCTTGGTCGGCTTCAGCTGCGGGAACTCTGTTTCCCAGAAGCGAAGCACGTAGGCAGGAAGGCGGCTGAGGCTCGAGACCTCGCCAATGCGAAAATAGATTTTATCCGGGATCAGGACTTCGTCAGTCTGCGGTTTGTTGCGCCTTTTCTTGGCTGCTGTGGTCATGTAGGTGTCCGCGAGTGGCGCCCGCACTGGTCGGCGGAAGTGGCCCGAGCGCGTCCCGGGGAGCGCGCGGGGCCTTTCGGCCTCCGGAGTGATACTGCTTTCTAGCACGATTCGACCCGTCCCCACAACCCGATAGCGCGTTCGTCCCGCCAGGAACAACTCCGGTCAGAGTCCCTGAATCCAAGCACCAGAAAGCAATCATGGTCCTGGGGTGTTGCCGTGACAAGGCGCTGGCTGTGCCGTCCTTCCTGCTTCGTTCTGCTGACAATCCTTTCCAGCATCGTCATGAGCGCCTGCGGCAGTAGCGGAGCTTCCGCTGACCGCGACGGGCGAACACTCACGGCAGAGTTCACCGTAGCGCCAGGCAACATCACAGCGGGAGCGCTGGCCACCTTCACCTGGCGAACATCGAACGCGACCTCCGTCACCGTTGCGCCCAACCTCAATGAGGAGGACGACGGCACAGCACTGCCGTTGTCGGGATCGCGCACTCTCGCCGTGAGCGAGACCACGACTTACACCCTCACTGCACAAGGAAACGGACGGACGGTGCAGCGACAGGCGACTGTCACCGTGACTCCCGCGACTCCGACAGTGACGCTGACTTCGGAACCCGAAGCGATCATGCCCGGCCAGCAGGCGACACTACGCTGGACATCAGAGAACGCGCAGTCGCTCTCGATCGACAAAGGTGTCGGGACCGTCACGGGCCCAACCGGCTCAGTGCACGTCGCGCCACAGGCGACGACTACCTACACGATCACAGCATCGGCAGCCGGAAAGAGCAGCACCGCCCAAGCAACGGTCACAGTTACCGCGGCGGGACAATTGGCGATCACGCTGACGTCCGCACCGCAGAGCATTGCAGAGGGCGCGAGCAGCAAACTGACCTGGGTTTCGCAGAACGCCGTTAGGGTGAGCATTTCACCGGGCGTCGGAACGGTCAGCCTGAACGGGACGGTTGACGTCACGCCCTCTGCGACTACAACCTACACGGCGACCGCGACAGACGGTAACGGCAATACACAGGTCGCTTCCGCCACCGTCACGGTTCTGGATGGAGGAGGCGGACTGGTGAACCTGAATCACATCATCTTCTTTATCCAGGAAAACCGCTCTTTCGACAACTACTTCGGCATGCTGGGGAAATACAGGGAAAGCGAAGGGCTGCCGAACGATGTGGACGGCCTCGACCTAAACAAGGCCCTAGTGGACTTTTGGGGTCATTCCGTGAAGCCGTTCCACCAGAGGTCCGTGCAGACGGAGAACCTGAGTCCCGCCTGGAACGAGAGCCACTTCTATGCCAATTTCCAGAATGGGCAGTTCATGATGGATAAGTTCCTGGGCCAGCAGAATCCATCCATTCCCTCCACCATCGATCCTCACTACACGCGCACGATGGGCTATTACGACGAGAAAGACATTCCGTTCTACTACGAGCTCGCAACCCAATTTGCGACCAGTGACCGGTTCTTCTCTTCGGCGATGTCAGGCACGGTAGTCAACCGAACGTTCCTGTTCTCCGCGACTTCGGCAGGGATGATCCGCCCGAGCGATCCGTTCCCAGAGGACATACCCACCATCTTCCGACGTCTGAGCGAGGGCGGCATCTCCTGGCGCTATTACTACCAGGACGGCAGCGTTTTCCTGGCCAACTACTGCAAAGAAACGAACAACGACGGGAAGTGCGACGAGAACGACACAGGTGACTGGGCGCGCTACATGAAAAACGTGTGGCACATCAACAACTACTTCGACATCCTGTCGCGTCCGACGGCCGACGCAGATCTGCCGCAGGTCATTTTCATTCAGCACTCGTCGGGCGAGAAGGGGCCTGAAACAGCGCTTGATGAACACCCGGGCCATCACGTTCAGAAAGGTGTGGCACAGGCCGAGAAGATCGTTCGTGCATTACTGAACAGCCCGGCGTGGGGCAGTTCGGTGTTCATTCTGTCGCACGACGAGGGTGGCGGGCTCTATGACCACGTCCCGCCATACGCGGTCACGAATCCGGACGGGATCATCCCGAAATTCAGGGACACGGATGGAGGCAATTACGACAACTTCACATACAGTGGATTCCGAGTCCCGCTCATCGTGGTCTCACCCTGGGTGAAGCCAAGCTACGTTTCGCACGTGAATCGGGAGTTCACATCCATCCTGAAGTTGATCGAAACGCGGTTCAATCTTCCTCCGCTAACGCAACGCGACGCCCAAGCGGACGATATGACGGAGATGTTCGACTTCTCCTCGCCGCGCCGGTTGACAGTGCCGCCGCTACCGGCACAACCAATCAACGGAGTGGCAGATATCACGCTCGAGGCTGAGCCGAACCATCCGAACTGATTCTGTGCGCAAAAAATCTCCGCAACAGCGTTGCGGAGATTTCACTCTTTGATTGTCTAGGCCCTTGTAAGGCGTCCCGCTGAGAGCCACTCAACGGGAGCTGCGAGGTCAGCCTCGTAGCCGCACTATTTCTTCTTCTTCGCGGCCTTCTTTGTCGCCTTTTTCTTTACTGGCATATTTCCTCCTGGAACCTTCTCCCTTGAAGGTTGTGGAAAGTTTTGGGCCCCGGATCTACATCGCCTCCCGCAAATCTGGTACTCACGGGTTTACTGGCACTAGATTTTGTGGTTACAGGCTCAGTATGTCAACAAAAATTTATGCGCACGAGTACTTTGTTTGTGGTAACGCGATGCAGCGTTTGCAATCTGTGAAGATATAGCGGAGGACTCGTATGTTGATAGAGGTCGGGGCTGCGTACCTTGACGAGGCTCGACGTAGTTTCCGGGGACACAAGCGGCTGGCCGAAGGCGCGATCGCGCAACTCTCCGATGAGCAGTTGCACGCGCAGATTGATGCCGAGTCGAACAGTATTGCCATCATCCTGCGACACCTGGCGGGCAACATGCGCTCACGTTTCACCGACTTCCTCATTTCCGATGGCGAGAAGTCCAACCGCAATCGCGATGGTGAATTCGATGAGCACCTGCGGCCTTCGCGAGAGGAACTAATGGCAACGTGGGAATCGGGCTGGAGAACAGTGTTCGACACTCTGGACTCGCTCGCGCCCGATGACCTGCTTCGGACGGTGACCGTGCGTGGGGAGCCGCATACGGTATTGCAGGCCATCAATCGACAAGTTGCGCACTACGCCTATCATGTTGGACAAGTCGTGTTCATCGCGAAACATCTGAAGGGTCCGGACTGGAGGACACTCAGCATCCCGAAGGCACGAGCGAAGACTTCTGCGATGGAGCATCCTGAGAAAGAGCGGCCCTGAAGACTTGAGCGATGACGCGCCTAACGGTGAGACGCCTTGTGGGCGGATGCTAGAATTGACTACGCAGATTGTCCTAGGACCAATGCCGACGGGCGTTTTCTCTTGTTTCGGCGCGCCGCGGCAAGAAAGTAGCCATCCTCCATGTCTGACACAATGCTCGCAGTCATGAAGCCCGAAGCAAAAGCGGGCGTCGAGATTCGCGAGGTAAAGATACCTGCATTCTGTCCCACAGATGTTCTTGTCAAAGTAAAAGTCGCTTCGGTTTGCGGCACGGACGTGCACATTTATAACTGGGATCCCTGGGCACAGGGACGCATTCATCCACCACTTATTCCCGGACACGAGTTCTGCGGCGAGGTTGCTGCCGTGGGAGATGAAGTCACAGCAGTAAAGGAAGGCGATTTTGTTTCCGCCGAGATGCACGTCAACTGTGGCAAGTGTTATCAATGCCGAACAGGCGACGCGCACATCTGCCAGAACGTAAAGATCATCGGCGTCGATGCCGACGGAGCCTTCGCCGAATACGTCACCATCCCTGAATCGAATATCTGGAAGCTCGACCCCGCCATCCCTCAAGAGTACGCATCCCTTCTCGACCCGCTAGGCAATGCAGTTCACACCGTTCTTGCGGGTGATATTGCGGCGAAGACGGTCGCGATCACGGGCTGCGGACCCATCGGCCTCTTCTCGATTGCTGTCGCAAAAGCGTGTGGCGCCACAAAGGTGTTCGCCATCGAAGTAAACGAACATCGGCGCAAGGTCGCTACGAAGATGAATGCCGACCTGGTGCTCGATCCCACGACGCAGGACGTGCGCCAGATCGTAAAGGATCACACCGAAGGTATCGGCGTTGATGTTCTGCTCGAAATGGCCGGACACAAGGACGCGATCAAGCTCGGGTTCGACATACTTCGAATGGGAGGACGTGCGTCGCTGCTGGGGATTCCGTCTCGACCGGTGGAAATCAATCTTGCGACGGACATCATCTTCAAAGGCGCGACAGTGCAGGGTATCAACGGCCGTCGGATGTATCAGACCTGGTATCAGATGACCGCGTTGCTGAAGGCCGGGAAACTGGACCTGCATCCGGTGATCACCGACAGGCTCGCAATGAAGGACTTCAGCAAGGGAATGGATATGCTGAATGCCGGCACCGCGAGCAAAATCCTGCTGTACCCGAACGGCGTGAAGTAACTACCCAACTTGCGTAGAGAAGCCCGGCGCGAGCCGGGCTTTGTCGTGCCCGTCAGGCCCGGTCGGGCTCTCTGCGGATTGCATAACTGCGTGGTGCACGTCGCTTTGAAGAGATAAACTGGTTTGCTTCTATTTCAAGCGCTTCAGCGCTTGTGACGAGGATTTCATATATGGCACCTGTAGCTGGCACTCGTCCCCAACTTTCATACCTCACTGACGAACTGAATGAACTCAAGCAGAAGGGCACCTACTTCAAGCTGCGCGTGCTGGAAGACGAGCAAGCGCCGGAGTGCACGTTTGACGGCAAGAAGGTCATCAATCTGGCGTCGAACAATTACCTCGGACTGGCAACTCACCCCAAGCTGCGCGAGGCGGCGCTGAAGGCGACGAAGGAGTTTGGGGTGGGCTCGGGTGCGGTGCGCACCATTGCCGGCACAATGAAGATCCATATGGAACTGGAAGAGAAGATAGCCCGCTTCAAGAACGTGGAAGCGTGCGTCGTCTTTCAGTCTGGCTTCACGGCAAACGCGGGCACCGTTTCGGCGATTCTCGGCAAGGAAGATTTCATCATCTCTGACGAGTTGAATCACGCGAGCATCATCGACGGTTGTCGCCTCTCCCGCGCGAAGATCCTCGTCTTCCGTCACAAAGACGTGGCGCACGCCGAGGAGCAGTTGGCGAGCATCAAGGACCAGCCCGGACGGAAGCTGTTGATCAGCGACGGCGTTTTCTCGATGGACGGTGACATCGGGCCGCTGCCGGGATTGTGCGACGTGGCCGAGAAATACGGCGCCATCATGATGGTGGATGACGCACACTCGTCGGGCGTGCTGGGCCGAAACGGCCGCGGGACCATTGATCATTTCGACGTGCACGGGCGCGTGGATATTCAGGTCGGAACCCTCTCTAAGGCGATCGGCGCACTTGGCGGATACGTATGCGGGTCGCGTGATCTGATCGAGTTCCTTTATCACCGCGCGCGCCCGTTCCTGTTCTCGACGTCGCATCCGCCGTCAGTGGCGGCAACGTGCATCGCAGCCTTCGACGTGCTTGAGCAGGAGCCGGAACTCATCGACAAGCTTTGGGAGAACACGCGCTACTTCAAGAAGGAACTCGGCGATTTGGGCTTCAATATCGGCGGGCAGAACACGCCCGCGAGCGAAACGCCAATCACGCCGATCATCATCGGCGACGGCAAAGCGACAATGGAGTTCTCGCGCGAAATCTTCAAGGAAGGCGTGATGGGAACCGGCATTGCATTCCCAACAGTTCCAGAAGGAAAGGCGCGCGTGCGCACGATCGTGACCGCCACACATACTCGCGACGAACTTGACAAGGCACTCGAAGTGCTTGGGAGAGTTGGGAAGAGGATGGGGATCGTCAGCTAGTTGCGTTGTTGTCTTCTGTGCTGTAAGGCGCGACCCTCGGGCCGCGCTTTTGTTCGTTGTCGCTAATCGCGTAGAACCTCGAGAATCCTGCGACCGAACTTTTGCGCCTTTTGGGGGCCTACGCCTCTTACCGCCCGGAGTGAATCCATGTCGCGCGGTGCGGCGTACGCGATCTCGCGGAGCACGCTGTCGTGGAAGATCACGAACGGTGCCCACTTCAACTCTTTCGCGAGTTCAAGGCGAGCGGCGCGCAAGCGCTCGAACCGAGCGGCAGCAGCGCCTGTCATCTCCGTCAATCCGGGCGAGTCGCTTCTCGTCTTCGAACTTCGCTTCGTCTTACTTTCCGCGCTTCGCGATTCGGCGACCGCTCTCGCGGGAATCGCGATGGCCTCTGACGCGGCGGGCGCGCCGAGTGCCGGCGCGGCGGCTCCGGCTTTTACGCGGAGCCAGCCGCGGTTGGTGAGCTTGACCACCGGCCAGTACGGATTTCCCTTTACGGGCACTTTCACGGCGAGTCCTGAATCTATGAGCGAATGGATGAGCAGGCCCACTGATTCTTTGCTCAGCGTGCGCAAGGCTCCGAAGTGGCGGGTGCAGTCGAGTTCGAGGCGTCGGAGCTTCTCGCTCTGGCTGCCGGTGAGCACTTCGGCCAGGGTGTTTGCGCCGACGGCGCCGCGAAGCTCGCATTGTGCGATGGCGTCGAGAACGATGGAGGTGATCTCAGCGGCTCGGCCGGCAAAGGTTGCTGTCGGTTGCACCGCGACCTGCAACTTCGTCGCCCTGAGTGGAACGCATATGTCGCAAGTGCAGTTCGCCGGCGCGCTGCGATCGCCGAAGTAGCGCAGGATGAACTTGCGGCGGCATGTCTGAGAGTAGGCGTAAGCGGACATCTCGGCGAGCTTCTGCCGGCCGTGTTTCTGCAACTGGTCGATGGCGGCGGCGTCGAGCGCTGGATTGTTGTCGCCGATGTTGCGGATGAAGAATTCCTGCGTGCGGCGGTCTTTAGTGCTGAAGAAGAGAAAACATGTCGAGGGCTGACCGTCCCTGCCGGCGCGTCCGGCCTCCTGGTAATAGGCTTCGAGGGACCCGGGGACGTTGTAGTGCACGACGAATCGTATGTCGGGCTTGTTGATGCCCATTCCGAAGGCGTTGGTGGCGACCATCACAGAGGCGGCGGTGCGCATGAAGCGCTCCTGATTAGAGGTGCGCGCGGCCTGGTCCATTCCGGCGTGATAGGCGAAGACGGAGCGGCCGTAAAGCTTCTCGGTCAGGAAGGCGCATAGGTCTTCTACGGCGCGGCGTGTGGAGCAGTAAACGATTCCGGTTCCGTCTTCGGCGGCGACGAGCTTGAGGAGTTCGCGATCCTTGTCTGTCTGCCTCTCGACGATGCGGCAGCCGTAGGTCAGGTTCGGGCGGTCGAAGCCCGTGGTGTGAACCGTGGCAGCGGCCAGGCCGAGTTGGCGCTTGATGTCGTCGCGGACGGTCGGCGTTGCAGTCGCCGTTAGAGCCATCGTTCGCGGCGAGCCGAGCAGGCGACGGATCTCGCCAAGGTGCCGATATTCAGGGCGGAAATCGTGTCCCCAAGCGCTGATGCAGTGCGCCTCGTCGATGACGAAGAGGCGCGGCTTGAGCTGCTGCATAACGCGGACGAACTGCTCGGAGTTGAAGCGTTCGGGCGCGACGTAGAGCAGTCCGTTGAATCCATGGCGCAGTTCGTTTCGAACCTGCATCTGTTCGGCGCTGGATTGCGAGCTGTTGAGGACCAGGGCGGGTACCCCAAGGCGGCGGAGGTGGTCGGCCTGATCGGCCATCAGGGAGATGAGGGGCGAAACGATGAGAGTCAAGCCACCCTGCATCAGGGCCGGAAGCTGAAAGCAGAGGCTCTTGCCGGCGCCGGTCGGCATGATGCAGACAACGTCGTTTCCGGCGAGGACGTCTTCGACGATCTCGCGCTGGGCGGGACGGAAGCTGTCATGGTGGAATACCGTGCGAAGTGTGTCGAGGACGGAAAGCATGAGCCGAAGCTCAACTGTATCTCAGTGAGTGAGAGAAGGCGAAGAGGAACTTTCGCTTTTCGTTCGTCTGCGTACCTGCGAGGTCAGACCAGTAGTTTTCGTGGGGCCCCCAATACATCTTAAGTAGACAGGGAGGGCGTGATGCGGGCGACGGCGAAGAGGATCGTGGTGCTGGTGGCATTGTTCATCGTGGTGGTGTTCGGGATTTTCGTTTTCAACCAGACAATGATGATCGTGCAGTCCGCGCGGGCGGTGCATCCGGTGTTCGGAGACGGAGTGTTGTGGGGGCTGATCTTCGTCTATGCCGTGCTGCTGATCACTCCGGCGGTGCTCTGGTTCCGGTTGCCTAAGCGCATCGCTCCTCCGGCGGAGGGCGAGGGCGAGGCGCACGAGCAGTACATGGCGGACCTGGGGAGGCGGTTGGCGCGGAATCCACGGCTGAGGGGAGTGTCGCTGGCGACCCGGGAAGAGGTAGACGCGGCGCTGCTGACGCTGGATAAGGAAGCGGACAGCGTGGTGGCGTCGGCGGCGTCTGCGGTGTTCCTGAGTACGGCGGTATTGCAGAGTGGCCGGTTGGATGTGCTGGTAGTGTTGGCAGCGCAGACCAGGCTGATATGGCAGGTGGCGCATGTGTACTACCAGCGGCCATCGCTGCGGGATTTTGTGCAGCTATATGCAAACGTAGCGTCTACGGCGTTCATTGCGGCGGGAGTGGAAGACGTGGACCTGGACGTGGTCGTAGGGACGGTGTTCGGGTCGAGCGTGGCTGCGATCCCGGGAATGCATCTGCTCGCGAGTTCCGTGCTGACCGGTTCGGCGAATGCCTTCCTGACGCTGCGCGTGGGGATGATCGCGAAGGAGTATTGCCGGGCGGTAACGCGGGTGGAGAAACGTGGCGTACGCAGGACCGCTACGCTGCAAGCGGCGAAGCTGCTGGGGTCAATCGTGCGAGATGGGACGGTGCGGTTGTCAAAGGCGGCGTTGACGGCTTCGAAGACCAGGATGACGGAGACGTTCGCCTGGATGAGAAGGCGAGGGCCACAGACTGGAGAGGTCGGCTAGGCAAACGAGGTGGCCTGTTTCCCAAAGGTCACAGCGGCTAAGTCCGCGTGCTGACCCGAAAGGCTAAGGCCCTGGCCCACCGTTCACGATCGCTTGCTGCTCGGAGCATGTGCCAAAAAACAGACTAAGCCTTGTAGACCACATTCCCAGCAACAAATGTGTAGAGCGGTTTGCCATAGAGTTGGGCACCGCTGTACGGGGTGTTGCGGGAGCGGGAGCGCGTTTTGGTGACGTCGTAGATCCAGCGCTTGCCGGGGTCGAAGACGGTCACGTCGGCGATAGAGCCTTTGGCCAGCGTGCCACGGCCCTCGAGGTTGACGATGCGGGCTGGGTTGGTGGACATGAGCTCAACGATGCGCGTGAGCGGAAGTTTGCGACCGCGATGCAGGTGCGTGATGGCGAGGCCGAGAGCGACTTCGAGGCCGGTAATGCCGAACGCTGCCTTGTCGAATTCGACTTCCTTTTCGAAGATCGCGTGCGGCGCGTGGTCGGTGGCAATGGCGTCGATGGTGCCGTCTTCGATGCCACGGAGGAGCGCTTCCCGATCGGCGTCCGTACGGAGCGGCGGGTTCATCTTGTAGACGGTTTCGTAATCGGCGCAGTTGGCGTCAGTGAAGATGAAGTGGTGCGGGCAGGCTTCGGCGGTAACGGCGACACCGGACTTCTTTCCGCGACGGACCATCTCGACGCCCATCTCCGTGGAGATGTGGGCGACATGGAGGCGTGCGTTCTCCATGTAGGCGAGGTTGATATCGCGCTCGATGAGCTGCCACTCGGATTCGGCGGGCTGTCCGCGAAGGCCGAGCTTGAAGGACCACGGGCCCTGGTTCATGGATGCGCCGCCGGACAGGCGCGTGTCCTCGGCGTGCTGGATGACGGGCATATTGAGGCGCGCGGCGTGACGGAGCGCGTCGCCCATGATGGCGCCGTCGAGAATGGGACGCCCATCGTCTGAGACGGCAACCGCACCGGCGTCCTGAAGATCGGGATAAAACGAGAGCTTTTCTCCGGCGCTGCCGATGGTGGCTGCGGCGACCGGGAAGACGTTGACGACGGCGCCGCGTTCGGGATCCTGGATCCAGCGAGTGATTGCAGCCGAGTCGTTGACGGGCGTAGTGTTGGGCATGCAGCAGACGGAGGTGAATCCGCCGGCGGCAGCTGCGAGCGTGCCGGACTTGATCGTCTCCTTGTGCGCCTGACCCGGTTCGCGGAGATGGACGTGAAGATCAATGAGTCCGGGGCAGACGACGAGACCGCGGGCGTCGATAGTTTCCTTGGCGCCTTTGACTTCGCCAGGTGCCGAAACGGCGGCGATGCGGCCGTCTTCGATGAGGAGGTCGTGAGGAGCGTCGATGGATTGGGCAGGATCGATGAGGTGTCCGCCGCGGATGAGGATTGAGTTAGGCACGTTCGGTTCTCGATGGCTCAGTGACTTACGTCCCAGCCTGGTTGTGTGTCCCTGACGGGACTCGATCAATATGTCGTCGTCGGCTAGCCCGGCATGAGCCAAAGCTTCCGTTGCGTCCCTGAGGGATCTATGCGCGGCCTTTTCCGAGCAGCGAAGCGAGGATGGCCATGCGAACTTTCACACCGTTCAAAACCTGTTCAAGGATGACGGACTGCGGGCCGTCGGCAACTTCGTCTGTGACCTCGAGGCCTCGGATCATGGGTCCCGGATGCATCACGATGGCGTCTTTCTTTGCGAGCTTCAGACGCGAAAGCGTGAGCTGATAGCGACGGATGTATTCGTCAAGATTCAGCTGCATGCCCGCAAGACGCTCCTGTTGTACGCGAAGCATCATGACGACGTCGGCACCACGGATGGCCCGTTCCATGTCGCGCTCGATGCGGATGCCGGGCGCGAGTTGCGCGGCGGAGTCGGGCAGCAGGACTTCAGGGCCGCAGAGCGTAACGTTGGCGCCGAGCTTGGTAAACAGATGGGCGTCGCTACGTGCTACGCGGCTGTGGAAGATGTCGCCGACCGTGACGATGTTCAGGCCCTTGAGCGTCTTCTTGCGATCGAGAATGGTGAAGGCGTCGAGCAGCCCCTGCGAGGGGTGCTCGTGCATGCCATCACCGGCGTTGATGATCGGTATGTCGAGCACGCGCGTGAGGAAGTGGGGTGCACCTGACGATGGATGGCGGATGACGATGGCGTCCACGATCGAGCGCAGCGTGAGGCCAGTGTCCTTGAGCGACTCACCTTTCTGAATGCTAGTGGAGGTGGCGTTCATGACAACGACGCTGGCGTTGAGGGCCTTGGCGGCAATCTCGAAACTGACGCGGGTGCGCGTGGAGTTCTCGTAGAAGAGCAGGGCGATGCGACGCCCGCGAAGCGTGTTGCGGGGCTTCGTGGGGTCCATCGTCCTGGCCATTTTCAAGAAGTGGTTGATTTGCTGCGGCGAGAGCGGCTCGATGCCGAGCAACGACTGGGGGGTGCCGTTCATGAGTACCTGTCTTGAGACCCTTCTATTCGTTTGTGCCAAATCTCCGCCCAGTGGCAAGCGTTCACCAGGGTGCGGGGCATATCTCCGCGATTCCTCTAAGCCTGTTCTGCGCGTTCGACCAGCAAGACCTTCTCCATCTGATCGGTTTCCTGGAGCTTGACCTCGATGATCTCGAGATCAGTGGTCTGAACGCGACGTCCTACGAAGCTGGCTTCGACGGGGAGTTCACGATGACCGCGGTCTATGAGGACGAGAAGCTGGACACGGCGTGGCCGCCCGTGGTCGAAAAGAGCGTCGAGGGCAGCGCGCACGGTGCGTCCGGTGTAGAGCACGTCGTCACAGAGGACGATGTCCTTGCCGTTCACGTCGAACTCCATCTCGGAAGGATTGATGACGGGCTTGGGGCCGACGGTGGAAAGGTCGTCGCGGTAGAGAGTGATATCGAGGGTGCCGACGGGCACGGGCCTCTTCTCGATGCGCTCAATGACTTTCGCGAGACGCTGTGCGATGGGGATGCCACGGCGCTTGATGCCGATCAGGCCGAGGTTATCGATGCCGTTGTTCTTCTCGACGATCTCGTGCGCGAGACGGACGAGGGTGCGCTCGATCTCGGAGGCCGACATGAGCTGGCCTTTTTCCCGGATGTTGGCGGGACGTGTGGGTTGTGAGACGTTCATGAGCCCGCATGATACGCGAGGGAAAAGGGGCGCGGCAAGGAAGTAGGCAACAGCCGTTGGTGAGCGGCGAACCGGTGCAGACCCGAAGAGCCCTGGGTTGAAGGGGGAATGCGATCCTTCTGAGCTTTTCACTCGGAGGGCGAAGCGAAAATCAGGCGTCGCGGTGCTTTCCAAAAATGGATGCGCCGATAGTGCCGCCGAGTCCGGCGAGGATGATGAATGAGATCAGCATGACGAAGATGCTGACGGCGATGAGCACGGCCAATCCGGAGTTGGTCGAGACAAAATCGGTGAGACTGCGGACCATCTGCTGGGCGGTGGGGTCGGGATTGGAGCTGATGGCGGCAGCAGCCTGTTGCTGAATCTTCTCGCGGAAGAGGGAGCGGCCCTGAGCGGAGAACATCGGGAGCGAGTTGAGGATGCCCCCGATGATGCCTGCGACCAGTCCGGTAAATGCGCCGATGCGGAATCCGTTACCGGCGGAGATGTTGGCGCGCTGCACGCGGCGCTGATACAGGGTGATGGAGATGCCTCCGGCGGCGACCATCCAGAGAAATACGATGACTCCGAGCAACGAACCCATGACGCCGATGATGCCGGCAATGATGGCGACGCGACGCGCGATCTTCCAGTCGATGGCGCTGGGCGGCGGCGCGTGCATGACGGGGCGCTGCTGCCACTCGGTGTGCGGTTGGAGATTCACGGGCTCTGCGGGCGGCTGAACCTCATCGGGAGTGCCAGGCGGGAGCGGTGGCGTCGCGGCGTCGTTCTCATCCTTGTTCGTGGATGTGACGCGGATCTGGGGAGCGTCACACTTTGGGCAGAATGGTGTGCCATCTTCGACGCGGGCCCCGCATTTGGGACAGTTGTGCTCCACGGGATCAAGTTATCAGGGTGTGGAGTGAGGGTGCAACAGCGCTGTGGTTGAAAGCGGCGACTGGACAGCGTGCGAAAAGAGGCGAGTAGTTGTCCCACCCCTTCGCGATGCCCAGGGTGGGGCACCCGGTAGATGGAACTGAAACAGCGGAAAACTTCGACGTACGAGCAAAATGAATCGACGCAAAGAAACGCCCGTCGGCTCAAAAGCGACATGCGCACAGCAGCGATTAGCCCATCAGCATGCCACCGTTAACCTTGAGAACTTCGCCGGTTATGTAGCTGGCCTCTTCGGAGGCGAGGAAGCGAACGGCGTGCGCCACTTCGAGATCGGTGCCGGGCCGTGCCATGGGAACCTGCTTCATGGCAGATTCCTTGAGGTCGGCGGGAAGTTCGGCTGTCATTGCGGTCTCGATCCAGCCAGGGGCGACCGCGTTGCAGGTGATGTTACGGGAGGCGACTTCGCGCGCGACGGCCATTGTGAGGCCGATGAGGCCAGCTTTCGAAGATGCGTAGTTAGCCTGTCCGGCCTGTCCAGTCTGTCCGAAGATGCTGGTGATGTTGATGATGCGTCCCCAACGCTGCTTGATCATGGACATCATGCATTGCTGGATCAGTAGATATGGCGCGGTGAGGTTCGTCTGGATGACATCGTCCCAATCCGCGCGCTTCATGCGCATGACGAGCTGATCGCGGGTGATGCCGGCGTTGTTGACGAGAATGTCCACTTTACCGAACTGCGCGATGACGGCTTTGACCGTGGACTTAATGGCGTCTTCACTGCCGACGTCGAGCTTGAATACACCGGCGGCACCGCCGGCGTTCGCGATCTGTGCTTCGGTCTCTTTCAGCTTATCTTCGTTGCGCGCGGCGAGTGCGACGGTCGTGCCGGCTTCGGCGAGGATGAGTGCGCAGGCTTTGCCAATTCCCTGCGAGGCTCCGGTAACGAGCGCGACACGGCCTTTCAATGAGTGCATTCACGAGCTCCTTCAGGATGAACTCGGATTATAAAAGAGCGGTCCACATTCAGCACTCAGCATTCGGCAATCGAAGCTTGCGGCAGGGACAACGCGCAAGCGTTTCGGTCAACCAAGATCGCCAGGGACGGCCTGGGCGCGTTCTGTTTCGGCATCCGCCGAGGAGGGATTAGCGGCGTATGCAGCGGCTGCGGCCTCGGACTCCTGGCGGTAGAGGATTCGGAGGAATGGCGGCGGAAGCACGGTGGTGACGGCGGTCATGAAGATGACCATGGCATACGCGCGCTGCGAGATGGCGGGCGGCGTCATTTGCAGGCCGATGAGGGCGACAATGAGCGCTACTTCACCTCGGGGAGTCATGCCGATACCAACTTTGAGGGCGTCTCTCCAGTTGCTGCGGAAGCGCAGCATCGGCACGCCGCAGCCGACGACCTTCGACAGGAGTGCGAGGACGGACAGAATAGTGGCGACGAAGACGAGGTCGGCGGAGAAGACGCCGAGGTCAAGACGCGAACCCATCGTAAAGAAGAAGAAGGGCGCGAGGAACTCGTTGATACCGTGAACGCGCGGGTGCAGGTTCCATTCAGGCGAGTAGTCGGCGAAAACGAGGCCGGCGAAGAACGCGCCGATGATGGCGGCCATACCGATCTTGCCGGCAGCAACTGAGAGTCCGAGACAGATGGCGAGCGCAAGAATGAGTGGCGCGTCGTGGGTGGACATGTGCTGCAGTCCCGGGCGCACGCGCTTTATGACTCTGGGTCCGACGAAGATCATAAAGAGGGCGAAAGCGAGAGCCTGAGCGGTGACGATGCCGATGTGCAGCCAGTTGACTCCGGCGGGCTGCGCCATGCTGGCGACCACCGCAAGCAGGATCATGCCGAGTATGTCGTCGAACACGGCTGCGCCAAGGATGATCTGTGCGGTTCGCGACTTGAGGACGTGCATGTCTCGCAGTACACGAGCCGTGATGCCGACGCTGGTAGCAACCATGGCGGCACCTACGAAGGTCGCTTCGTGCGTAGGCTCACCATGCAGCTTCAGGAATACGAAGCCGAGCAGGAACGGAACAGCTATTCCGGCGGCAGCGACATTCAACGAGATGCGGCCAACCTTGATGAGGTCAGAGGGACGAGTCTCGAGCCCGACAGTGAAGAGCAGGAAGATGGCGCCGATCTCGGCGATGGAAAAGATGGTCTCGTTAGGGATAACGAATTTCGTGGCGTACGGGCCGAGGATGACTCCCGCGAGGATCTCACCTAGGACGGCAGGGAGCTTGAGTCGTTCAAAGATCTCGCCGAAGGCCTTCGCCCAGACAAAGATCGTGAATAACTGTAAAAGAAGAGTGTCTGCTCCGTGCGGCATCTTTCGAGTTCAGTCGAGGAACAACCGAGACGTTTTCCTATGGCTGGGGTAATTGTGTCAGAGGGTGGAGTAGTGCGCTAGTGAAATCCGGAGCAGTCTGACGTCTACGGCGGTGGCGAGCGGGGCGCGCGGGCAGCTCTCGATTTTTGCGCCATCACTTCGGATACATGGCATCTTAGATACAGTCGATGAAAGGTAAAGCGCTGTTTGGCGCGGGTTTTGATGGCTCAGCATTACACAAAGGCGCTCAGGATCACCGTCGGCGTACTGCTCAGCGGAGCGGCTGCATTCGCGGCATCGTTGATGTTTGCTACGCGGTCGTGGCGGATATTCATTCCGCTTGGTTTCGTGGTGGTGCTCGTCGTGCTGGCGGCGCGGTACGGAGTGGCCGTGAGCGTGATCGGCTCCGTGCTGACGGCAACAATCTTCGCGCATTATTTGTTTTCGCCGGTGGGCAGCCTTCAGGTGGAGAGCGAGACAGCCAGAACGAACTTGGCGTGGATGGTACTGGCAGCCATTTCGGTGTCGTATCTGTTGTTTCCCACACAGATGAAGAAGCAATAGCAGCACTGGTCGAACGAGAAAGGAAAGCACGGCATAAGCCGTGCTTTTTTATGTTGGCGGCACTGCGGCTGGCTGAGTGTGACGGCTGCTACAGCAGGCGCTCGGGACCCCAGATAAGAACCTTTATGCTCCGCGAAAAGTGCATGAGGTCTGGATGCTCCGGCAGGGCGATGCCTACGGGGGCGGCCATCGTGTTGATCTCTAGATCGGCGTCGGCCATCTGTAAAGGCCAGGGCAGGTGGTGAATCTCGGCGCGATAGAGTCGGCCGCGGTTCCACGCGTACAGGCAGTAGCGCTCGGCAAGAAATTCGGAGAGAGAACCCGGAGTCGCGGGTTTTGCGGGTGCCACAGGAGCGTAGACGCCGCGGAATTGGGGCATCTGCTTGCCGGTCTTCGGACCGTGGATTCGGCGGCAACTATATTCGAGTTCGGTGACGTGTTCTTCCCGTCCGGGATAGCCGACATCGGCGATCGGAAAGGCGCTGCGGGAAGAAACGGCAGAGGGCGAGGCGTCGGTGAGAATTTCGGGCTCGCTGGCTCGAGCGGAGGCGGCACGCACCTTGACCTTCATGGCAGCGTGCCAGTACGGCAGGCGGTAAAACATCCGAGCGCCCCACACTGCCGAAAGACTGCCAGCGTCAAGCGAGAAAAAGTAAACGCCCGGCTTCCCTTCGTAAGTGGCGTAGGTGCGGACGTTAAGTTCAGGGAAGCGGCTGACTATGGGCACTGACGGCAGTCCGGGCGGACGGAGATTACTAATCCAGAACGGCGTAATCGAGAGCCAGGCGTTCCCTTCGTAAAGATCGAGAGTGAGGACATCGGGAACAAGCGCGCGCAGCACGGCTGGTTCGATGGCGTAGTGCATGAAAAGCAGATCGTTCCAGGTCTGCGTCATTGCCCATTGGCTATCGGGCAGCGGCCAGGGACGGTGGGCCGTGGCGAATAGTATGCTGCTGGCGCCAAGCCATGTAGTTTGGGAATCCGAGTCCATGAACGGATTAGATTACAGGAAAGTCGCGCACAGATTTACAGGGTTCGTGTTGACCTACTTCGGCGCGGTGACTGAGGCAGTTGTGGGCTCAGTCGGAGTCGCAGTCGGAATGGCCGCGGTCTTCAGTTCGTAGCTGCGGTGGAATATGCGAACAATGGCGCGCCCGATGATGCGGGCCTTTGAGACGGAGCGCAGTTCGGTAGGGAGCGTCACCCCGCTGATGTCCATGAAGTCCTGGACGAATTCCACCTTCTTGACGAAGAAGGACGGCGACTTGGCGAGGGTGCCTTCGGCTCGGCGGAGGCTTCCCGTGTAGACGTCAATGTAGATCTTCCCTTTGAAAAGCCCTGGGACTTTCTTGCGAGGCTTCACCTGGAATACGTGGACGGGAGCGTTGCCAATCTCTTCCTGTCCCTTGTAACTGATCTTGTAGTTCTGTTCGTTTATGGCGCTCCTGGCGGGGTCGCCCTTCTCAACGTGGTCGACCTCCGACTGGAGAAGCTTGGTAATGACGCTGCTCTTTACGAAGCTGTCTCCCGTGAACTTGACGGAAGCGAAGCTAAGCGATTTCGGCGCCTTGAAGCTGCGCAGGAGTTCGTACTGACCCTGCTGCTTAGTGTCCGGGAGTTCGGCTTCGACAATCGTGCGGTCCGTGTACTCGTCGATGAGCTGCGTCTGCGTGGCGGCACGGCGGGTATAGACCTGAAGGGCAAGCTCGGGGGCCATGCGGGGCAAACCGGTCGCGGGAAGGTCGATGCTGGGGCGGTCAGACGCGACACCCATTGCGGCTGGAGACGCGACGGCGTGCGGACCCAGTGACGCTGACTGCGACGCACTTGCGAACGGCGGTACGGCAGCAAAAGAGGCTGCCAAAAAGACCAGGATATAAGACCAATATCGCATGTAGCTTAAGTTCAACAGTGTATCTGATTGCCCAGGCTCCGGAAAGTCGCGACTCTCACAAGATATCGATGTAATGGAGACATAAAGATAGTGAGAGAGTCCAGCCGTTCGTTGCGTATTCACAGCGAATATCAGTACGATGTGCTCCCATGCCGTCTCCTACGCAAGTACCTATGCCGACCACAAGCGAAGCCTCGAAAAAATCCATGAATGAGCTGAGCACGCAGGTGTACGCCGTCTACGGAGCGGAACCGGAGGTGCAGGCGTACGCGATGGCGAAGTATTCGCGTTCGGCGCTCTCGATGAAACAGTCGCTGGCGGAACTGAACGAGCAAAAAGCGGAGAAGTTTCTCAACACCTTTTACTTCCAGTACGGACACCGGTCAATCGCCGATCTGGCGCACATCGCGATGGCAATCGAGAAGCTTTCGCTACTGGCGGCGACGATCGTCGTTGATGAGCAGAGGTGGGATGGCCAGGAGCGATCAACACGCTACCAGGATTTCAAGAAGAGCGGCTACTACACCCCGGCGCTTGGCGGAGATGCGGAGCTGAAGCGCAGGTACCGCGAGACGGTCGATGGATTGTTTGCGAACTATCGAGAGCTTTCGGATGAGATGTTCGGATACCTGCGCGGGCAGGTGGCACGTCCGGCGGAAATGCCGGAAGACGCGTACGAGAGGACGCTGCGAGCGCGAGCGTTCGACCTCTCGCGATACCTGTTGCCGCTGGCGACGAACACGTCGCTGGGACAGATTGTGAATGCACGCACGCTCGAGACGCAGGTTTCGCGGATGCTTTCGCATACGCATGCTGAAGTCCGGCAACTCGGGGAGCTACTGAAGGACGCGGGACGCGGGGCAGCATTCAACGTGAACCGCGCGGCCTACGAAGACCTGGTGCGGAGCATCGCCAAGAACGACGTGGACCTGGGCGAGAGGGCGCGGGCGCTGCTGCTGAAAGAGACAAGGGTCTCGCCGACACTGGTGAAGTATGCGGAAGCGAGCCGGTACGAGATGGAGACGCGGCTCGAATTGCGCCAGGCCGCATCTGAGTTGATGAAGGACGCCAAGTACGAGGAGGGCGCGGCAGTCGATCTGCTGGAGGATGAACCGCTCGAGGTGGAACTGGCAGCGACGCTGCTGTACGAGGGATGCCACTATCCGTACAGGCAGATACGCGAGCGAGTGGAGGCGATGTCTGCGTCGCGGCGTAACGAGGTTATCGACCTGGGATTGCGGCATCGGGGTCGTCACGACGAAATGCTGCGGGCGTATTGTGCGGGACAGAAGTTCAGGTTCGACATCTTGATGGATATTGGCGGCTACCGCGACATGCACCGGCACCGGCGGTGCACGCAGATACACCAGGGGTATACGTTCGAGCACGGGTTCGATATGCCAGAGGAGTTCGCGGCCGCTGGACTGGGCGAGAGGTTCGCGGCGGCGATGCGGCAGGCGGAGGCGGCGGCAGGCGAGATCGAGTCGGGGTTGAGGGGCACGGCAGGCGCGGAGACCGAAGATGTGCAGTACATGATTCCACTGGCGTACAAGAAGCGGACGCTGTTCAAGATGGATTTCGCGGAAGTGGTGTACATCAGCGAGTTGAGGACGGGACCGGCGGGGCACTGGTCGTATCGGAAGGTGTCGTACGAGATGTACGGGGCAGTGGCGAAGCGGTATCCGGCGTTGGCAAAGTATTTCCGGGTGACGGATATCAATGAGCCGGTTGACCTGCTGAAGAGGTGAGTATGCGTAGAGCGGTGTGGAGCGTGTTTGCCGTTGCAATGGTGATGTTGGTGGCGACGGGTGCGTTTGCGCAGAGTAAGGAAGCGAAGGACAAGTACTACAAGGCACTCAAGCAACTGGACTGGAAAGAGAGAATTGGCGGGAACGGTCCGGCCGGGTACATCTATCGCGTGGTAACGCCACCAAACGCCGAAAAAGCGGAGAAGCTTTTCCGTGAGGCGGCGACGCTGGCGCCGGACTGGGTTCTGCCGCAGTTCGGGCTTGGCGACCTGCATTATGTGATGAAGAGGTTTACGCCAGCGGCCGAGGCATACGATAAGGCTCGAGAACTGGATAACAAGAAGCGTCAGTTAGAGAGGGAACAGCGGCGCGATCTGCTGGACCAACTGGGTCTGTCGTACGCGTATGCGCGCAAGTGGGACAATGCGGAGAAGGTGTACAAGGCGGCGGTCGAGGAAGATCCGGAGTATCCGATATACGAGTACAACCTGAGTTGCGTATACGCCGAGAAAGGCGATCTCGATATGGCGCTGCAACACTTAATGAGGGCATGGGAGTTCAAAGACAACATGCCGGAGGGGCAGCCATTCCCGGATGCGCGAACGGATGATTCGTGGCGGGAGTTCTGGGAGGATCCGAAGTTCAAGGATGCGGTACGAGATATGGTGATCTGAAACCGCAAGAAGATCCAGGGCCACATGCGAAAGCATGTGGCTTTTGCCATTTTTGGTGCTGGGCGGAAGTGCAACGCCTCTAGGGATTTGAGAGCTGTTCAAGTTCGGCGCTCAGGTTTACGAGACCGGTCACCAGAGTCATTCTGCGCGTCCAGTCTTTGTAGCCCTTCTTGCGCACTGTGATCTGATGATCGCCGGCGGCCAAGTCGAGAGTGGAAGGCGTGCTGCCCAGGAACTTGCCGTCGATATCGATATCAGCCCCGGCGGGCGTTGAAGTTATGGAGAGATGCGCGAGGGCGGCGGCGGGCGTCCCTGAAGGTGATGCGCTGGGCGGAGCGACTGGAGCCATCTCGTACTGGCTGGCGGCGATTGCGTCCCGCTTAGCTCGCCAGGCTTTGAACTGCTCCTGAGACAGGGCGCGGATGCCACCGGGGCCGCGCAAATAAACTCCCTCGATCAAGCTGGTGTTCAGGTTGCAGGTCTCGAACTTATTCACCTTCCCGATCTCGGAAACGAGGACCTTAAGTTGCAGTTGTGGCTTCTTCCACTTTGCAGGGTACTTCTGCGGACTGATCGTTTCCCGAAACGGGGTGCAGCCGTCGAAGCTGTAGTCGAAGCCGCGAACCGTGTCGCTTTCCCTGATGTTGCCGCGACCCCAGCCGTGATGGACTCCATGGCGATCACGGTTCCATTGGGCGTGGAGAATGTGAACGGAGAGTGGGTAGTCTGCGGGATCTTTAGCCAGCAAGACGGTCGGAATTATAAGAGCGGCAAAAAGGACAACGACGTAGAAGCGAGGCATGGGTCGAATATTCCTTTTCAGTAGATAGCGCGAATTTAGAGCGAGGGTGACCTGGAATCAAGTGATATGAACGGGCCTGCGGCGTCGCTCACGATTCTGAGAATGCTGCGTCCATGCAAGCACGCGTGTGTGGGGGTGAAATGAAAGCTTTCGTTTCAAAACTGATCATATTGACAATGGTCGTATCGACTGCGGCATTTGCTGCGGAGCTGCCGAATCCTGCGCTACTGGTGCTGAACAAGGGCGAGGCGTCGCTGGCGATCGTAGACGTGGAGTCGATGAAGGTCGTGGGGAAGGTTCCGACGGGGACTGGCCCGCACGAACTGGCAACCGACGGAAAGCTCGCGTTCGTGGCGAACTACGGCGACCAGGCGCCGGGAAACTCGATCTCCGTCATCGATCTGGCGACACAGAAAGAACTACGGCGCGTCGATCTGGGAGTTCTGCGACGACCGCACGGCATCCAGATGCGCGGCGGCAAGGTGTACTTCACGTCGGAACTGAGCAAGACGGTTGGGCGGTACGATCCGCAATCGGACAAAGTAGACATGATCATGGGCACCGGGCAAGAGATCTCGCACATGCTGGTGGCGAACAAAGATGCGAGTGCAATTTATACGTCGAACATCCTGTCGAATACAGTGACCGTGCTGAAGCAGGTGCAGGGCCCGCGCGTCTATGCGGCAAGCCACATCGCGGTGGGGAAGGGGCCAGAGGCGATCGATATTTCGCCGGACGGCGCGGAGGTTTGGACGGCGCACTCGCAGGATGGCGGAGTTTCGATCATTGATACGGCGACCAACCAAGTGAAAGAGACCTTACCTACGGCGATGAAGCATTCGAACCGACTGAAGTTCACGCCCGACGGGAAGCAGGTTCTGGTGAGCGATGCCGAGGCAGGTGAAGTGGTCGTGATAGATGCGGCGTCCCGAAAGGTGATCGAGCGCGTAAAGGTAGGCGGCATTCCATTGGGGATACTGATGCAGCCGGATGGCTCGCGGGCGTTCGTGGCCGATTCTCAGAGCGGAGTGGTGGTCGTGCTGGACCTGAAGACAAGAAAGGTTACGGGAAAGATCGAGACGGGAACGGCGCCGGACGGTATGGCATGGGTGGGGAAGTAGGATTCGGTGGTAGAAATGTAGCGGATGTGCGGGGCTGAGGCCGGGCGTGGCCGACGCGAACCAGAAAAATACACTTTGCAACTTCGCTTTTTATTCGCCTCCAGAGAAGAAGTCTGTAATAATCTGAAAATCAAGCCAGATGCGCTGGAGATTGTCGCGACGGGAGTACGCGCTTTCCGTTGAAAACGCGACTGACGTGGGCTGCGATGAGGTGCTAGTCTGGGCCGTCGTTATTTTCAAACTGGGCAATCATTCGAGCCGGTTCATTTCGGCAGGGGCCCCTGAGGGAGTGCGGTACTTATGGCGGATGAACGTAACAAGGCGATTGACCTTGCGCTATCGCAGATCGAAAAGCAGTTTGGCAAGGGTTCCATCATGCGGCTGGGGAACAAGGAAGCGATTGTTCCCATCTCGGTCATTCCGACCGGAGCCATCTCCTTCGACGCCGCATTGGGCGTAGGCGGAGTTCCGCGCGGCCGCGTGGTCGAGGTGTTCGGGCCGGAGTCGTCGGGCAAAACGACGATCACGCTGCAGATCATCGCGGAGGCGCAGAAGGCGGGCGGCATGGCGGCTTTCATCGACGCCGAGCACGCGCTGGATCCGGCGTACGCGAAGAAGTTGGGCGTGGACGTCGACAATCTGCTGGTGTCGCAGCCGGATTACGGCGAGCAGGCGCTGGAGATCACCGAGGCGCTGGTGCGCTCGGGCGCGATCGATGTGCTGGTGGTGGACTCGGTTGCTGCGCTGGTTCCCAAAGCTGAACTTGACGGCGAGATGGGCGACAGCCACGTTGGATTGCAGGCGCGCCTCATGTCACAGGCACTCCGGAAACTGACCGGTACGGTATCGAAGTCACGTACGTGCCTCATCTTCATCAACCAGATCCGCGAAAAGATCGGCGTGATGTTCGGAAACCCGGAGACGACTACGGGTGGACGTGCCCTGAAGTTCTATTCGTCGGTGCGTATCGATATCCGGCGCATCGCGGCCATCAAGGACGGCGACGCCGTTGTGGGTTCACGGACAAAGGTGAAGGTAGTCAAGAACAAGACAGCCGCACCGTTCCGCGAAGCCGAATTCGACATCATGTACGGCGAGGGCATCTCGAAGGAAGGCGACATGATCGACATCGCCGTCGAGAACAACCTGCTGGAAAAGTCGGGATCGTGGTTCAGCTACAAGGGCGAGCGGATCGGCCAAGGTCGCGAGAACGCCAAGGCGTTCCTGAAAGAAAACAAGGACATGGCGACGAGACTCGAGGCCGAAGTTCGCAAGGCGCTCGGGTTGGACAAGCCTGCCGCGGTACCTCCTCCCGAGCCAGCGGCTCCGGAGCAGAAGGCCACCGCAGCTGCGGCAACAACGCGGCCGGAACAGCAGGGCCGTCCGGTGCCAACGCGAAGATAGTTTTCCCTTTGATCGATGACGTAGGAGAGGGCGGGAACGTTCCCGCCCTTTCTCACGTATATCCATACGAGAGAAGGAACGTCTATCTACAATGCGCACCGGAGTTCGCAGACTTTCTCTGCTGTTGATCCTCGTGCTGGCGCTTGCGACGGCGTCGTCGCCACAGGCCTCTGATGCGCCGATCCGGATCCTATTTATCGGCAACAGCTATACGTATGTGAACAATCTGCCGGCGATGTTGTCGAGACTGGCGGAGTCGTCGCGTCCGGCGCGGATGCTGCATGGTGAGTTTGCCGGCGTCGGCGGCGGCACCCTGATGTCGCATTGGCGTGGTGGACGCGCTGTGGAGATGATTCGCGGCGGCGCCTGGGACTACGTGGTACTGCAGGAGCAGAGCATGCTAGCCGGGCCCCGTGTGAATGGGCGGCCGATCATGGGCGATCCAGAGACGAGCGGGTTTTACGAGGCGGGGCGACTGTTCGATGCAGAGATCAAGAAGGGCGGGGCGCGAACAGTTTTCTACCTGACGTGGGCCCGAAAAACCCGACCCGAGATGCAGGCGCGGCTGAACGATGGGTACATGAGGATCGCGCGAGAGTTGAATGCGCTGCTCGTGCCGGTGGGTCCGGCCTGGCAGAGAGCGCGACAGCAACATCCAACTATCGAGTTATATGTGGAAGATGGAAGTCACCCGTCGAGTGCCGGGACGTTCCTGGCCGCGGCGGTGTTCTACGCGACGCTGTTCGGGGATAAACCCGATTCGGGGCTGAAGGAATTTCGCGGTCCGGCGTGGGACGGTGCGGTTCAGCGGTTCGTCGCGACGAAGTCCGTGCCCATCGCAAAGTTCGACCGAAGGCTGATCAAGCAATTGGAGTCGGTCGCGTGGGAGACGGCTTCGAAGTTCCAGCACGTCCCGGCGGCTCCGACGAAGCCTGCGCCCCAGGAGTTGCCGACGCTCCCGGCAGAGCGAGCCGCTATTGATGCAGCAGAGCTTCAGGGCAGGTGGGTCGGCGAGCTGAAACTTTACGCCGAAGAGCAGGGCATGTCCCCAGCGAGCTTCGAGTTGGAATTGACTCCAGAGGGCACGCTGGCGGGTGTTGCGACGATAAGGTTCAAGTCTGCAGCCAGACAGCCTGTGAAAGCGGCGCTACAGGATGCCGAAGTTTCCGGCGACGTACTGACGTTCCGGATGCAAGACGCTCAGCATTTCCGCGGAATCATCGAATTCAGGGCAGTGCGGACATCGACTGGGCTGGTTGGCACGGCCGAACTCCGGGAACCGAATACGGGAGCGTTGTTCGCAGGGAGCTGGACAGCGAAGCGGGACTAGGCGGCGCAGTCGATGAGCGCCTGCTCTACTGACTCGCAGGCTTCGAGAAGGCCGGAGACGTTGGTCAAACCGAGCATCTCCTGAACTCGAGGACTTGGAGTGGTATAGCGGAGCTTCTTGCCAGCCGTGCGAGCGGTAGCGATGCAGCCACAGAGAGCACCCACCCCGGCGCAGTCAATCGCGGTCACAGATTTCAAATCCAGGATGACGGAGCGGTGCGAAGCCAGCAATTCGTGCAGCGCCTCGGAAAACAAGTATGCCGGTGCACCGAGGGTGAGACGTCCAGCGAATTCCAGCACTGCGACGTCACCGCTCTCTATCGTCCGCACCGACATGTTGAATCCGTGTACCTCGCGCATGAAGTCTCCCAACCAACCGTTAGACGGAATTCTCCGCCCCAAGTAAGCATACGAGGATGGTGTTAAGAGACGATGAATGCCGGAGGGCGCTGCACCGGTGTGTGGAGATGTTGCCGCGCAGG
>Ga0196976_1000434_pt1 | contig 26661 bp, 25 predicted proteins | sample S3v_513CmetaG_FD_148644 | JGI IMG/M metagenome (GOLD analysis project Ga0196976, IMG submission 148644) | Soil microbial communities from Anza Borrego desert, Southern California, United States - S3+v_5-13C | ecosystem: Environmental > Terrestrial > Soil > Desert | place: USA: California...
AACCACTGATGCTACAGGTGCCCCAGTCCGAAGCGAGACGGGAGTCACCGGGACGACAACAATCAGGAGTAATGCCGGCGCCACAGGTACAACAAACACCGGCGTCACGGGTACGACAGGTACGACTGGTACTGCAGGAACAGGCTCTACAGGAGCAGGAGGTACAGGGAGCGTGGGCGGCACAGGGAGTGCCGGTGGTGCAGCTGGTGGACAGTAAACGGCTGAGCAAGCGCTATGTACCCTAATGCACATTTCCCCGCTGCGCTTTTGTATAGCATTGCATGGTCAACAATAATCACGATAGGAGCACTATCATGTACCGAATAGCATCTTTGATTTTCCTCGGGCTGGCCTCATTGCCCAGTCTTGCAGCCACGGATGCGACAGAAACGACCCCAAGTTCCGGCCAATGGAGCACCATCGTCGCCATCTTGGATAGCTCTAATAATCACTACCTGCTGAAGACTGCCATTGCTGACAGTCCTGCCGCCTGTATGACTGAGCTGCAACAGATCGCCGGCAAGGTGAATGAAACAGGTGGGGTCATCTGGACTACACCAGACAAGAAAAACATGAGCTACCAGAAGGAAACTTCTCCTCCCAACTATGAATACAAGCAGGCAAAAGTGCTCGAACTGCGATGTGTTCGCGAACCCTTTGAGGGAGAACTGGTTTCGAAATAGTCATTGAATCATGTTCAAGCCGCTGCATGCAGCGGCTTTTTTATTGCCAGCCGCTTGCACTGTTAACCAGCGTACTGTTGCCCTTAGGGCCAAGTCGATAATAAATGGGCACATCAACCGAGGTGACAGCCATGAATAAAGTGATTTGGGCCCCTTACTCGGGGATACTAGCCGCAGGGCTATTACTGTTTTCTGCCATGCCACTGCAAGCCGCGACCCTCAGCGATGAGGAGATCGTGGCGATCGTCGCCATCGCCAATGTCAATGAACTCAATGCCGGAAAGCTCGCTAAATCAAACGCCTACCAGGAGAAGGTGCGTGAATTCGCGGCCAAAATGATCAAGGATCATCGCGAAATGGATCAGAAAACCGGCAAGCTTGCGGTCAAGCTCAGGCTGAACCCACTGCCTACTGAGCTGGGTGAGTCCTTGAAAGCGCAAGGAAACGATGTGATGGAAAGCCTTAAGATCGCGCCTAAAGGGCCCATATTTGATAAGGAGTACATGGAAAGCCAGGTGCAGATGCACGAGCAGGTGCTCAACTTGTTCAATAACGAGCTCATCCCCAACGCCAAGAATGCACAGCTGAAAGCTCTGCTGCAGAAATCCAGCAAAGACATCGAATCACATCTTGAACATGCCAGACAGTTGCATGAGGAAATCACGGCCAACATATAGCGGCTATCCTATGGCTAGCTGAGCGGTCCAACTTTCTAGAGTTCTTTGAATTCAAGACATTAAAAAAGCGGGCAGGTCCCGCTTTTTTAATGCCCTGCTAATGGCTACCTGCTTGCAGCGCTCTGGCTACCCCGGCTCGACTGGCCAGACCTGCTGCCGCTCCGGCTAGCGCCTTGCCCACTTCTATTGCTCTTGGCGCTCCTGCTGCGGCTTTGGCCGCCCTTGCGACCAGCTTCACGTGCTTCTTCAGAAGTGAATTCGTGCGCTGTGCCCTTGTTATGAGCTGCCTGGCCGCCCTTGCGTCCGGCTTCACGGGCTTCCTCGGGCGTAAACTCGTGAGCCGTACCTTTTTGATGAGCTGCCTGCCCACCCTTGCTGGCGATTTCACGCTGCTTTTCCCGGTCCATCGAAGCGAACCCCCGGTTACTGGTACCTGAATTCTGAGCCATGATCAATTTCTCCTATCAATGAAAATCTGGGTAATCCTTGAAACAGTGCTGGTTCTTCCCGGTATCAAGAAGATGGGGTCAGTTATAGCAACCCAAGGTGATGAGTTATGTCGGATAGCCAACCCAAACCCGGATATTTTCAAAGAATGGGCGATACCGTGGAAAGCGCGCAGAATATGGATGAGCTGCAGGGGAGGCTTACAACAGGGCTTCGAATTCGTTGGGAGGCAGCGGCCTGGAGAACAGGAAGCCCTGGCCAAAGTCGCAACCCGCTTTGGACAGCAGCTCGCATTGCTCCTCGGTCTCCACGCCTTCTGCCGTTACTTTCATGCCCAGTGTATGCGCCATCACGATGATGGCCTTGCATAAGGCCATGTCGTCAGGATTATGGGAAAGGTTGCGGATAAAGGTCTGGTCTATCTTGAGATTATCGATATCGAATTTCTGCAGGTAGGACAACGATGAATATCCCATGCCAAAATCATCCAGCGATACCTGCATGCCTGCCTCGCGCATGCGCAGCAGCTGCTCGGTCGTCACGCTGCTGGCGTTGAGCAGCACATTCTCGGTGATCTCGACGACGATACTCTGCCCGGGCAGGCCCAGTCGGTTGAGGTACGCGGGCCAAGATTCGGGGGAGTGGTGTTCATTCTGGAACTGGGCCGGGGACTTGTTGATGCTGACCTGGAATGGGATCTGGTAGGCCTTTCTCCATTTGGCCGTCTGCTGCGCTACCTCCCGGAATACCCAATTGCCAATGTCGACAATAAGCCCGGTATCTTCCGCAATCGGGATGAACTCATTGGGGCTGATATTTCCGAGCTTGGGATGTTCCCAGCGGATTAAGGCTTCAGCCTTGGCGATGTCGCCATTCACCAGGTCAACGATGGGCTGGTAGACAATGCTGAATTGATTACCGGACAGCGCCAGGCGCAGATCATTTGCCATGCGCAGCCGTGCCTGCGCGGCCTCCTGCATGGAGGGCGTGAAGTAACGGTAGCAATTACGGTTCTGGTGCTTGGCTGCATACATCGCCTGATCCGCGTTCTTGAGCAGCTGTTCGAGGCGGCTGCCATCTTGTGGGTATATGGTGATGCCGATACTTGCCGTGACATAGGCAATTTCGTTGTCAATGCGGAACGGCTCGGCTAACCGTTGCAGGATTTTCTGGGCGATGCGCTGCACCGTCTCCAGCTCATCCAGCTCGCCCAGGATAACTGTAAATTCATCCCCGCCCATACGGGCTACGGTGTCAGAGTCGCGCACGCAGCCTTGCAATCGCCTGGCCGCGTCCTTGAGCAGCAGGTCGCCGACATCATGGCCCAGCGTATCGTTGATTTCCTTGAAATGATCCAGGTCCAGGAACATCAACGCCAAGGGCTTGCCTGCACGGTGTGACTTCTTGATCTCGTGATCGAGCCGATCAAGAAACAGCGTTCGGTTCGGCAGATCGGTGATCGCATCATAATGGGCAAGCCGCAGGATCTGCTCCTCGCTTTTCTTACGCTGGGAAATGTCGCGGAAAGTCACCACCACCCCGGTAAACTTGTCCCGCTTGTAAATGGGGGTACAGGTATATTCCACCAGAAAGCTGCCCTCCTCACTGCTCCAGAAGCTTTCCTCGGCCACCTGTTGCGTACGCCCGGTGCGTAACGCCTGGGCGATGGGTGAAGCGCCGAAATCGTAAGGCTGGCCGTCGGGCAATGCTTTTGGCATCAAGGTACGGATATCCCGCCCTTGCAGCTGCTCCATTTTGTAGCCCAGCATATGCGCTGCGGCTGGGTTGATGAATGTAATGATGCCTTTGAGGTTGAGGCCGAAAATGCCATCCCCCGCTGAATTGAGAATCAGGCGATTTTCCAGTTCGGACTCAGCGAGCTTCTCCATCGCGGAGAACAGCACCTCATCCGCCATGCGTTTGTCCGTCACGTCCTGCACTACAGCCAGATATTGCGTCGGCTTCTGGCCATGCCCCCATAACGCCGTGCAGGTAATATCTACCCACCGGATGGACTCGTCTTTGCGAACCAATCTCTTCTGCACGTTGTATTCGGTAATCTCACCGCTCAGCAATTTGGCTGAGCGTGAATCCTGGATAGTGCGGTCATCAGGATGCGTAACCTCCCGTCGAGTCATAGACCGCAGCTCCGCCTCGGAGTAGCCCGTGATTTCGCAATACTTCCTGTTGACCTGGATAAACCGCCCATCCTTCGCATCACACAAAATCACACCGACGCTTGATAAGTCGAATAAGGTGCGGAAGCGGAGCTCGCTCTCGCGCAATGCCGTTTCCACCTGCTTGCGTTGCAGGATGTCTTGCTGCAGGGTTTTCGCTGCCTTTTGCAGCTCGGCATTGGCGCTATCAATCTTTTGCACGTTTTTGATAATACTGTCAATGATGTAGGCAATGGCTGTACTGGCTACACCGAAAAAGACCAAGGCAGGGATATTCTCTGCCTTGAATTGTAAAGACATCATAGGCCCAGAAAATACATATTCACTGGCAAGCAGGCTCAGCACGATGACCAGCAAGGCCGGGCGAAACCCACAGATCAAGGCTGCAATGACCACTGCGGGATAAAAAGTGACAAACGGCATCCCTGGTCCCATATTGATGACGAGCCGTAAAATAAAAGCGACGACAAATACGGTAAAGGCAATGAGGTAAAGGCGAACAGAATCCTGAGCACTACCGTTCGTTTTTGATAGGGAAGTCATCGGGGGTTTGCCAGATACCTCTAGCTGCGACATATCAAAACTGGAAATTCAGCGTTTTTCAAAATAGAATCCCGGTGCTTTGCCAACCGTCAAGCTTTCCTTGAAGCTGGGCTATTCACAGTTCGTTAACCAACTTAATCTCCCACATTATTGATGAGCTTACGTGCGCTAACCGGCGTGACACAGCAGTGCTAATTAGGCAAAATGGCGGGTCTGGCAGTTTGGCCACTAATTTTTATATAGCTTTGGCTTCAAATAACTAGCGCCGGCCACTTGCTTCGCCAGCGTGAATAATTAAAAGGGTTTGTAATGTCCGATTACGTCATTCCATTTGAGAACCTGCGCATCAAGGATGTGCCTGCCGTGGGAGGCAAGAATGCCTCGCTGGGCGAAATGATCAGCCAGCTGACAGCCAATGGTGTTCGTGTGCCCACGGGCTTTGCCACTACCGCGCAAGCCTATCGGGAATTCCTGGCACAGAACGGCCTGACCGCGCGCATCAATGCCGAGCTCGACAGGCTGGATGTGGATGACGTGACGGCGCTTGCTGAATGCGGCAAGAAAATCCGCGACTGGATTGTAGAAGCACCCTTCCCGCAGCCTCTGCTCGATGCGATTACCGAACACTACAAGAAACTCACGGCTGGTTCCGATGACGGTGCAACCTTTGCCGTGCGTTCTTCCGCCACGGCTGAGGATTTGCCAGACGCTTCCTTCGCCGGTCAGCAGGAAAGCTTCCTGAATATTGTCGGCCTCGAGAATATTCTGCATGCCATCAAGGAAGTTTTTGCTTCCCTATACAACGACCGCGCCATCTCCTACCGTGTCCATAAGGGCTTTGTGCATGCCGATGTCGCCCTATCTGCCGGTGTGCAACGCATGGTGCGCAGCAACCTGGGCAGCTCCGGCGTGATGTTTACCATGGACACTGAATCAGGCTTCAAGAACGTCGTTTTTATCACTGCCTCCTATGGCCTGGGCGAAACCGTGGTGCAAGGCGCAGTCAATCCCGACGAATTCTATGTACATAAACCATTGTTGGCCGAAGGCAAACCCGCCATCGTTCGCCGCACGCTGGGCTCCAAGCTCATCAAGATGGTGTTCAGCGACAGCAATACGGCAGGCAAGAGCACGCATACCGTACCTAATAGCCCAGAAGAATCGGCACGCTACTCGCTGACAGACGAAGAAGTGCTGGAACTGGCCCGGTTCGCTGTCATCATTGAAAAACATTATGGCTGCCCTATGGACGTGGAATGGGGCAAGGATGGCGTAGACGGCAAGCTCTATATCCTGCAAGCACGGCCTGAGACCGTGAAATCGCAGGAAAAAAACGGCAGTATCATTGAAAAATTCCAGCTCAAGGGTACCGGCCAGGTACTGGTCACCGGCCGTGCAGTGACGCAGAAGATCGGCATTGGCCCAGTGCGTGTGGTGAAACATGCCTCTGAAATGAATACTGTTCAGCCCGGTGACGTACTGGTCGCAGACATGACCGACCCCAACTGGGAACCCGTCATGAAACGTGCTTCGGCGCTCGTCACCAATCGCGGCGGCCGTACTTGTCATGCCGCCATCATCGCACGTGAACTGGGTATTCCCGCCATCGTGGGTACTGGCAATGCGACCGAAATGCTCAAGGACGGCGATATCGTCACCGTCTCTTGCGCCGAAGGCGAAACCGGCAACGTCTACCCAGGCAAGCTTGACTTCACCTTCACCCAGGAAACCGAATCAGCGTTGCCGCCTGCGCCTATCAAGGTCATGATGAACGTCGGCAATCCGGACATGGCGTTCAGCTTCTGCCAGATCCCGAACGACGGCGTAGGTCTCGCCCGCCTGGAATTTGTCATTAACAACATGATCGGCGTGCACCCCAAGGCAATTCTGAATATCGACAGCGTTCCTGCCGATATGCAGGCCGAGATTCGCAAACGTGCAGGTGGTTATGAAAGCCCCCGTCAGTTCTATATCGACAAGCTGGCTGAAGGCGTGGCAACGATTGGCGCTGCCTTCTGGCCCAAACCGGTGATTGCCCGCATGTCCGACTTCAAGTCAAACGAATACCGCAAGCTCATCGGTGGTGAAATCTACGAGCCGGAAGAAGAAAACCCCATGCTGGGCTACCGCGGTGCTGCACGCTACATCGCCGAGGACTTCCGCGACTGTTTCGAGCTCGAGTGCCTGGCGATGCGCAAGGTACGCGAAGAAATCGGCCTGACCAACGTGGAACTCATGATCCCCTTCGTGCGCACCCTGGATGAAGCACGTGCCGTCATTGACATTCTGGCTAGCTTTGGCCTGAAGCGCGGTGAACACGGCTTGCGCCTGATCATGATGTGCGAAGTGCCGTCCAATGCCATTCTCGCCGAAGAATTCCTGCAGTATTTCGATGGCTTCTCAATAGGCTCCAATGACCTCACCCAGTTGACCCTGGGTGTGGATCGTGACTCCGGCTTGCTGGCCAGCAGTTTTGACGAACGTGACCCTGCCGTTCTGGCATTGCTGCGTTCCGCCATCAATACTGCCAACCGGCTACAGAAATATGTGGGCATTTGCGGCCAGGGGCCTTCGGATCATCCGGACTTTGCCGAATGGCTGGTGGATCAGGGCATCCAATCAGTTTCATTGAATCCGGATACTGTGATCAACACCTGGAAGCTGCTGACCAAAGCAAAATAGGCATCCTTCGGGATAAGGATAGGACATGCACCAGCGAACTGTGTTCTTTGTCTCTGACGGGACGGGTATTACCGCGCAATCCCTCGGGCAGCTGCTGGCGCATTTTCCGGACGTCCCTTTCCGCCAGGTGCGGCTGCCGTTCACCAATTCTATCGAGAAGGTGAACGACGCCGTCCAGCAGATCACCAAGGCTGGCAGTGAAGACCCCGGCCGGCCTATCGTCGTCATGTCCGTCGGCAATACCGATTTACGTCGGCTGATGAAAGAAACCGATGCTTTCTACATCGACCTCTTCTCGCTATTTATCGACCCCTTGAGTCAGGAACTCAACCAGGCGCCGCTCACCGGTGCTGGTATTGCCCATAGTGTGATGGGCCACAGCTACCATGAACGCATGGAAGCCATCAATTTTACACTGGGGCATGATGATGGCATGAGCGAGCACGGGCTGGAGGAAGCGCAGGTCATCCTCATCGGCGTATCGCGCTGTGGCAAAACACCGACCAGCCTTTATCTGGCGATGCAGTTCGGCATCAAAGCGGCCAACTACCCCTTGATCCCCGAGGATTTCGAGCGAGGCACATTGCCTGAGGTGCTGCATGGATACCCGGAAAAACTCTTCGGCCTAACCATCAATCCGGACCGGCTGCATCGCGTGCGTAGCGAACGCCGTCCCAATAGTTTCTATGCTTCACTGGAAAATTGCCGCAGCGAAGTCCGCCTGGCAGAAGAGCTCATGCAGCGCAGCAATGTGCCCTGGATAGACTCCACCAGCCGTTCGATCGAAGAGCTTTCCACCACCATCCTGCAGCAAATTCGGCTGCCGGTAAAACGCTAAACCCTCCCACATCCTGTCCGCACTAGGTACGCCAGGCCACAGATTTTTGCGGCTGGCTCATCTATGGTTTCCCTATGCCAAGAGCCATTTGGAAAGGTGCGATCAGCTTTGGTCTCGTGCATATTCCGGTAGAGCTTTATCCGGCTGAAAGCCAGAAAGGGTTAGACCTGGATCTGCTTGACCGCAGGGATTTTGCGCCTGTCGGATACAAGCGTTACAACAAGGAAACCGGCAAGGACATTGACTGGAACGATATCGTCAAAGGCTATGAGTATGAAAAAGGCCAGTATGTCGTACTCTCCGACGAGGACCTGAAGCGTGCCAATGTCGAGGCCACGCAGACAATCGACATCCTGTCTTTTGTTGATACAGAAGAAGTCCCTCCCATCTATTTCGAGCAGCCCTACTATTTAGCCCCTACCAAGGGCGGAGACAAGGTCTACGTCCTGTTGCGCGAAACACTCAGGAAAGCCGGCAAGATTGGCATTGCCCAAGTCGTTATCCGCACCAAGCAACGGCTCGCAGCCCTGCTGCCCATGGATAACGCCATTGTGCTCAACCTGTTGCGTTACGGCGATGAGATCCGTCCATTGAAGGACATCAATTTGCCTGATGCTACCTCTAAAAAGGCCGCCGTTTCTGACAAGGAGATCAAGATGGCCATGTCCCTGCTGGAAGATATGACTGAATCCTGGGATCCGATGGCCTATCACGACACTTATCGCGAAGATGTCATGGCGCTGGTCGAGAAGAAAATTGAGGCCAACCAGACCAAGACGGTGACTCAACCGGAAAAAGTTGAGGAAAGCCGCCCGGCTGCCAGTAACGTGGTCGATCTTATGGAACTGCTCAGGAAGAGTATCGACAGCAAAAAAACCGGTAGCAAGGAAACTGCTAGCAAGGAGCCCGCAGGTAAAACATCCACTGCCAAGTCTACGAAAAAGGCAGATGAGAAAATTGAAAGGCAAAGCGTACAGAAAAAATCCGCCGAGAAGAAACCAGCAGGCAAGCGAACTGCACCTCCTGCGGTAAGAAAGCCACCAACCAAGGCCTCTGACAAAGTACGAGCAAGGGCGTAAGCATGGGATTACAGAAATACTGGGAGAAGCGCGACTTCAACATTACTCCGGAACCGCGCGGCAAAGTCGTCAAGACAGGCGAAGAGCTGAGCTACTACATCCAGGAACATCATGCGCGTCGTTTGCATTATGACTTCCGCCTTGAGCTGGACGGCACACTCAAAAGCTGGGCCGTACCCAAAGGGCCCAGTCTCGACCCTTCGGAAAAGCGTCTGGCTGTGCATGTCGAGGACCATCCGCTGGAATACGGCACATTTGAAGGCGATATTCCCGAGCATCAGTACGGTGCTGGTCATGTGAAGCTGTGGGATCGTGGTACCTGGACACCCCTGGGCAACCCAAGCAAGGACTATCGCCGAGGACGGCTTAAGTTCCGTCTGGATGGCGTGAAGCTTTCTGGTGTCTGGAACCTCGTACGCATGCCTATGCGTGAAGAAGGCAAGGACAACTGGCTGCTGATCAAGGAAGACGACGAAGAAGCACGTAGCGGTGATGAGGCGCACATCACAACCCTGCGACCTGAAAGTGTTTCTGATAATCCACCCGGCACACGCAAGATTTGGCAATCCAACCGAGCTGTGGATGCATCACCCGAAACAGCAAAAACCAAGGCAAGCAAAAGCGCCAAGCCCAGTAAAACGACAACAGCTTCTACAAGCGCCAGCCTAGCCAAGGTGGCTGGCGCCAAAAAGATGGCTATGCCCGACATGATCAGTCCCCAGCTCGCCACCCTTGCACCGCATGCACCTGAAGGCGATGACTGGTTGTCGGAGATCAAGTTCGATGGCTACCGTGCAGTAACGCGTATCGGGAACGGCAAGGTCAGCATGTTCACGCGTGCAGCCAATGACTGGACTGACAAATGGGAACAAATCGCAGGCGTTATAGGAAAGCTTCCAGTCAAACAAGCCTGGCTGGACGGTGAGGTTGTAGCGCTTGATGCAGAAGGCAACATCAGCTTCCAAGCTCTGCAGAACATGGCGCGTAGCGGCAAGAAAGCCAGGCTTGCTTATTACGTCTTCGACCTCGTCTACCTGGATGGGTATGACCTCAGTGAAACGCCGCTTATTGAACGCAAACGCCTGCTCAAAGAAATTTTTGACGGTGCGACACAAAGTGACGTCATCAGGTACAGCGATCATATTGTTGGCGGTGCACAGCAAGTCTTCGAACATGCCTGCATGCATGGCATGGAAGGGATTGTGGTCAAACGTGCAGATACCGGTTACCTGCAATCGCGCGGACGCGCCTGGCTTAAGGTCAAATGCCTGCAACGGCAGGAATTTGTCATCGGGGGCTATACGGATCCTGCAGGGTCGCGCGAGGAATTCGGCGCCCTGCTCGTCGGCGTGTACGACGATAAACAGCAGCTGCAATATGCAGGCCGTGTGGGTACGGGTTTTGATGCGGCTTTGCTCAAGTCAGTCTCCAAGGATTTCAAGCATCTCGAGCAGACTAAGGCTCCATTTCATAATCCACCCAAAGGTTATGAAGCGAAAGGCGTACATTGGCTCAAGCCTGAGCTGGTAGCCGAAATCAACTTTGCCCAATGGACTGACAGCGGTTCTATCCGCCATGCCTCTTTTGCGGGCCTGAGAAAGGACAAGCCGCCACAAGAGATCCGGCGCGAGGAGCCGCTTTCAGAACGCGAGCTCAAGAAGGCGGAGAAGGAAGCGGCAAAGGCAGATGTAGTCAAACCAGATGTTGCCAAGGACGAAACCCGATCTGCGCCCTCTTCCTCTGGGGGGAAAAAGGGTACAGCCACCGTTGCCGGCGTTAACATTACGCACCCATCGAAAATACTCTTCCCTGGCATAGGTTTAACCAAGCTTGAGCTCGCCCAATACTATGAGCGTGTAGCCGATTGGATATTGCCCCATTTGAAAGACCGGCCGCTGACACTGGTACGCTGTCCCGACGGCGGCGAAAAGGAATGTTTTTTCCAGAAGAACGCCAAGGAAACCACGCCTGCCGAGGTAGGTCGCATTGTAGTACCGGTAGACGGTACCTCGACTTACATGGAAGCAGAGTCAGTCAAAGCACTCATTGGACTGATCCAAATGGGTGTATTGGAGCTGCATACCTGGGGTTCGCACGAGGGCTCGCTGGAATTGCCGGATCGCATGATTTTCGACATTGATCCTGCGGAAGGTCTCGATTGGGATCGGGTTGTTGAAGCTGCGCTGTTGATACGTTCGCTGCTGGAAGAAATAGGCTTGCGGAGTTTTCTCAAAACCACGGGCGGCAAAGGCTTGCATGTCGTCACACCCCTGAAACCTGAGCGCGACTGGGATGAGATCAAAGCCTTCTCGAAATCCATTGCCGAACACCTCTCGCGCACCTTGCCCGACCGTTTCACGGCCAACATGTCCAAGAGCAAACGCACGGATCGTATCTTCATTGATTACCTGCGCAATGGGCTGGGCGCGACTGCGGTGGCGGCTTATTCAACGCGCGCCAAGCCTAATGCCCCGGTATCAGTACCGGTTGCCTGGGAGGAATTGGAATCCGACTTGCGCTCCAATAGCTATACTGTGCGCAATATCTTTGAGCGGCTGGACAATCTCAAACAGGACCCGTGGAAAGACTATTTCAAGCTGCAGCAACGGATTACGGATGACATGCTGCGGCTTTTCGACTAGTCAAAGCGCTTATTCAGCCGAAACGGTAGTGTTTGCGTAGCGGTTTCTTGACTTCCCAGGTGCACGTCATGCCGGAAGGGAAGGTAACCAGATCGCCAGCGCCAAAACTGACGGGTTCTCCGCCATTAGGTGTTACCACCACTTCACCCTCCAATACATATGCGACTTCCTGCTCGCTATATGACCAGGGGAATTTCGAAACCTCCTTGGACCAAGTCGGCCAGCTGTTCACGCCCAGTTCCTTGAGCCGAGCTTCGCTGGGTGAATGCTCAACAGTAATTTTGCTCATGATGATCTCCTTCAGTTGATGCTGTCCTATGGTAGAACGTTTCCAATACGTGTTCCAGCTCCTCTCGAGTTGACGCCCACCCCGCGTGCAAGCTAACTTAGGTGTTTTCCAAGCTGAACAAGTCATGACAAAAAAATCATCGTGGACAGAACTGGTACAGCCCGAAGATCGGCAGGAATCCTTTCTAAGCCTGTCCAGTAGCGTAGAACGCGCCTCCACTGTGGTCTTCAAGGATGTGAAGAGCCTGCGCCAACGCAACTGGCGGGACAAATCACAATACACCTATGGCCTGCTTGGTACGCCTACGACACGCAAGCTCGAGCGTAAACTGGCGATGCTGGAAGGCGGCAGACATTGTGTTTTGACCCCCTCTGGTCTTGCCGCGATCAGTCTCACGATGCTTGCACTACTCAAGCATGGCGACCGCGTGCTGATCCCCAGCAATACTTACGAGCCGGCGGCTGAAGTGTGTCGATTCATGGCCAACAATTTCGGCATAGTTTGGGACTATTACGACGCCCTATATCCGGAAAGCATTGAATTCACACCCAATACGCGTTTGCTGTGGGTCGAAACACCGGGCTCGCTCACCATGGAAGTAGCTGATCTGCCTGCCTTGGCAGCAATTGCACACAAGTATGATGCCCTGGTCGTCATTGATGCGACCTGGGGGGCAGGAATCGCCATGCCAGTGTTTGAGCTGGGTGCGGACATTTCCATTCAGGCTTTGACTAAGTACCAATCCGGTGGCAGCGATGTGCTCATGGGTAGCATAGTTGTACACGACGAGCGGTTGCATAACAGGCTGCTGGAGACGAACACCGCCTTGGGTCTTGGCGTAAGCCCTGAGGATTGCTATTTCATATTGCGGAGTTTGCCGCATTTGCGGCTGCGCTATGAAGCACAGGATAGGGCGGCGCGGGAAATCGCTTCATGGTTTAAACAGCAATCCGCCGTTTCCCAGGTGCTGCATCCTGCCCTTCCAGATTCACCCGGGCACGAGATCTGGAAACGCGATTTTTCGGATGCAGCCAGCCTGTTCTCGATTGTTTTCAAACCTGAGATATCCCAGGCTCGCATTGATGCGTTTATTGATGCCCTGGAGTTGTTTCGCATCGGTTTTAGTTGGGGCGGCAGCGTAAGTCTGGCACTGCCTTTCGAAATCAACCGTGCACGTAAGGATTTCCCCTACCGAGGTTCTCTTGTACGGTTTTATATTGGATTGGAAGAACCGCAGGATTTGCTCAACGACCTTACCCAAGCCCTAAAATACCTTGACAAAGGACTTTAAGTTATCTTCCAACTAGATTGATTTATAAAGAATTAGAATGAATCCTGTTCCGGTCTTGTCAAGCCATGTTTGCTCTAACTGCCATCCACAGCCTTGCGCCATGGAATCCAGATTATCCAAGGAGTACTTGTAGCTATTTTCGGTGTGAATGGTTTCGCCAGGCTCAAAAATTACAAGGTGCCCTGCAATTTCGATCACTTGGGCTTGAGTACTTACCAGATGCATCTCCACCCTGCTTTCCAAACCATTGAACAAGGCCTTGTGCTGGAACTTCCCAATATCAAAATTGGCACCTAGCTCGCGGTTGATACGCACCAGAATATTCTTGTTGAACTGGGCCGTGATGCCGGCGCTGTCGTTATAGGCAGCCAGCAAGCGGTTCTTATCCTGGGTGGTATCCACCCCAAGCAGCAGCCAACCGTTATGCCTTACCAAAGCATCAAAGCTGCGTAACACCCTTTGCGCTTCCTTGGGCGAAAAATTGCCAATGGTCGAGCCTGGAAAAAATACCATCCGCTCCTGGCTTTCAGCGAACCTGAGCCTGGGCGGTACCAACTGGGCGAAGTCATGCACGTAAGGGCTGATCTCGAGCGATGGAAAATCCTGCCGTAACTGCTGGGTGGTATCCAACAGCATTTCCTCTGAAATATCGATGGGAATATATTGTTTTAGCTGGGGCAGCGCTTGCAGCAGTAATCTCGTCTTAACACTGGCCCCGCTGCCGGGCTCGATCAGCACGGCAAGGTCAGGAATCCGGCGGACCAGATCACCGGATAATTCAGGGAGCAGCTGAGTTTCCGTTCGCGTTAGATAGTATTCCGGCGTCTGAGTGATTTCCTCGAACAGCTGGGCGCCTGTTGCATCGTACAGCCACTTGCAAGGCAAGCTTTTCTGCGGTTGCGAGAGACCGTACAACACATCAGATTGAAAGGCTTCAAAGGTAGCGGGATCCATGTGGTTTTTCTGGCCATGGGATCTGGTTTTCAAGATTTCATGCTGCATTTTGGGCCAACCTCACTCCGGTAAATTGCCAGCGCTGCTGGGGATAGAAGAAATTGCGGTATGTGGGCCGTATATGTCCTTCAGGTGTAACGCAAGACCCACCACGCAACACGTACTGGCCGTTCATGAACTTGCCGTTGTACTCGCCTACTGCTCCGGCATTCGGTCTGAACCCAGGGTAGGCCTGGTAGGGACTGGCTGTCCATTCCCATACTGTCCCATATAGCTGAGTCAGGGGTTGATCCGAACCTTGTGTAGACGGGAGTGGCTGATAATATCCAGCGTCTGCAAAATGGCCCTGCCGATCTTGTTGCCTAGCGGCAAACTCCCATTCCATCTCTGTCGGCAACCGTTTGCCTGCCCATCGAGCGTAAGCGTCTGCTTCGAAATAGCTGATGTGAGCCACTGGCGCTGCTTCGTCCACAGGCATTAGGCCGTATAAGCTCATGCTGTAATAGCCACTGTCCTGCTTAACCCAATAGAGCGGCATTTGCCAATCTTCAGCTTGCACCGTAGCCCAACCATCTGCTAGCCATAATAAGGGATTGCCATACCCGCCATCCTCGATGAACGCTATCCATTCCTCATTCGTAACCAGTTGGCTCGATAGCTGGTAAGGCTCCACATAAAACTTGTGCTGCGGGAACTCATTATCGAACCCAAAGCCATCTCCCTGGTGGCCCAAGGTCTGCAATCCACCTGCAAACCCCACCATTGCACAGGATGGAGTTTCTTCTGGTCTTATGTACTCGGGAGCAGTATAAGCAGTCGGATGTAGAGGGTTCTGTGCGAGGTTAAACAAAATATCGGTGAGAAAGAGCTCCTGATGCTGCTGTTCATGATGCAAGCCAAGCTCGACAATGTTCTGCAGCTCCGGTGAAATACCTGCCTTCAAGACATCAGTCATCACCTCGTCGAGGCGGGCACGATATACCAGCACATCGCGCAAATCTGGCCGCGTGATGAGCCCACGCATTGCCCGTGGGTGACGATAGCCAATAGCCTCATAGTAGGAATTGAACAGGTAGCGATAATCGTCCGATTCGGGAAACGTCTTGCCCAGCTGTCTCAGCACAAACTCCTCAAAAAACCAGGTCGTGTGTGCCAGATGCCATTTCCCCGGGCTGACAAACTCTGCGGCTTGTATGGTCAGGTCCGCTTCAGATAAAGGGTTTGCTAGATTGAACGTTTGGTTGCGTACCTTGAGGAACCTTGCAGCGAGCTCGAGAGACATTCTTGTTATCCTAAAAGTTGCCTTGTCCGATAGGTGCTTCATCCATGAGTGCGATCTGCTCCCGCAGCTCAAGTATGCAGTTTTGCCAGTACTGCTGGGTATTGAACCAGGGGAAGGCCAACGGGAATGCTGGGTCAAGCCAGCGCTGTGCAAGCCAGGCTGAATAATGCAGCAAGCGCAATGTCCGTAATGCCTCAATCAGATGTGTCTCCCTGGGGTTGAATTCATGAAAGTCCTCATAGCCTGCCAATAAGTCAATAAGCTGACTAGCCATTTCCGTACGCTCTCCCGACAAGAGCATCCACAGATCCTGTATAGCCGGGCCCGTCCGGCAGTCATCAAAATCTACAAAATGCGGGCCGCTATCGGTCCACAACAGATTGCCCAAATGACAATCGCCGTGCAGACGTATCATTGCAACCTCACCGGCCCGCTCATAACAGCGCTGCACACCGTCCAGTGCCTGCTTCACAACGCTACGATAAGCCTCATTGATATCTGCAGGAATAAATCCATTTTCCAACAGGTATTCACTGGATGCATGGCCAAAGGAGTGGATATCTAGCTTAGGGCGTTCCTGAAATGGCCGTATGGTCCCTAAAGCGTGGATACGGCCGATAAATCGCCCTATCCACTCCCGCACTCCACGCTGGTCTAACTCGGGGGCACGCCCACCCTGGCGAATGAAGGCTGAAAAACGATGGCCATTGAAAGCATGTAATGTAGCTCTATTGATTTCAAGCGGCGGCACAACGGGGATCTCGGCCGTCGCAAGCTCATGCAGGAACGCATGCTCTTCGTCGATTGCAGCGTCAGTCCAGCGTGCAGGGCGATAAAACTTGGCGATTAGTGGTGGCCCCTCTTCCATGCCAACTTGATAGACACGATTCTCATAACTGTTGAGCGCGAGCAGCCGCCCATCACCATGCAGGCCGATACTATCCAGCGCATCAAGAATGCAAGCGGGGTCGAGATTCGAAAATGGAGTTTGCGTCATCCCTTCATTCTACATGCTCATCCATGTAGAAAAAGTCGGGCTATTTCAAGTACGGTTGCAACCTGCGCAAGAGGCGAGGAGACTCGGGGGGAGTATCACTGCTGAAGGCATACACCTTGCCATTGGGCAAGATGAGATACTTATGGAAGTTCCACAGTGGAGGCTCATGGGTGGCCTCAATCAGTTGCTTGTAAAGCGGATTGGCATCGCCGCCTGTCACTGAGGTCTTCTCGGCCATGGGAAACTGCACGCCATAATTTTGTTTACAGAAATCCCCTATTTCCTTGTTGTCTGCTGGTTCCTGCTTGAAATCATTTGAGGGAAAGCCAACGATCAGCAATCCTCGCTCATGGTATTTCTCATGCATGGCCTCCAACTTCTCAAATTGTGGGGTAAAGCCACACTGGCTGGCAGTGTTCACGACCAGGATGGGCTGGTCACTGTGATCACATAGATCAACCGGATTGCCTTCCAAAGTTGTGAACCTGAAATTGTGGACGCCAGTACAGGCGGCCTGCGCTGTATTCATACTCAGTAACATTGCCAATGCAAACAACAGACGTCTCATCCACAACCCTTTAATAGTCGTTCAGAATATTTGTGCGATGGTTTTTGGACTGTCTGAACCTTTATCAGTTCGGCCTTGATGAGTATCTGCCTGCATCTGCAGATAGCTCCGCCACGATTACCAAAAGCGTATTGCCGTATAAAATAGCGGCTGCGAGGCGACGAGCTTAAATTCCAGCTTATCTGCATGGGTAATAGCGGGAGCTTTCTCGTTGTGGAATGGTCTGATTGACGCCCATCAAGGGAAAGCGCCTCATATGAATTCGACAGATGTAAATAGCGCATTTGTAACCTTCAACGTTAGCGAAAGAAGTCACCGTGTCAGAAATTGTAGTCGCCGCTCTCTATAAATTCGCCAGCCTGCCTGATTTCAAAGATATGCAGGCCCCATTGCTTGCGCAATGTAATGAGTATGGAATCAAAGGCACACTGCTGCTGGCGCAGGAAGGTATCAATGGCACGGTAGCTGGTTCTCGTGATGGGATTGACGCTTTACTGCAGTATCTGCGTACAGATGAGCGGCTCGCTGATATTGACCACAAGGAATCTTTTGCGGAAACAATGCCCTTTTACCGCATGAAAGTCCGGCTGAAGAAAGAGATTGTCACTTTAGGCGTACCTGGCATCGACCCTAACAAGAAGGTGGGTACGTATGTGCCACCAAAGAGATGGAATTCATTGATTTCGGATCCTGATGTCCTTGTTGTAGATACCCGCAATGCTTACGAGTATGAGATAGGCACCTTTAAAGGGGCCATCGACCCGCATACGGAGACCTTCCGTGAATTTCCGGAATTCGTCCACAAAAACCTTGATCCAGCCAAACACAAGAAGGTTGCCATGTTCTGTACCGGCGGGATTCGGTGTGAAAAAGCCTCGGCATATATGTTGGAGCAAGGCTTTGAAGAGGTGTACCACCTGCAGGGCGGCATCCTCAAATATCTTGAAGAAGTCCCAGCAGAAGAAAGTTTGTGGGAAGGGGAATGCTTTGTCTTTGATCAGCGCGTGGCAGTGAAACAGGGGCTGGAGCTTGGTGATTATGCCCTCTGTCATGCCTGCCGACATCCGATTTCACCTGAAGACAAGCTTTCTCCTGAATACCAGGAAGGAGTCTCCTGCCCCTACTGCTATGCGCAGCTCAGTGAGGAAAAGCGTCGAAGCGCTGCGGAGCGCCAAAAGCAGGTTGAGTTAGCGTTACAAAGAGGCGACGTGCACCTAGGCAAGTTGCAGAAAAAACAACAGCCCTGACAGACCGTTCACTGGAGCCTTTCCCAGAAGTACCCCTTCGGATGCATGAGCTGGTCTCAGCATTCAGTACGTTATCGCACATATTTGCTCATCATTTCTCTGCATTATTGACTCCACAAGTAACTTAATAAAACTTAAGAACAGGAGTGAATCATGTTTGCATCTAGCAATAGTCAAGCAGAAGCTCTGAACACTCACATACATGTAGGCAATCTCAATGCAGCAAGCAATATGAGCACCTGCAGTGTCTGTGGTGACACAGAAAAAAACATTTCGAATGGGGATTTACCCAAATGGTGGATCAGAGCCTGGAAGTACGGCTCAAGAGACCAGGTGCGTATCCTCTGCCCGCAGTGTGCAATAGTGATACCGCATAAATCTAAAGCTTAACTTTGATAGGGGTAAAAAAATGATTTCCAAAAATCTTAATAAAATCGAAGATGTTAGCAACTACCTGGAGCTGGCCGAGTTCTCTGAAGAGATGATTTTCAAGTTCGGCGGGCAAGAGCAGGAACAGCGCTGGATGGATATTGCCGGTGATGAGTTTGACATCGACGGTGATGACTACGACGTCGAAGACTTGATTAAGAACATTGACGATTAGTACTGGCGGAGAGGGCGGGATTCGAACCCGCGACAGAGTTACCCCTGTGCCACCTTTCCAGGGTGGTGACTTAAACCACTCATCCACCTCTCCGTGAGGCGGGGATTATATATCAATCCGCATGCCGCTCAAACAGCTGCGGTTCGCTAGCCTTGATTTTTCTGGCCTGCAGGATATAAGCCTCCGTCTCACCCTTGCCTTTCAGGGGGATATTGCCCCGTGATTCAAAGGCATAATCATCTCTCAGCAGCTCATACGTAGCTTGCGCCACTTGTATACCATTAGGGATGCCCGATTGTTCCATGCGGCTAGCCAGGTTTACAGTGTCTCCCCATAAGTCATAGCTGAACTTGGTACTGCCGATTACGCCTGCCACAACGGGTCCGCTATTGATGCCGATACGCATCTTGAGATTCTTGCCGGTCTGCATGGCCATGTTCGCCAGCTCAGCCTGCATTTCCAGCGCCATATCCGCAACCACATGCGCATGATCTGGTCGTGCATTAGGGGCGCCTGCTACTGCCATATAGGCATCACCTATCGTCTTGATCTTTTCCAATCCATGTTTTTCGGCCAATCTGTCGAATTCCGAAAATACTTGGTTCAGCAAACTAACCAGTTCAGCCGGCGGCATATTGGTTGAAAGCTTCGTGAAATCCACGAGGTCGGCAAACATGATGGTGACATCCGAATGGCTATCAGCTATCCGTGTTTCATCCGACTTCAACCGCTGAGCGACGGTCTGCGGCAGGATATTCAAAAGCAATTTCTCTGATCTGGCTTGCTCTAATTCCAAGGCATGCAGTACCCGCTCTTTCTGAGACTGGAAATATCGCATGACGATATAGAGGATGGTGGCCACGCCAGACAGGTTAATGACAAAGTAAGTATCCTTGACGTCATCCGGAATCGGCAAGGCACTACTTGCAAACAAGGCATTGAGCTGCCATGAGACTCCGGCCAGCCCCATGAACAAAGCAAACCAGGGGGTGGATTGCCGGGTACCTAATATCATCAGCGCGCCTACTGGTGAGAGGATGGCCCAAATGGCGACACCACTGGAAGCTTCGAATCCGCCGATGACCCACTGCATAAAAAAGGGCATAACCAGCAGCATGACCAGCTGGGTAAATATGAAATAGGCAAAGCGTTTGAAGTGGTAAAAAAAGAACAGGCTAACGTACGAGATGATGATGTAGACGTATGGAACCGCTGCGATGAAGGCATAACCATCACCCAAACTGGAGAGTGTAAATATCCAGAAAACGCAGATCAGGGTTTCCGCCAAAACCAGCAGTGAAAGTATGGCTCTGCCCAGCACCGCCGCGGAAGGATCGCTGAAACGACTCCAGAAAGCACGCTGGATTATGCGAATGGGGCTTTCGTTTACCGTAGACAAGATATCGGCTAATGCCTTTATTGTTATGAATGTCTCTGAATGCGGCAACTATAGCGCAAGCCTATAACATTATCTACTGCTTGAACGGCATGGCTGGCGGGCCTGAATTCGGGTAGAATCTAGTTCGGGCGGGCCTCCCCGCATTGTGAAGTAGCCAATCTGGTCAGGTCCGGAAGGAAGCAGCCACAACTATTGAGCAAGTGCCGGGGGTCAGGCTCGCCTCTCTATATAATCATGCTTTACCCAATCGCTTCACACGAAACGGGGCTTTTGGGCTAAAGTTGCAGCTGATATTTTTTGAATCCCGCACTCCATGAGCTATCAGGTTCTTGCCCGCAAATGGCGTCCAAAGGCGTTTGACACACTCGTCGGACAGGAGCATGTGGTTCGCGCGCTCACCAATGCGCTGGAACAACAGCGCCTGCATCATGCCTACCTATTCACCGGAACCCGCGGTGTAGGAAAAACCACAGTAGCTCGCATTCTTGCCAAAGCGATGAATTGCGAAACCGGCATCACCGCTACACCATGCGGCCAATGTTCCGCCTGTACCGAGATCGACAAGGGTCGTTTCGTAGACCTGCTGGAGGTGGATGCCGCTTCCAATACCCAAGTGGACAGCATGCGCGACCTGCTGGACAGCGCTCAATATGCGCCCACCGCTGGCCGATTCAAGATCTACATCATTGATGAAGTGCACATGCTTTCCCGTAGCGCTTTCAATGCCATGCTGAAAACGCTGGAAGAGCCGCCAGCACACGTCAAATTCATCCTGGCAACGACAGATCCGCAGAAAATGCCAGTCACCATTTTGTCGCGTTGTCTGCAGTTCAATCTGCGACAGATGGCGGGAAGTGCTATCACTGAACATTTGCAGTCAATACTTGCGCAGGAAAATATCCCATTTGAGCCCGTCGCCCTACAGTTGATTGCACGATCGGCGGCCGGCAGCATGCGCGACGCCCTGTCTCTGCTGGATCAGGCGATTGCCTATGGTGGGAATTCAGTCAACGAAAAAGACGTCCGCGGCATGTTGGGTGCCATCGACCAAAGCTATTTGTATGAGCTTCTGCAAAGCCTGGTTGTGCACGATGGCCCTGCTCTCATGGCACAGGCAAAAAGTATGGAGCAGCGCAGCCTTTCATTTGATGCTGCGCTCAATGACCTGGCGAATTTATTGCAGCAAATTGCAGTCGCTCAAACGGTGCCGCAAAGCATAGGGCCTGATCATCCCGAGCGGGAATTATTGCTGGATTTTGCAAAAAAAATGGCACCGGATGAGTTACAGCTCTATTATCAGATTGCCATCCTTGGCCGTCGCGATTTAGGGCTGGCTCCTGACGAATTTGCAGGATTTACCATGTGCTTGCTGCGTATGCTGGCCTTCTCCCCTGCCAACGCGACAACGGCAGAAGCGCCGCAGCCAAAATCCACTGCGCGGCCTGCAGTCTCTGTACCTGAAATCCAAGCACCACCACTAGTTGTTGCCATTACTCCCCCTGCTGAAACAGAAGAAACGGCAGAAAAAAAAACTGAACCTGAGCCTGTAGTTGCACAATCCTCCACCGCTGCGCTCAATGCAAGATCATTCGAAGGTAATTGGCGCAATCTTGTGGACCAGCTCAAGCTCGGCCTGGCGCGAGCATTAGCGCAAAATTGTGAGCTCATACGCCATGATGAAAACGCGATATACCTTTCTATCCCGCATGCGCATAAGCATCTACTGGATCAGGGTTATCAGGACAAGCTGAAGGCTGTTATCGACCAGTATTTCGGCAGAAAAATACAACTGCATTTCGAAATTGGTGGTACCGGCAATACACCCGCCCAACAAGTCAGTAAGGAAAAGGCGGCACTACAGTCAAAGGCCGAGTCAGCCATACAGCAAGATCGTTTTGTACAGGCACTGGTCAATGAATTCGGTGCCCAGATTATTTCATCGAGCATCAAACCTGTTCAATAAAGCACACATTAGGAGAATCCAATGATCAAAGGTGGCATGGGCAACCTCATGAAGCAGGCCCAGCAAATGCAGGAGAACATGAAGCGCGCGCAGGCCGAGCTTGCAAATGTCGAAGTTGAAGGCCAGGCAGCCTCGGGCATGGTAAAGGTTACAGTTACCTGTCAGCATCAGGTAAAGCGCATAAACATCGATGACAGCCTGTTGGGCGATGACAAAGAGATGCTTGAGGATCTCATTGTCACCGCGCTGAATGATGCGATGCGCAAGATCGAGACAACCACCCAAGAACGCATGGGAGGGTTGATGTCCGGCCTGCCGCTTCCTCCTGGAATGAAACTTCCCTTCTAGCCAAGCAAATCTTGTATGCGTAATCCAGCCGCGCTCGAACGGTTAGTGGAGTCCCTGCGCTGTTTGCCAGGCGTCGGTCCGAAGTCCGCATTGCGTATGGCATATCACTTGTTGCAACGGGACCGCAATGGCGCCAGCAACTTGGCCCAGGCGCTTGATTATGCATTGCAGACAATCAGCCACTGCAACCTCTGCAACAATTTCAGCGAGCAGCCTGTGTGCTCCTTATGCAGTTCAGACAGGCGTGATGGCAGTTTACTGTGCGTGGTTGAGATGCCAACCGATCTGCTCATGCTGGAGCAGACTCAAGTGTTCATTGGCATGTATTTCGTCCTTATGGGCAGACTTTCGCCATTGGATGGCATAGGTCCCCGTGACATTCACCTCGACCGGCTGCTCAAGCGGGCACAGGATGGGATCGTCAAGGAAGTCATCATGGCAACCAACTACACAGTGGAAGGGGAAGCCACCGCCCACTATGTCAGTGAATTACTGAAATCGCGCGGGCTCAAGGTCAGCCGAATCGCTCGGGGCTTACCCATGGGCGGTGAAATTGAGCATGTGGATAGCGGTACCTTGGCGCAGGCCCTGATGGAGCGCCGGACCATCAGCTGACCAGTTGGCTAGCTAAGAACCCAGGTAGGAATAAGCTTTAGAACATCCATCGGGGAATTAACAGCTGCATCGGCACCCCACGCCTCCGGCCGATCCGTTTCATCCAGATAGCCATATAAGGCAACTACACTTGCCATTCCGGCTGCTCTTGCTGCCTGAATATCACGTTCTGCATCACCTAGGTACAGACAATGTGCGGGGCCGGTATCAGCTTGTTCCATCGCCAGCAGCAAGGTATCAGGATAAGGCTTGGGACGTGCAGCATCATCACCACTCACAACACAAGCCGCTCGTCTGTCGAGGCCAATAGCTGCCAGCAAAGGCTTGGTAAATCTCCCTGGCTTATTGGTCACTACACCCCAGCGAAGCTTGCTCGTTTCCAGCGCGGACAATAGCTCTGCGATTCCCGGGAACATGACAGGGGAGCGCGTGAACACCTCATCATAAAGGCCGAGGTATTCCTCGCGCATCTGCATGAAATTGGGGTCATCCGGGTGCAGCCCAAAACCCACTGACAAAAGACCGCGCGAGCCGTGCGATGCATAAGGACGGATAGTTTCCAAAGGCAATGCCGGAAGCCCATGCCGCTCCCGCTGCATATTGAGCGCGAGCCCCAGGTCAGGTGCGGTATCAACCAGCGTACCGTCCAGGTCGAATAGGATCAACTGCAGCACGACTATTTGGTTGCGTAAAGAATGTAGTTGACGGACACGTCTTCACCCAGTCGGTACTGCCTGGTCAGAGGGTTGTAGGTCATGCCCTTGAAATTGAATCCAGATAATCCTGTCTGCCTGCACCAGCTCACCAACTCCGAAGGCTTGATGAATTTTTCATACTCGTGCGTACCGCGCGGCAAAAGATTTAGCACATACTCAGCGCCTACGACAGCGTACATATAGGCCTTTGGATTACGGTTGATCGTAGAAAAAAATACAGTGCCACCGGGCTTCAGCAACTTTGTACAAGCTTCCACCACTGCTGCTGGATTCGGCACATGTTCCAGCAGCTCCATGCAGGTCACCACATCAAAGCCCTCTGGCAGTTCATTCGCCAGCGCCTCCACCGAGATCAAGCGGTAATCCGCTTTCACACCACTTTCCAAGCCATGCAATTGTGCGACCTTGAGGGCTTTTTCGCCGAGGTCGATTCCAGTAACCTCTGCTCCTTTACGGCTCATTGATTCAGACAGGATGCCCCCGCCGCAGCCGACATCAAGCACACGCTTGCCTTGCAGCTTCGAGACACGGTCAATCAAGCCGAACCTCAAGGGATTAATTTCATGCAAGGGCTTGAATTCACTTGCGGGATCCCACCAACGATGAGCGAGATCGGCAAATTTCTGCAGTTCAGCAGGATCAACGTTCAAGTTTTGTACTGATTGAGTTTCGCTTGCCATTCCTCAACGATTTCCTTTAATTCTGCCGGCTCCATATTGGCATAGACGCCAGTCTGCCCTGCAAGTTTTTGGTAACGTAGCTCACCTGATACCCATACATGACTGACATGCTCTCGCTCGGCCACATACACCAGATGAGAAATAGGGTCAAAACACGGCAGAACTTCTGGATCGGCAATGCGAACCGCCACCAAGTCAGCCATTTTACCTGCTTCTATTGAACCTATTTTTTCTTCCATGCAAAGCGCCTTGGCGGCATTCAAGGTAGCCATTTCCAGTGCTTGGCTTGCAGGAAGTGCGGCAGCGTTACCACTTGCGCCTTTAGCCAGCAAAGCTGCCAATCGCATCTCACTAAACATATCCAGCCGGTTATTGCTTGCTGCACCATCAGTACCGATACCGACATTCAAACCCCCGGCAATGAGCTCGGCAATAGGTGCGATACCACTCGCCAATTTAAGATTTGAAGTGGGGCAATGCGCGACATGGCACCCATATTCTGCAAGCAGCGCCATCTCTTCAGGCTGCATGTGTACGCAATGCGCTGCGACCATGTTAGGGCCCAATAGACCTAGATTAGCAAGCCGCTGTAATGGTCTAACCCCGAGCTGCGCAGTGCTTTGTGAAATCTCGTCCAGCGTCTCGTGGACATGTGTGTGGATGCCAATACCCAGCTGGTCAGCATAGGTCAGCACCTTGCCAAAAGTTTCGTCACTGATCGTGTATGGCGCATGTGGTGCCAGGCTGGTACTCAACAAGTCTTGTCCACGCCAATTGTCTCTGCTACTCAACCCCTTTTGGAGATAATCGTCCGCATCGTGGGCATAGGATGTTGGAAATTCCAACACAATCAATCCCAAGTTGGCGCGAATGCCCGCTTGGGTCACTGCATCTGCAGCTGCTTCGGGATAAAAATACATTTCATTGAAGCAAGTCACTCCCCCGCTCAGCATCTCAGCACAGCCCAGCAAGGTGCTATCGTGAACGAAACGTTCAGAAATCACTTTCTTTTCTGCAGGCCAAATATGCTCATTCAACCATTGCATAAGCGGTAAATCATCTGCCATCCCTCGCATTAAAGTCATACCTGCGTGTGTATGAAGATTGATCAATCCAGGGATCAGGGCATGATCACCCAATGTGATGGTTTGGGAAACCTGGTATCGCGCTGGCAGCTCCACATTCGGCAATACGTCGATAATCCTGCCGTCCCTGATAACCACAGCGGCCTCCTCAAGAACCTGGCCGTGAGGACGCACAGGAATAATCCAGCGCGCTTTGATCACAAGATCAGCAGGTTGAGGCATACCAGAATGAATAGATGAGGGGTTTTCTTCAGTCATATCAGCTATAAAAAAGCCCCGCAGTGCGGGGCTTTTCCGTGGTCAGGAGCCAGACTACTGCTTATTCGCTGGCGCGCTGAACTTCAATTTCAACAACTACGCGACGGTTAGGCTGCAGGCATTCAATCGCCTTCTTGCCGTAGACACCTTCGCAACCAACAACTGGCTCGGATTCACCCTTGGCTTCTGTATGAAGACGGGATTCCTCGATGCCTTGTTCAACAAGATACTTCTTCACAGCTGCTGCACGACGTTCCGAGAGACGTTGGTTATATTGCTCGGTACCGATACGATCAGTGTGGCCCGTGATCAGGACCAGTTCAACTTCAGGATGAGCCTTCATCTTCTCTACAACTTCTGTATTCAGAAGTTGCTTGCCTTCGTCGCGAATGACAGCCTTGTCAAAACCGAAGAGCACAGTAGCGTCCAGTGTGACCTTTTCAAATGCTGGCTTTTCAGGACCTTGTACAGGTGCTGGTTCTGGAGCTGGTTCTGGCTCAGCCACTACTGGTTCAGGAGTAGGTTCAGCAACTGGTTCTGCCGCAGCAACCGGGGTAGGTGCCCCAAAACGGAAGACTACGCCAACGTTCAGGTAGG
>Ga0196976_1000435_pt1 | contig 26465 bp, 16 predicted proteins | sample S3v_513CmetaG_FD_148644 | JGI IMG/M metagenome (GOLD analysis project Ga0196976, IMG submission 148644) | Soil microbial communities from Anza Borrego desert, Southern California, United States - S3+v_5-13C | ecosystem: Environmental > Terrestrial > Soil > Desert | place: USA: California...
GCTCTCCCGTGAAGGGAGGCTTGAGAGTATTCGAGCGCTTCAGAGCCCGAACAAGGACCGCACAGATTCGGTGATCGCTGCCCTGGCGCAGTGGGTCTTCCGGCCGGGCAAGCGCGCTGGTGAAGCCATGCCACTGAAGGTGGTCATGGGAGTTCCGGTGAGTTGGTAAGCACGCCACGGAGGCAACTCGCAGTTGTTGCGAGCGGTTTGTCTGCTGAGAGTGCGCTTCAGGCTTCGGCAGCCTGGCCGCTGAACACGATGGCGAACCCTCCGGTACCTGTGCGCGCAATCGTGCCCTCAATCTCGAACTCAGCCCCAATCGAAAACTTGAGATGCATCTGCTCAGAGAGCTGAACCGAAAGATCGCTCAACACGAAACATCCACCCAAGCTGACGTCGCGGACTTTTCCCAGCTCAGAGGTCCCGGCTTCGTGAACCCGGTAGACCATACCATTCGTCGCATGGCGCGGAGATGTACGACGTTCTCTCGAGGCAGGAACCTCTATGGATGAGGTAAGAAACATGCAGCACTCCTGTGCTTGATTCAGAGAAGGTGGCATTACAACCTCGCAAAGTCAAGTTGGCAGAGAAGTAAACGGGGGCATAGATTCCCAAAACTCTTGATTCCGCACTTAAGATTTGCATTACCCCGTCAAGAGACTCACGCCTTCCGCTGATCACCGTACTGCATTGAAACTCAGCAGGTAAACCCTTCTTCGGCACCAACGCAGCATCTTACGTGCGCGGTCTGAGGGTTCGCCAACTCCGCTCGCGGGAGCCCTCCGTGCCTTCGCAGCATCCGCCGCGATGCCGTTGGACATCTTACCTATAACGGTCCCGAGGTCTCCTTATGTCCGGCGCTCTATTCCTGCGGCTTTCGTGCTCATTGTGCGCAGTTCTCACAACTTTGTTCCTGGTGTTGGCTCTCGTTATCTCCCCGGCTGCTCAAACGGGCGCCTCTCGTTCAGGCGCCGTCAACTTGCGAATCACCCTGGCGCAACTTGGGAGCAAGGCCGGGATTCCCGCTCCGCCGATCAGAGTCGTGTTGCGAAGGCTCGATGGGCCAGCACAGCCCTTGAGAATCCAGGTCGGCCGGTCTGGTGAGGCGCAGGCGACAGTCCCACCGGGACGGTATGAATTCACTACAGAACAGCCGGTCTCATCCCAAGGCAAGTGGTACATGTGGAACTTGGAGGTCCCCATCACCGAGCCTACAAATGAGGTCACACTCGGAGAGTGGAATGCAATCGTCCTGGACAATCCTCCCGATGCGTTAGCCAAAGGGGCGAAGGCCGAAACGCGCACGGCAGTCCGTGCGCCGCGACGAACTGCCGCAAGTGAAAATGCTCCCCCCGCTCCAGTTCCGGAGTTGATTCCGAAACCATCTCCCATACGCCGGGCCAAGGTGCCGCCGAACCCACGTGTGGAGATCATTCGCGAGGAGTCGTCGAATGCGCCGCCAGTGAAGATCATCCGAGAAGAACCTCCTGCTCCACCGGTAAAGATCATTCGCGAAGAGGACGACCCCGAACCGGAACCGACGCGCGCCTCGGTTCCTCGGATTGCGCCGGCACCGCCCGCAAGAACTAAAACGCAATCGTCCAGCGACGAACAATCAGAAGCAGAAATCCGCGAGTTGCTCAATCGCTGGGTGCTCGCCGTGAAGGAACGCGACGTCGACTCGCTGGTCTCTTGCTACGCGCCTCAACTCACGCGCTACTTCCGGATGAACAACGTCTCGCGCCGCGATGTGCGTAGAGACAAGGAAGACTTCTTCCGGCGCTATCCCTCGATCCGGCGGCTTGACCTCGCGGACGTTCAGATCGAAGCGAACGGAGACACTGGCCACGCCACGCTACGCAAGACCTGGGATTTCGGTGGGCCGATCAGTTTCGCGGGTGAGGTCGCAGCGCGTTTGAGCTTCAGAAAAGTCGATGGCGAGTGGGTCATCTCCGCCGAGCGGGAGCGGCTACTGTGGGAAAAGAAAGTGGCCATGGAAGCCCGCGCCGAGCCGTGAAGCTTGTTTGCTTCCGACTTTGACTTGACCCCTCCCTGGAATGAGGCTATAAGAGCGCCTCGCTTGCGGCACTCCTGCCTCTCTGCGCTGCAACCAGGAGATTCCAAATGATGAAGTTTCTTGTTGTTCTGCTTTGCTTAGCCACCTGCGGGTGGGCGCAAGCCCCGCGTGCCGCCGGGTCAGTCGAGCAGAAAGTGCGCGAACTTGATCGCGCGGAAGTCACAGCGGTGCTGCGCAAGGACATCCCCGCGCTCGAGAAACTCTGGGCTCCAGACTTCACCGTGAACTCTCCACAGAACCGCATCGCCCCCAGTCGTGATGTGGTCTTCGGGTTCATTCGCAACGGGATTATCGACTACGCATCGTTCAACCGCGAGATTGAGGCGGTCCGGGTACACGGAAACACGGTGATCTTGATGGGCCTTGAGACGCTGAAACCTCAGAACAAAGCCCCGAATGCCGGAAAAACAGTCCGCCGCCGGTTCACCAACCTATGGATGAAACGCGGCGGCGGTCCCTGGCAGTTAGTTGCGCGTCACGCCAACGAGATATCGGCGGAGTGACGGAGGGCGCAGATGCGCCCTTATGCCGACGCTCTCGTGTCGTACTCCAGCAGCCTGCGCTCGCCTTCAATCTTCTTGAGTGGTGCGATGTCCTGCGTAAGTTCCAGCGTTCCAAGGTACTCGCCAGCTTTGTTGCGCACTGCGAAATAGCGGATGTGGACAAACTTGCCCTGGAAATCGATCCAGAACTCGGCCACGTTTTGCCGCCCTGTACGGAAGTCGTCTAGGATGCGATCTACGGTCTCCACGCTGCGCGGAGGGTGGCAGTGTTGCACCTTGCGTCCAACGATAGCCTTGCTTCGGGCGAAAATGCGGTCCGGTCCCTCCGTGAAGAATGCAACGCGATCATCGGCGTCCACGAATGTGATGTCGAGCGGCAGTGTCGATAGCACCGCCGTGAGTTGCTCGACCGTTACGTGGCCGGTGGGCATCATGATTGTGCCATCGTTCGGCATGCCTGCAATGGCATCGACTTCAATGCCGGCCGGCGGCGCGTACCCTTGTTGCGGTTCCACCAGGCACCAGCCGTATTTCGGAGACGCCGCCCAGATCTCGCCCCACTCGTTTTCCGTGAACGTCTTCAGCGACATCGGCAGAAGGATGTTCTCCTCCTTGTACATCATCTCTTCCACTGCCGCGCAGGCGGGTAGCGCGATTCCTGAAATGCCACTGACCTCACCCGCGGTGGGCCCGCACTCGTGCGTGGCTTTGTTTAGCCGCTTCAGCGCCTCTCGCACTTCGTCGTCCTTCGCCCACATCACCTTTGACGGCCCCGTGATGCCGTGCCGTTCGAGGCATGAAAAGAGCGCGTGCTCTTTGCGCTGGTAGTGCTTGTCGATATCCATCAGGTCATTGGCGGCCTGGCGCACCTTGAACAACAGTTGCTTCGCATCCGCAGCAGCATCCAGCATTGCGGCTTCGGCGAGTGCCGCCTGCATGCTGCCGATCACTTCCCGCACGGCGGCGTTCTCACGACGGAACGTGTCCACCGGATGGCCCGGCGGAACGCTGGCCGGAAGGCTGACAAGCACGTCCCGGGTCACCTGCGAATGCAGGTCGCACATCGAGCGCACTTCCTCGACCTTCATTCCGTCATTGATAAGGTCCTGCTCCATGCACATGATTTCGGTCGCATCTGTCTGGCGGACGATCTGCACGAGCTGGTCTTTCACTAGTTCCGGCGCTTCGCCTCTATGAAGGTGCTTGATGATTTCCTTAAGTGTAGAAATGCGCTGGGCGCGATTATCAATCAGTTCGCTCATCTGTTACTCCTGTGCTTGAGAGTAGGGGAGCATCAGCGGGTGAACCATGACTTAAGTCACGGTAACGCCGATTCCTGGCGAACTCGCACCTTGCGGGAGAGATTTCGAACGATTTACCGCTTTATACCTTAGAATTGACCGGACGAAGGGGTGCGCCGTCGAGCCAATGGGGGACTCGATCTGCGCGGAGGGTGGTGCAATGCCACGGTACGAGTTTGGCCAATTCCGCCTCGATGCAGGAGAACGACGATTCGAACGCGACGGCCAGGATGTCCGTCTTCGCGGCAAAGTGTTCGACACCCTCGTGTTCCTGCTCGCGAACGCCGGACGTCTCGTCCGCAAAGAGGAACTTCTTCGCGCCGTCTGGCCCGACACCATCGTGGAGGAGAACAATCTCGACCACTGCGTCTCGCAACTGCGCAAGACCTTCGGCTCTGAAAACAAGTACATCGAAACTGTTCCTCGACAGGGCTATCGTTTTGTTGCCGAAGTGCGACAGTCGTCTCCAACCGCCCCGTCCGAAGATGACCCGCGAGCAGCATCCCCCTGGCGCGTGCCTGAGATCCCGAAGCAGGAAATCCGTTTCTTCGACTCTGCGGACAGCGTTCGCATCGCTTACTCAACAGCAGGCAGCGGACCGCCGCTCGTAAAAGCGGCGAACTGGCTCAACCATCTTGACTTCGAGTGGCACAGTCCGATCTGGGCGCACTGGGTCTCTGAACTCACACGCCATCACACGTTGTATCGCTATGACGAGCGCGGGAATGGGTTGTCCGATTGGAACATCCAGGACTTTTCTTTCGCAGCGTGGGTGCGCGACTTCGAACAACTCATCAACCTCCTGAAACTTGAAAAATTCGCGCTGCTTGGAATCTCGCAAGGCGGGGCGGTCGCTGTGTCGTACGCCGCACACCATCCTGATCGCGTCAGCAAGCTCATTCTGTACGGGGCATTTGCGCGCGGATGGAAGGTGCGCAACACGCCAGACGAAGTAGAGCGCCGCAATGCGTTGCTGACTCTAGTCCGACTCGGTTGGGGCAAGGACAACCCGGCGTTTCGCCAGCTATGGACGACTCTATTCATGCCGGATGCGACTCCGGAGCAGTCGGACTGGTTCAACGAACTACAGCGCGTCACGACTTCACCCGAGAACGCGGTCCAGTTGCTGGCCGAGGCAGGGAAGATAAACGTCGTGGACCTGCTGCCCAAAGTGCAATGTCCGACGCTGGTGCTGCATTCGCGCGATGAAGCGGCGGTGCCGATCAAGGAAGGAAGACTGCTGGCGGCGAGGATTCCGGGGGCGAAGTTCGTCGAGCTTCCCAGTCGCAATCACCTCGTCATCCCGCAGGAGCCGGCGTGGGAGATATTCGTGCGCGAACTCGGGAAGTTTATGGAATGGGACGAAGCCGCGGCGCAATCCGCCACAGCGAGCATCCGGCAATCACTCTCTCGATAGCCGGCGCCGAGCGGGCAGTTTCTGTGCGTCGCCTCCTGAGTCGTGACATAATCGCGGGACCTATTTTTGCCGAAACCTGTCGTGGGGCAGGATTTTCGGAAGCTAGGCGCTGAGGTGGTGCAATGCCACGGTATGAGTTCGGCCCATTCCAACTTGATGTAGAAGAGCGGCTGTTCACTTGCGACCGGCAGGAGATACGCCTGCGCGGAAAGGTTTTTGACACGCTCTCATTCCTGCTCGCAAACCCGGGACGGCTGATTAGAAAAGACGAACTGCTTCGTGCTGTTTGGCCGGACACGATCGTGGAAGAGAACAACCTCGATCACTGCATTTCCCAGCTTCGGAAGGTCTTTGGGGCGGAGAACAGGTTCATCGAAACCGTCCCTCGCCAGGGCTATCGCTTCACGGGCGAGGTCCGAATGATAGCTACCGGTCCCACTCTAGTGCGCGTCGCACCCACTCCGCAGGAACCCGATCTTATAGAGCAGGAGATCCGCTTCTTCACCACGAAAGATGGCGTACGCCTGGCCTACACGATGGGCGGAACGGGCCCGGTACTGGTCCGCTCTATCGACTGGGTTAATCACCTGGAATTCGAGTGGAAGAACCCATTTTTGCGACGCTGGTTCTCGGAGATCATGCGCCACAACACATTCGTGCGCTATGACCAGCGTGGCAGCGGGCTATCGGACTGGAACGTCGAAGACTTCTCGTTCGAGCGAGCGGTTCGAGATTTCGAAGAGCTGATCGATTTCCTTGCGCTTGAGAACTTCGCGATCTTCGGAAGCTGCCAAGGGGGCGCGGTTGCTATGGCCTATGCTGCGCGTCATCCGGAACGCGTGAACAGGCTCATCCTCGCAGGGGCATTCGCAAGTGGATGGCCGCACTCCGGGGACATCGTGGAAGAGCAATTCGATGCGCTCCTCACATTGATCAGACTGGGGTGGGGACGCGACAATCCTGCATTCCGGCAACTGTGGACAACCCTGTTCATGCCGGATTCCAGTCCGCTGGAGATGGACTGGATGAACGAGTTGCAGCGCATCACGACCTCACCCGAAAACGCAGTGAGACTGATGTCGGAGTTTCCGAAGATCAACGTCGTGGATCTGCTTCCGAAAATCACCTGTCCGACCCTGGTGGTGCACTCGCGCGAGGGCGCCGCCGTTTCCGTTAAGGAAGCCCGCTTGATTGCTTCCCGAATCCGTCGTGCCCGAATGCTGGAGTTGCCGAGCCGGAACCATCAGGTCAAACCCGGTGAATCTGCATGGACTGTCTTTGCCGACGAATTCAGGAAGTTCATGCAGTGGGAGAACTCTGCGCTCAACTCCGTGGCGGCCAGTTCGGGCGCAACGACGAACAGCGACTGAGACAACTACGTAGCAAAGCAGATTACATCTTTCAGCCGAATAGCTGGCAAGTAAGAAGGGCGGCCGAAGCCGCCCTTTTGTATTGGGGGGAGGACATCTAAGCTGCCGTTCCGTAGGACCGCGCTGGCTTGGCCTCGCGATACGGGGTGACGGAGGGAACGAACGCGGGCACCTGCTCGCGGTAACGCCTATAGCGCTCGCCGTGCACCATGATGAGGTCGCGCTCTTCCCAGCGAATCGCCAAGATGATGTAGACCGTCGTCATCACCGCGAACAGAAGGTGTGCACCGGTCATTGTCGGCGTCGCCCAGAATGCGATGAGCCACCCGACGTACAGCGGATGCCGTACAAACTTGTAGAACAACGGCGTCCGGAACTCCAGGTGCGTGTACTCCTTGCCCCTCAGATACAGCCACACCTGACGCAGGCCGAAAAGGTCGAAGTGGTTGATCAGGAACGTGGTCACCAGCACGAGCGCGAAACCGAATCCGAGCGCCAGGTTCATGAACTGCCGCCCGGCGGGGTTCTCGATGTTCCAGAGCACGCCGCCGATCGGCTGCCAGAAGGCGAACAGGGCGATCAGTGCCAGGCTGGAGGCGAGTACGTAGGTGCTGCGCTCAGCAGCCTCCGGGATGATGCGGGTCCACATTCTCTTGAACGCCGGCCGGGCCATCACGCTGTGTTGAACAGCGAATACGCCAAGCAGCAGGACATCGATCAGGAGCGCCTGTCCGAAGGGAAGGCGGGTGGCTGAATCCATTGACCGCGGAACAAAGATATTTCCGACAAAGCCAACGGCGTAAAGAAAGGTGAGAAAAAACACGGCGTAACTCAGAACGCCATACGCGAATACCGTTGCACGCTTCAACATTTGACCATCCTCTTTTCTCGGGCGCCTGGCCGCTTGCGGTCCTGGTTTCCGCCCCACGTTGGAAAGGAGTTTAGGCGCACAAGCCCTTGCGAGTCCTTGAATGGTCCTGAAACGTCGCTAAACAATTCCTGAAGCGTCATTGAACGCCCTGCTCCCCCAGGCCAAAGCAAAAGGCACGGCGAACCGTGCCTCTTGTGCTGAGCTGGCCTGAGATCAGGCGTGCTGCACCACGAGTGCGCTCACATCATCCACCACGCGCCCGCCACCGAACGCCTGCGAAGCTTCGAGGAGCGCCGCGACTTTCTGACGCGCGCCGGTTGCCGCGTGCCGGGCCAGGATGCGCAACGCCCGCTCAACCGAAAACTGCTCGTCCGTACTTCTCTCCGTCTCGATCACGCCATCGGAGAAGGCCACCACCGCGTCATTGGCGCCTACGCCGAAGGTGCGTACCTTGTACTGGGCATCGGCAAACACTCCGAGGAGCGGTCCACCCTCAGACAGCAGCTCCGTCGAGGCGTCGGCCCGTACAAGGATTGCCGGAGGATGGCCGGCCGAGGTGCACGAGACCTGGCTTGAGCGATGGTTGATCATGATCGCGAATGCGCTCGTGAGGGGCGCGCGTACCCGCGAACGGATCAGTTCCGCGTTCAACCTGGCCATCATCTCGGAAAGCACGCTGAAGTTCTCCGCTGCCCGATACACCAGGTCGATGATGTGCGTGATCCACATCGCCGCCGAAAGGCCTTTACCCATAAGGTCTCCCAGAACTGCAAGCGTTGAGCCTTCGACTTGAAGCGTGCACACGAAGTCGCCACCCACGTGCCGGACCGGAACGATGCGAGTTGCGATCTCGAAGTCCTCGACCTGCTGCCACTCGGGCGCGCATAGCGCGTGATGGACCTCAGCAGCCCCCGAGACGGCCGTGCGGATCTCTCTCTGTACCCGTGCGCAATCGCGGTTATTGCAGACCTCGCGTGTTGGTTTCGGCACCGAGTGCTGGTACTTGGTAGTTAAGTGAGCTGTCGTGTGCATGGCCACATCTCCCAATCGCCTGTAGCTCGAACAGAATGGCCCTAACCCCGGATGGAAATCCTTTCACCTCGCTGAAATCGCTCTGAATTCAATCTGAATGTAGGACTTCCGGCTCCAGAAAAGTACGCATAATCGGCACACCCTGCATCGCTGCAAAATGCAGTGGTCAACAGCAGAATGCAGTGAATTCAAGGGACTGCGTTTTGCAGCGCGCGCATAAGTGCCGCCTTTTCAACAATCGGAACGGCCGCGAAGCTTTGTACCCTACGTGCACTAAGTCACCGCGGAGAACGCGTGTGACGACCGTCTGCAACACGGGCTTAGATACGACAACGTCAGCAGTAGCGCTCTCCGGGTCACCTGCGCCGAATGGGCCCACGGCGAGGTAGGAGGCACTTATGTCAATCCTATTCGTACTGCTTACTTTCCTGCTGATCATGTCGATCACGTACTTCCGGCGCAGAAACGAACTCCCCGCGCTGCAAGCCAAAGAAGACGTATGGTCCCGTCCGGCGGCTCCCGTTATGGCAAAGGACCTCGGATTCGAAGTTCCCCAGAGTTACGCCTTCCATCCAGGCCACACCTGGATGCTCGACGAAGGCCGCCAGAATGCCCGGGTCGGCATCGACGCTTTCACGGCCAACCTGCTCGGCAACATCGACCGCATCGAGATCGCCGGCCTCAATCGCTGGGTCCGTCAGGGTCAGAAACTGATGACCATCACCAGCGGCACGCTCAGCTTTGACATGCTCTCGCCTGTTGAGGGCGTTGTTTCTTCCGTGAACCACGAAGCGATCAAGGATCCAAGCCTCGTCACGAAGGATCCGTACCGCAACGGCTGGATCTGCGTCGTGAAATCACCCGAGCTTGCCATGAACGAGAAGAACCTCGTTAAAGGTTCGCTCGTCGCTCCGTGGATGCAGAACAGCATTGGCCATGTGAACGCTATGGCCTCGCAAGTGGTTCCGGCGCTCGCGCAAGATGGCGGCCTTCCTGTGAAAGGCTTGCTGACGCAGTTGGAAGCGGATGCGCAACGCAAACTGATCCACGAATTCTTCCTGACATAGCGGGAAGCGAACTACGGAAAGGAGGACTGTCATGGAAAAGAGAAAAGCGATTCTCGTGGACATCAAGCGTTGCGTCGGGTGCCAGGCTTGCGAACAGGCTTGCCAGCAATCACACGGCTTCCCCGTGCAGCATCCGACAAATCTGAACGACGTGGCACTGACATTCGTCGAGCAGAAGGGTGAAAAGTTCGTCCGCCGCATGTGCCTGCACTGCGAAGAACCGGCCTGCGCTTCAGCGTGCCTCGTTGGTGCGCTGCAGAAGAGCGCGTTAGGCCCGGTCACCTACGACACTTCGAAGTGCATGGGGTGCCGTTACTGCATGATCGCCTGCCCGCAGGGAGTGCCGAAGTATGAGTGGTCAAAGCTCGTTCCCTACGTCCAGAAGTGCAACATGTGCGCCGAGCGCGTCCAGGCCGGCGGCAAGCCGCAATGCGTCGAAGCGTGCCCAGTTGAGGCCAGCACCTTCGGCGATCGCGAAGAGCTGCTGAAAGAAGCCTGGAACCGCATCCGCAGCGACAGCTCGTACATCCCGCGCATCTACGGCACCGAGGAATTCGGCGGTACTGATGTTCTCTACATTAGCGACGTCGCTTTCGACGACCTCGGCTTTGTGAAGCCCGCCAATGGCGCCCAGCCACTGCCAAACTTGAGCGCCGCGGCCTTAAGTGAGACTCCGACGGTTGTACTGGTCGGCGGATCGATGCTCGCGGCTCTCTACTGGATTACGCAGCGGCGCAAGGATGTGGCAACCGCTGAAGTGCATGACAAGAAGGAGAGGAGCTAGCCATGTCTGCCTTGAAAATTCCAAAACTGACGTTCTGGCGCACGATCACGGCCATCATTTTTCTCGCGGGTATCTATGCATGTTATCTGCGCTTCGTGCAGGGCTGGCAAGCTAGCACCAACCTCACCGATACGCAGCCGTGGGGCTTCTGGGTTGGATTCAGCACATTGTGCGGAGTCGGCCTATCTGCGGGTGGATTCGGTCTCGCGGCCGCCGTCTACCTCCTCGGGATGGAGCGTTACCGCCCGATCCTGAAAGCGTCCATCCTGCTTTCGTTCCTCGGCTACACCACCGTCTGCATGGGCATGATCTATGAACTGGGTCTGCCCTGGCGCATCTGGCACCCGATGATTTACTGGAATCCGCGCTCCGTGCTCTTCGATGTCGCACTCTGCGTCATGACCTATACGACGGTCCTAACGCTGGAGTTCTCGCCATCGCTCGTCGAGAAGATTCCCTGGAAGGGCGTTCGCGAATTCTATCTGCACTGGCACCACCGGGCGCTCGTCGCCCTCGTGCTCGCAGGCGTGTTGCTTTCCTCCATGCACCAGTCATTCCTCGGCGGCCTGTTCCTCATCGCAAAAGGTAAGGTCTATCCGCTGTGGTACAGCCCGTATCTCACAACGATGTTCTACCTGTCGGCAATCCCGGCCGGCATCGCCATGCTGATCATCGCTCTGTACCTCTGCGTTCGTTCTCTGAACGTGAAGCTCGAGTTCGGGTTGCTGCGCGATCTCAGCCAGGTCATGGGCTTGCTGCTCGCCGTGTACACGGTGTTCCGCTTCCTCGACCTGTCGCGCAACCACGCGACGCAGTACTTCTTCGTCCACCGTAAAGAGACGCTCTACTTCTGGCTGGAGATCTTGCTGCTGATTGTCGTTCCGCTGACTTTGCTCAGCATCAAGAAAGTGCGCAACACTCCGAACCTCCTCTACTGGACGTGCGCGAGCGTGGTGATGGGCTTCATGGCCAATCGCCTGAACGTCTCCATTACGGCCGTTGATGCGATGACAGGCGCGAACTATGTCCCGAAGTGGCCGGAACTGGCACTCACGGGCGCAGTGATCACCGCAGCAGTGGTGGCGTTCCGGCTGGCTGTCATCTACCTCGACATTCTGCCGAAGTATGAGCAGAAGAAAGTACGTTGGGTCGTCAGCGGTGATGCAACCGCGCAGGCGTAGTACCTCCTGATCCGTACTGTCTATAGAGACGGAAAACAAGGGCCGCGGCGGATTGCAACCACCTCCGTCGCGGCCCGGCCCTTAGCGCCGGAAAGTGACCGGCGCGGCAGAAGAAAGCAGGGTCCTATGGGTGCACTCGATTCTTTCCTCAGTGATGTCTCGCCGACGCGCGCAGGTGATCCCGCAATGCAGGCCATCTTCGAACTTGAAGCAGCCGCCCGCATGCTCGACATTGAAGACTGGATCCGCGAGCGTTTGCGTCACCCCGAGAGCGAGGCAACGTTCAACTTCTCGATAACCCGCGACTCAGGCGAGCCGCTCACTTGTCCGTTGATGCACGTCGCGCACAGCACCACGCTCGGTATCCCCGGCGGCAGCCTCGCCTTCGCGCCAGATGCATTTCCGGAACACCTCCGCGCCTGTGCCATGCGCGAGACATGGCGGAATGGTCTGCTGGCTCTTCCGTGTGGCGGAGCGGCCGCCGCACTCCGCTGTGACCCGCGCAGTCTCTCCGAACGCGAACTGCGGCGTCTCGCCGCCAATGTCGCTGAAGCGAGCTTCGCGGGCCCTTGCATCCTCGGACCCGGGGCGGGCACAAATGCCACGATGATGGGTTGGCTCTCAGCTGCGCATGATGGCCCACTCGCATTCACCGGGAAGCCCGACGCACTCGCCGGTTTCAGTCACGACGAAGTCGCCGCAACCGCGGTTGCGTACCTGATCAGGTTGATTCTCGATCGTCGCGGTCGCCGTCTCGACGACGCGCGTATAGCGGTGCAGGGGATCGAGCGCCTTGGAATGCCGCTGCTCGCGTTGTGCCACGAGTTGGGTGCGCACATTGTCGGTGTCGCTGATGTCTCCGGGGCGCTGCTGGACAAACTCGGATTGAACCCCGCGTCTCTTGGTGAACACGTTAACCGTGAAGGCGTGCTGCTCGGATACCCGGACGCAGAAGCTGCCCGGAATGACGATCTGCTCGAATGTGAATGCGACGTCTTAGTGCTCGCTGCGGCGGAAAGCCAGGTAAGCCCGGCGAATTGCGAACGTGTAAAGGCGCCGATCCTCGTCGAAACTACACCCGGCGCCGTGTGTGCCAACGCACTTCCGCTCATCCGAGAGAGGGGCGTTCTTGTCGTCCCCGAACTCCTGGCCGGCGGAGGCTACGCGATCAGTTCGTATATCGAGGCAAACCGCTCAGGAGCTATTGCGCCCAGAAAGCCCCGGCGGAACGCTCTCGTGCGTCATGCCATGCGCAATGCCGAATTGAGAGTTCATCAGTTCGCGGAAAAATGGAATGTCGGTTATCCCGATGCGGCACTCGCGATCGGAGTAGAATCAGTCGCCGCCGCGGTCCGTGCCAGCGGGCGCTGAGGGATGGGTCGTGCGGCAATACAACATCCGATTTGAACGCGCGTCGAGCACGCGAACAGGAGCCTGTTCGAAAAGTGCGAGTCACCCTGCGGGGTGATAGCGGTCACCGCCATTTTTGCCTCTGCAAGGTGAAATCAGGTCGGAAGCGCAAGTCTGTTGCATGAGCCGTCTTTCCGAGTGCCGTGCGCGCATCCGGGCCACTTCCGCAGTTCTCGATCCCCGGAAGATGGCCGTAACACTTAGCAGTCGGGACCGACGTGTCGCTGGCCATCCTCTTGGAGGAGTTGTGCAGAAGACGTCGAAACCGGTTAGGCATCTGATTACCTGTCCCCTGCACGGCGGACAGGCAAGTCTGCCGCATCCCTCGCCAGTATCCTCGCACTCCTCCTTCTCCGAATCGCGTCTGACGCAGAACTGCAGACCCCAAACTTCCTCAGCAGAGTTTTTCTGTAGTCAAGGAGAACCATAATGAGTGCTGGAATTATTACGCCGCCGGGAATCAAAGCGCCCGGTACCTATATCAATGAAGTATTCGCAAGCGTAAAAGCAAAGAACCCCGCCGAGCCTGAGTTCCATCAGGCCGTGATGGAAGTCTTTGATTCCCTGCGGCTGGTACTTGAGCGCCATCCGGAATTCATCTCGCACCGTATCCTTGAGCGCGTCGTGGAACCAGAGCGCGTGATCATGTTCCGTGTGCCGTGGATCGACGATCACGGCAACGTGCAGGTCAACCGTGGCTTCCGCATCGAGATGAACAGCGCCATCGGCCCCTACAAGGGCGGACTCCGCTTCCATCCATCGGTGAACCTCGGCATCCTGAAGTTCCTCGCTTTCGAGCAGGTGTTCAAGAACTCCTTGACGACCCTCCCAATGGGCGGCGGCAAGGGCGGTTCAGACTTTGATCCGAAGGGCAAGAGCGACAACGAAGTCATGCGCTTCTGCCAGAGCTTCATGACCGAACTCCAGCGCCACATCGGACCCGACACAGACGTTCCAGCCGGCGACATCGGCGTGGGCGGACGTGAGATCGGCTTCCTTTTCGGTCAGTACAAGCGTCTTCGTAATGAGTTCACCGGCGTTCTGACGGGCAAGGGCCTCAACTGGGGCGGCTCGCTGATTCGTCCGGAAGCGACAGGCTATGGCTGCGTGTACTTCGCGGAAGAGATGTTGAAGACCCGCAATGACAGCCTGAAGGGAAAAGTCGCTCTCGTCTCCGGCAGCGGCAACGTCTCGCAGTTCACCATCGAGAAGCTGCTCGATCTCGGCGCCAAGCCAGTGACCTGCTCCGACTCCAACGGCGTCATTTACGATCCGGATGGAATCGACCGCGAGAAACTGGCGTATCTCATGGATCTGAAGAACGTCCAGCGCGGCCGCGTGATCCAGTACGCCGACAAGTATAAGAAGGCTATCTACACCGCTACCGACGGCAAGCTCGACTACAATCCGCTCTGGAACATCAAGGCCGATTGCGCATTCCCGAGCGCGACGCAGAACGAGATCAACGCCCGCGACGCAGCAAACCTGCTGAAGAACGGCGTATTCGTGGTCTCCGAAGGCGCGAATATGCCGAGCACGCTCGAAGCGACAAAGATGTTCCTCGATGCCAAGATCCTCTACGGCCCGGCGAAGGCAGCGAACGCCGGCGGCGTGGCGACCTCTGGTCTCGAGATGTCGCAGAACAGCATCCGCCTGAGCTGGACCCGCGAAGAAGTAGACGATCGCCTGCACAAGATCATGATCAGCATTCACAAGAACGCTTTCGAAACGGCCAAGGAATATGGCACGCCGGGCAATCTCGTGAACGGCGCGAACATCGCTGGCTTCCTGAAGGTCGCCAATTCGATGATCGATCAGGGTCTTGTCTAGTCTGGGGTCGTATCTGTTCCGCGGGGTGGAGACGATCCACCCCGCATCTTTTTAGCTGGGGCGAGTGATGGTAAGCAGAGCGGCGGAGTTGAGCATCGATCCAGGGCGGATGTTTGAGGGTTTCGAGAACCTGATGCCCTTTCGGGTGAACGACATCCTGCTTGTCAGTAGTCTCTACGACTCGTTCATACTTCGCGAAGACGGCAGTCTCAACGAACTCCTGATCGGCGAATCGCTGGAACTGGATCTTAAGCACGTCCCGGCCATCACGCATGTCGCCTCGGGCCAGGAGGCGCTGGAACTCGCAAAGAAGCAGCCCCGCTTCAACCTTATCGTCGCCAATCTTGAACTCGGCGATATGGATGCCGCCGAACTTACGCGCAAGGTGCGCGAAGCCGGGTTGGACATCCCCGTAGTCGTGCTCGCCTATGATTACCGGCACGTCAAGGAGTTCGTAAAGCTGCATCCCGCGAGTGAGATCGACCGCATTTTTTTGTGGCAGGGAAACGCACGCATTCTCGTAGCCATCATCAAGTACGTTGAAGACAAGCGTAACGTCGCCTACGACACCCAGGCCATCGGTGTGCCTGTCGTCCTCGTCGTTGAAGACAATATCCGATACTACTCGTCGTTCCTGCCCGTCATTTACACCGAACTGATTACGCAGTCGAGGCGTTTGCTCGAAGAGGGCTTCAACGCCGCGCACAAACTGCTGCGCATGCGCGCGCGCCCCAAGATCCTTCTGGCTTCGAATTATGAGGAGGCGGCCAGCCTGGTCTTGAAGTACCAGCGTTACTTGTTCGGCGTCGTCTCTGATGTTGAGTTTCCGCGCGCTGGAGCAATGAATCCCGAGTCCGGTTTTGCCCTCGCACGTCTGGTGCGCGAAACAGTTCCCGACGTACCCGTCATCCTCCAGTCCAGCCGGACGGCGTTCATGGAGCGTGCCGAGCGAGAAGGTTTTTCTTTTCTTCAGAAGCGCTCTGCGACTTTTCTGCGAGATTTGCGCCAGTACCTGATCCTTCAGTTTGGTTTCGGTGATTTCGTCTTCCGCATGCCTGATGGTAAGGAGGTTGGGAGGGCGAGCGACCTCGACCGGCTTGAGAAGTTGCTGCGGGAAGTGCCGCTGGAGAGCGTCGAGCATCACAGCGAACGCAATCACTTTTCACACTGGCTCATAGCCCGTACTGAACTCGGTTTGGCCGAGAAACTCAGGCCAAGAAAAGTCAGCGACTTTTCTGACGGAGAAGCTCTTCGCGCCGACCTGATCGACGCGATCGCGGCGTATCGCAACGACCAGAACGAGGTACTGGTTGGCGATTTCAACCCGAGCATTTTCGGCAACCGTGACACGTTCTTCCTGCGCATGGGTGAGGGTTCGCTAGGCGGAAAAGCTCGTGGACTCGCGTTCGTTCGCCACCTCTTGCACAAGTACGGCATCACGCACCAATATCCGGGAGTGCGCGTCAGCGTTCCGCCGAGCCTGGTACTCGCCACGGGCATCTTCGACGAGTTCCTTCGCGAGAACGACCTGCACGACTTTGCCATCCATTGCGACAACGACCGCTTGATAGAACAGCGTTTCATCGAGACGCCGCTACCCGGATCGGTGCAGGACAACCTGCGCGCTTTTCTCAGCGAGGTGAAGTACCCGCTCGCGGTCCGCTCTTCAAGCCTGTTGGAAGATTCGCAATACCAGCCATTCACTGGCGTCTATGAGACGTTTATGCTGGCCAACCAGCACCCTAGCCTCGACGCCAGGCTCGCATTGCTCATGGAGGCGATCAAGCGCGTCTACGCCTCCACCTTCAGCCAGCACGCAAAGGCATATGTTCGTGCGACGCCCTATCGACTCGAAGAAGAGAAGATGGCCATCATCCTTCAGCAGGTCGTGGGCGGCATTCACGGATCGCGCTTCTATCCAGATTGCTCCGGCGTCGTGCGCTCATGGAACTTCTATCCCGTCCTTCCCATGCAGTCGTCAGACGGCATTGCTGCCGTCGCCCTGGGACTCGGACGCACTGTGGTCGATGGCGGCAAGTGCCTCTCTTTCTGCCCACGGTATCCTCGCCATATCCTCCAGTTCTCGACCGTGGACGACATGCTCAGGAATTCGCAGTCAGACTTCTGGGCTCTCGAACTCAATCACGTCGCTCGGCACGAAAACCCGATAGACGACTTACGCGAGGTCTCATTTCCCTTAAATGCCGCCGAGAAGGACGGCACGCTGCACGCCCTCGGGTCCACCTACTCCGCGGACAACCAAGCCATTTATGACGGTCTCGGTCGCCAGGGCGCGCGGATCGTTAGTTTCGCCCCCATCCTTAAGCACGGCATATTTCCGCTGGCCCAGATACTGGATCAACTGAGCAACGTGGGGCAGAACGCGATTGGCCGGCCTGTCGAGATCGAATTTGCAGTTCAGCTTCCGCACGCCGCTGGCGACATCGCGCATTTCGGATTCCTGCAAATGCGGCCGCTCGTGCTCTCCCGCGAAGGAGATCAACTTCGCATCGACAACGTCGAGCCACACCTCACCCTCTGCCATAGCAAAAAGGTGCTGGGCAACGGACGCATCGGTGATCTACGCGACATCGTCGTGGTCGATTTCCACCGGTTCGAACGCACACGCAGTCACGAGGTTGCTGAAGCCGTCTCGCATCTGAATGCGCAGCTCACAGCCGCCGGCACTCCTTACCTTTTGATCGGCGTCGGAAGATGGGGCTCGAACGACCCATGGCTGGGTATCCCTGTCGAATGGGACCAGATCTCCGGCGCACGCGTAATCGTCGAAGCCGGATTCCGCGACTTTCGGGTCACGCCCTCGCAGGGCAGCCACTTCTTCCAGAACCTCACTGCTTTTCAAGTCGGCTACTTCACCGTCAATCCGGACGCTGGCGAAGGTTCCATAGACTGGGAATGGCTCGCATCTCAACCCGCCATCGAGGAGATTGGGTGCGTGCGCCACCTGCGCTTTTCGACACCCGCCGTAGTTGTGATGAACGGCCGTACAAGCACGGGAATCATCCTGAAACCCGCGACGGATTAAAGCGACACCGCGCCCAAAGCGTACGTATAAGTAAACTTCCGCTGTTTTAGTTCGTGCAGAGTTAGTAACCCTGCAAACCGTCCCACACTGTGCCCTCACTCGTCCCTAAGCAGTCACAATTCGTACCACTTTCTCCCAAAAAATGTATGTGTGTAGACACGCAAATGTGAAAAGCGGGAACTCGCATTGTGGAAATCGCTTGCTCTCGTTGAAAACACGCGACTTACGTGTGTTGTGTCTGGCCTGGAACATGCACTTACAGGAGCACCGTTTCTCTGTAGTGTGCGAGTTTTCCGTTTTCAGGGGGCAGATGAGAACCAGAAGCGAAACACATTCCCGTAAGCATTCTGGACCCGCCTGCCTTAATTCCGTTTCCCAAGCGAATCCTATAGGAGGATTTGGTATGAAGATGAACCGGGGCTTTGCCCCTGTCATGTGGTTGCTGGTCGCGATCCTGCTGGTTTCGGCAGCGGTTGCCCAGGAAACCACCGCCGGCCTGCAGGGCACCATTAAGGACCCGCAAGGCTTGGTGGTTTCCAAGGCGACAGTCGAAGTTAGCGGTCCAGCGCTGATCGGCACCAAGAAGTCCGAGACCGACGCGTCGGGCTACTATCGTTTTGCCAACCTGCCGCCTGGCGAGTACATCGTCACGGTAACTGCGCAGGGTTTCCGCACCCATAAGCAGTCCGGCCTCAGACTCGAAGTCGGCAAGCTGCCGACTCTCGACCTTAAGATGGAAGTCGGCGGCATCGAGCAGACGGTGGAAGTAACCGGGGCTGCCCCGATCGTGGACGTAACGCAGTCCAAGGTCGCTGTCACGGTCAGCCAGGAAGTCATTGACAACATTCCCAAAGGTCGTTCGTTCCAGTCCCTGATCAACTTCGCCCCCGGCGCCCGCATGGAGCCTCTCCAGAGCGGCGGCGGTGCGGCTGCGAACGCGACTGGGTACCAGATCGACGGTGCTTCGGACTCCGAGAACGCTTACTTGGTCGAAGGCATGGACACTACGGAGATGCGTGGTGGCGGTTCCGGCACCAACGTTCCTATGGAGTTCATCCAGGAAGTTCAGATCAAGACGTCTGGATTCGAAGCTGAATACGGCGGCGCCCTCGGTGGCGTGGTCAACGTTGTCCAGAAGCGCGGCAGCAACGCGTGGCACGGCAGCGCATTCACCTACTATCGTAGCGACCTGTTCAACGCGACCGGCGTTCGCAACACCTACAACAGCGGCGCAGGCCTCCGCCTCCGTCCGACATCGACGAATTCCCGCAGCAACCCGCAACCCTCGGAAGTCTACAGCCCGAAGAAGGACCATCAGAAGATCGTGGAACCCGGCTTTGAGCTTGGCGGCTACATCAAGAAAGACAAGCTGTGGTGGTTTGGCAGCTACGTTCCCGGCTTCGACCGTCTGCGTCGTACCGTGAACTTCAACTGCAACACGTTTGCCTGTCCGGAATTTGCCGGCGGCTTCGAGGGAGCTCGGACCTTCAACCAAGCCATCGACACGCACAATGCAATGACGCGAGTTGATTTCCTGGCGACGAACAAGATCCGTCTGTTCGGTTCATTCCAGACCGCATACCAGCGCGGCACCGGAAACAACTTCGCTCTAACGGCGCTGCCGAATGCGGACTCCGCCATTGGTGGTTGCCAGTTCCGTCCGGACGATCCGGTCACCGGTAAGTCGGGGCGTTTCGTAGCTAATTCTCCGCAGTGCAACAGCAGCGCGACCAGCGATCCGAACCTCTTCAATCAATCGATCGGCTGGGTCATGCCGAACAACAACTGGTCGACCGGCGCGGACATCACGATCACGCCTAACCTGATCGCCACCGCCCGCTATGGCTCGTTCTACACCAACCAGCAGGACCGCAACTTCCCGCAGATCGATCGTTATCTGTTTGGCTTCAGTTCGCAAGGCGCGACTGCATTCGATGACGATGAACCGCTGCCAACGCAGTACCAGAACAACACTGGTTTCCAGAACGTAACGGAAGTGCGTCAGTACCGGTTTGACAAGCGGACCCGCAACGGCTTCAACGCCGACCTGTCGTACTTCAAGCGCGCGTTGGGCACGCACAACTTCAAGTTCGGGTACTCCTTGAACCGCCTGGCCAACGACGTCTTTTACGAAGCGCCGAAGGGCTACGTTCAGCTGTACTGGCAGTACGACTACGAGCATGACTGGGGTATCGTCACCACCGATTCCAACGGTTGCTACGGCGTTGGCGGGTACCCACACAACTTGAATGCGATGCACGCAGGCTGGTCTTTCCCAACTTGCTCTGGTCGTTATGGCTTCTATCGTGTTATCGACTTCCAGACCAAGGGCAACGTGAGCAGCTTCAACCACTCACTTTACATGCAGGATGCCTGGACGCTTGGCCGTGGCGTCACCATCAATGCTGGTGTCCGCTTTGATCGTGAAGAACTGCCTTCTTTCCGGAGCGAATCTGGTCTTGTCAGCACTCCGATCAAATTCGGATTCGGTGACAAGGTAGCTCCGCGCATCGGCGCCGCATGGGACGTCTTCCAGAACGGTAAGTTCAAGCTGTATGGAAGCTGGGGTATGTTCTACGACATCATGAAGTACAACCTGCCGCGCGGTTCGTTCGGTGGCGACTACTGGCATGATTGCAACTACACCCTTGACGATCCCAACTACACGGCGATACATCCGCAGAAGGATGCTGCGGGTCACGTAATGTGTCCCTTTAACGGTGCTGACGCCGGAATGACTGGTCTCAAGATCGAAGAAGACGACTGGCGCATTCCGTCGAACCTGACGAGCAACAATCGTATCGATCCCGATCTGAAGCCGATGCGGCAGCGCGAAATGGTCATCGGTGCTGATTACGCTCTCACACCGATGATGGGCCTCGAGCTCCGCTATAGCCGTAAGCGCCTCGACCGCACCATCGAAGACGTGGGCTACCTCGATCCCAGCATTGGCGAGGCATACTACATCGCCAACCCGGGTGAAGGCGTTGCCTCCAATCCTCTTGAAGCTTCTGGTTTCTGCGCCGCCGAGTCGCTCCGTTTGGGTATCAATGCGGTCTGCAAGCCGGAACCCAAGGCAGTTCGCAATTACGACGGTGTTGAAGTCCGCTTCACCAAGAAGGCGTCCGAGCACTGGTTCGCCAGCGTTTCGTACACCTATAGCCGCCTGTGGGGCAACTACGGTGGTCTGACGTCATCCGACGAGACCGGCCGTCACGATCCCAACGCAAACCGTTACTTCGACTTGCCCCACATGGGCTACGACGCGTACGGTAAGCAGAGCTTCGGCTTCCTGCCTACCGATCGCCCGCACACCCTGAAGCTCTTCGGGTACTACAACCTGAAGTGGCTTGGTGGCAATACCATCATCGGCCTGTCACAGCAGATTTACTCCGGCACGCCGATCACCACGGAACTCGCGATGTTCTCCTCGACTCCGATTCAACCGGAAGGACGCGGCAACTTCGCGAACTACACGATTGATTCCGTAACCGGTGATTGGACCAGGACCGGGGTGAAAAAGAACTATCGCACGCCTTCCTTCACAGAGACCGGCTTCAACTTCGTTCATGAGTTCAAACTCAGCAAGAAGAACGAAGCTTTGCGCGCCGGAATCGAGGCGAACATCAACAACCTGCTGAATCAGCGTAACGCGGTTCGTTACCGCTTCAACTCAATGCGGTCCGGCCAGGTTAACGATGAGGCACCGGCTGGTTGCGAACTCGATGCCAGCTGCGGCGCTCTGACGTGGGCGACGTTCTTCAACGGCTTCGACTATGTCGCAGCCGCGAACAACAGTGGCCTTACGCTGGACAGCCGTTACGGTCGTCCTGACCTCTGGCAGGCTCCGCGGGAAATGCGCTTCAAGTTCAAGTTCACCTTCTAATTCAGAAGCTGACCTTGCAACCTCTGGGCCGTCTCGAAAGAGACGGCCTTTTTTTATTCGGCGTCACTTTGTCTGACTCGGTGCCTCAGCGACTGCTCGTACGTCTCACTCCAAAGCACCCACGGTGTTTCCGTGTGCAGCCACGCAATGTGTGTGGAAGTAGCACAAATGTAAGCACTTATCCCTATTCCCATATCTAACCTTAGGCCACAATTCCATTTTCGAAACTCACCACGCAGTCCGATGTTGTAAGTACCTCAATTCAGCCTAATTCTGCCCTTCCGCATTTGGAGCGTGAGTTGCCCCTTACAAGGGCACCGTTTCTCTCTGTAAATGCAAGGTTTTCCGTATTCAGGAGGCAGATGAGGTTCAGAACTGATGTTCAAACCCGTGTACGTTCTGAACACAACTGTTTTAGTTCCGTTTCCCACACGAATCCTATAGGAGGATTTGACATGAAGATGAACCGGGGCTTCGCCCCTGTTTTTGTGGGTGCTGGTAGCGATCCTGCTGATTTCAACAGCAGTCGCCCAGGAAACCACCGCCGGCCTGCAGGGCACCATTAAGGACCCGCAAGGCTTGGTAGTTTCCAAAGCGACAGTTGAAGTGACCGGTACCGCTCTTATCGGCGCCAAGAAGGTAGAGACCGATGCGTCGGGCTACTACCGCTTTGCCAACCTGCCTCCGGGCGACTATGTCGTCACCGTCAGCGCGCAGGGCTTCCGCACTCTTAAGCAGTCGGGCCTGAGACTCGAAGTCGGCAAGCTGCCGACCCTCGATCTCAAACTCGAAATCGGCGGCATCGAGCAGACGGTCGAAGTGACCGGCGCTGCTCCGATTGTCGACGTTTCGCAGTCGAAGGTTCAGACGGTTGTCTCAAACGAAGTCATCGACGCGATTCCAAAAGGCCGTTCGTTCCAGTCCCTCATCCAGTTGGCCCCCGGCGCTCGCGTCGAGCCTCTGATGGGTGGCGGCTACCAGATTGACGGTGCTTCCAACGCGGAAAACACCTACCTCGTCGAAGGTCAGGACACGGGCAACGTCCAGACCGGCTTCTCCAACACCAACGTACCGTTCGAGTTCATTCAGGAAGTCCAGGTGAAGTCGGGCGGATTCGAAGCTGAGTACGGCGGCGCGCTCGGTGGCGTGGTCAACGTCATCCAGAAGCGCGGCGGCAACTCTTGGCACGGCAGCGTCTTCACGTATTACGAAGGCGACATGTTCAACGCGGTGGGCGGCGGCAGCGCTGGCAATGCAGCATGGGTTACCTCCCAGCAGAAGTACATCCGGAAGACCCCGAGCACCTCGATTGCCTACACCCCAGACGAAGACAATCCGAACACACCGTTGATAGAAGTGCCCGGTACTTGTATCAACGTTGCGGGTCCTTGCCGCATGGATCGGCCGGATCAGTACATCCAGCCGAAGAAAGACCACCAGCGCGTTGTCGAGCCGGGATTTGAAATCGGCGGCTATCTGATGAAGGATCGCCTCTGGCTGTTCACTGGCTTCCGTCCGCGCATCAATAACATCCGTCGTACGGTTGATAACTGGGCGTACGCGGGCAATCCGCTCGCCGGGGTTCCGGCAATCACCGGCACGCGCGTGTTCAATCAGGACACGCAGACGTACAGTGCTCTGAGCCGCCTGGATTTCCTTGCGACTTCGAAGATCCGTCTTTATGGTGCGTGGCAGACTCAGTACGAACGCCAGAACGGCAATGCATTGCCGAACGCTGACGACGCCAATGGTCTGACGAACACCCATCGGACGCAGAATCCCGATAACTTCTCCTACCAAGTCGGTTATGTACAGCCCAACACGATCTACAACACGGGCGCTGACATCACCGTAACCCCGAACCTCGTCTCGACGACCCGGTTTGGCTACTTCTTCAGCGACTTCCAGAACCGTGGAATTCCTGAAGGCGCCCGCTATCGCTGGATTGACGTTAACTACAACTATCCCGGCATCTCGAGCAATTCCGTAACAGCCCTGTGCGGTACGCCTCCATGTCAAGCTCTGGATGCGAATTACGTCCGCACCACGGGTTTCAGCACTCTTGGCGCCAACTTGAACACGTTCTTCGACAGGTATTGGCGCAAGTCCTTGAACCAGGACCTCGCTTACTTCAAGAAGGGCTTCCTCGGAACTCACAACATTAAGGGCGGCTACGCGCTCAACAAGCTGAGCAATGACGTGCAGGAGTGGTTCAACACGTCGGTCGTTCACATGGGCTATGGCCGCATCATGAAGGTCGCCGGCGTTGACAACGTCGCGAACTGCATAGCTATCAACCAGTACAACAATGCAAACTACGGAACGAACCTGAACGTCACGAATCCGAGCAGCTGCCGCGGCCTCTGGGGCACGGTCAACCTCCGTGATTTCCAGACCACCGGCAAAGTCGGGTCCGACAACCACGCGCTGTATGTCCAGGATGCATGGACCGTCGGCAACACCGGCGTGACCCTGAACCTTGGCGTCCGCTTTGACAAAGAAGGCCTGCCGAACTACTTCTCCGGCGTCACCGGTTTTGAAGGCATCAACTGGGGCTTCGGTGACAAGATTGCTCCGCGTCTCGGTGGTGCATGGGACGTGTTCCGCAATGGCAAGCTGAAGATTTACGGCAGCTTTGGTTACTTCTACGACATCATGAAGTACGAACTACCGCGCGGTTCATTCGGTGGTGACTACTGGCATGACTGCATCTACGCTCTCGACGATCCGGACTACACGAAGATTCAACCCGCTCGTGCACCTGGCGTCGCTGGCAAGCAGGTATATTGCAACCTTACTGGTGGCGCGAACGGCACCGGTTTCGGTAACGCCGCCCGTCCGAACAACGGCTTCATCGCGAACGTTGATTTCCGTTCGCCTTCGAACAGCGTTGACGATTACCGCATCGACCCGAACCTTAAGCCGATGAAGCAGCACGAGAGCACTCTCGGCATGGACTACGCCTTCAACCCGACGTTGGGCTTGGAAGTGCGTTGGACGCGCAAGCGCCTCGATCGTACGATCGAAGACGCCGGCTTCATCGATGCAAGCGGTTCTGAGCCGTTCTACATCATCAACCCCGGTGAAGGCATTCATGCCCGCTCCGGTCTCGTACCCGCCTCGGATTGCCCGGATGGCGAGTGCGGTGCTCAGCCGAAGGCAGTCCGTGAGTACGACGGGTTGGAATTCCGTCTGACGAAGAGAGATACCGGCAAGTGGTACGGTGTGGTTAGCTATACCTTCAGCCGCCTCTACGGTAACTACGCTGGTCTGACCAGTTCGGACGCCTATGACGGTGGTGGCTCAGTCGCCGCCGGCGGTGGCCGTGCATCGCCGAACGTCAGCCGCAACTTCGACGAGCCGTTCATGCAGTTCACCGCAGCTGGCGACCCTGCTCTGGGCCGCCTGGCGACGGACCGTCCGCACACCGTCAAGATGTATGGCTACTACCGCCTGAAGTGGTGGAAGATGGAAACCATCATCGGTGGATCCCAGTTCATTTACTCGGGTACTCCGGTCGGCTCCTACATCGCCACGGGCGGCAACGCTTTTGCTCCGCAGTTCGTAGTTGGGCGCGACAAGTGGGTTGATTTCCACAGAAATAGCGCACCCGGAACCGCGGCAGAAGGCGACCTGGTTGTCGACGGTATCCGTACCCGTCGCACCCCGGCGTTCATGCAGACTGACCTCAGCATCACCCAGGAATTTAAGGTCAGCAAGACGCATGAAAACATGCGCGTGGGCTTCGAGGCCAACGTTACCAATCTGTTCAACCAGCATGCAGTCGTAAGCTATGCTTCGCAGCTCTCGGCCGACGGCGATGTCGTCGATCCGGTCCTGCATCTGCCTGACACGAGCGTGTCCCTTGTGGACTACCCGTCACTGACCAAGTACGGCTATGATTGGGTAAACGTGTTCAACAGACAGGACATTGGTAGCGTTAACTACGGCAATGGCACAGTGAACAACTCCTACGGCAAGGCCAACCTTTGGCAGAACGGCCGTGGCATGCGGTTCAAGCTGAAGTTCTCCTTCTAAGAGAAGAAGGACTTTGTAGTTCTTGGGGGCCGTCTCGAAAAGAGACGGCCCGTTTTTTCGCGCAAGCATGCTGCTCAGAACTCCCGCCCTGCTGCACCGAATGCAGTACCTTTTACCCGTCGCCCTGAGCAAGTTTTCCTCAGTCGTGCCGCTTCACTCGCCCTCACGTCGCTGTTGCAATGACTTAGCATTGGCATTTCGCCTGCAATAGTCCTCATGCACTGGCGAGCTAATCGCATCCCGGAGGCGTGATGAAAAAGCGAACATTTAGCGTGCTCTGTGTCGATCGTGATGGATTCGGGTTGCAGGTTCGTAGAATGGTTCTGGAGAGCTTCGGATGCAAGGTTCTGGCCTGCACCTCCGGGTCTGACGCACTCGCATCGCTCGCCAGCCGCAGCTTCGACATTGTGGTCATGGACTCCGCCGTCGAAGGCATGCAGGGGGAAGACCTGGCTCGCGAGATCAAACGCACTCAACCGCGTATGCCCGTGCTGATGCTCTCCAGCACGGTCTATCCTCCGGACACAATGCGGCCTTACATTAACGGGTTTGCTACCAAGGGTGAAGCGCCGAAAACGCTGATGAACACGATCGAGAAGTCCATTCGCGCGTCGCGCGCTGCGGAAACCCGCCACATCGAACAAGGGTGGCT
>Ga0196976_1000436_pt1 | contig 26457 bp, 18 predicted proteins | sample S3v_513CmetaG_FD_148644 | JGI IMG/M metagenome (GOLD analysis project Ga0196976, IMG submission 148644) | Soil microbial communities from Anza Borrego desert, Southern California, United States - S3+v_5-13C | ecosystem: Environmental > Terrestrial > Soil > Desert | place: USA: California...
GCTCCTCCCTGTTCGGCACCGACCTGCGCCGGGCGCACATGGTGCGCGCCGACCTGAACCGCGCCGACCTGCGCGGCGTGCAGTTGCGCGGCGCCATCATGGCCGGCTGCAACCTGATGCACGCCGACCTGCGCAACGGCATCCTGATGACGCAGTCGTCGGGCGACCTGCTGCCCATGGCGCGCCCGTCGGCGCAGTCCGACCTGTCGTCGGCGGTGCTGGCCCGCTCCAACCTCAGCCAGGCCAAGATCTCCGACAGCTTCGTTCTGCAGACCGACCTGCGCGACACCTGCCTGCGCGGCAGCAAGCTGATGCGCGCCGACCTGCGCAACGCCGACCTCACCGGCTGCGACATGGAGGGTGCCGACCTGTCGGAGGCCAACCTCTCCGGCGCCAAGCTGGAGGGCGCCATCCTCAGCCGCACCGTCATGCGCCACACCAAGCTGGAGGGGGCGAACATGCTGGGCGCCCTCCTCGACGGCGTCGACCTGTCGCTGGCCCGCACCTCCGGCGCCCGTCTGGCGGTGGCCCGCGCCATGCTGGGCGACGAGCTGGGCGCCATCCTGGAGGCGCACGACCAATGGGTGGCGACCAACGGCAAGAAGGGCACCCGCGCCGACCTGTCCGACCGCGACCTGTCGGGCCTGGACCTGTCCGGCGTGAACCTGTCGGCCGCCGTCCTGCGCGCCGCCCGCCTGCACGGCACCGACCTCAGCAGCGCGTCCCTGGTGACGGCGGACCTGGAGCTGGCCGACCTGCGCGGCGCCGTCCTGCGCCACGCCGACCTGCGCGGCATCCGCCTGCACCGCGCGGCCCTGGACTGCGCCGACCTCTCCTGCGCCCAGCTCAGCCCGCTGCCGCTGACCGGCGGCTATCTCTGGTCCGCCGACCTGTCGCGCGCCCGCTGCCGCAAGGCCCTGTTCACCGCCGCCGACCTGACCAAGGCCCGCATGACCGGCACCGACCTGACCGGCGCCGACCTCGCCGACGCCCGCCTGACCGACGCCGTGATGATGAACGCCATCCTCCTGCACACGGAACTGGAGGGTGCGCGCCTCGACGGCGCCGACCTGCGCGGCGCCCAGCGCGCCCTGGCGGCGTGAGGGCCGCCCCCCACCTCTCCCGCCCCGGGAGAGGTCGGCCGGCGCAGCCGGCCGGGTGAGGGCCAAACCCTCTCCCCCCTGGGGAGAGGGTGGTGCGAAGCACCGGGTGAGGGGGTCCCGCGACACGAGCGCTTCGCGCTCCAAAGGGGCCCTGCCCCTTTGATCCCCGCAAGGGGCCACAGGCCCCTTGACCCCATCTATATCTCCCTCCCCTGCCCCCGGCGGGGGAGGGAAGCCCGCGTCAGCGGGCAGGGTGGGGGCAACGCCCTCCCCAAGGATCAACGCTCCCGAAACCGCACCCCCGCCCCGCCCCCGTTCTCCGGGATGAACTCGATCCCCGCCTCTTCCAGCGCCCGGCGGATGGCAAGCAGGTTGTTCCGATGCGGCGTCCGCGCCCCGCGCTCGAAATCGACCACGGTCTGCCGCGATACGTCCGCAGCCACGGCCAGATCCGTCTGGCTCATCCCAAGCATGCCGCGAGCCCCACGGCTTTGGGCCGGCGAAAGGATATCATTCTTCAAAGTCATACAATCCGATTGATTTCGGCCATAAAGTCAATCAAAATGACAGAGTTATAATGCACACAGCGGCCGGGCGGGGTGCGCCAACACCCCACCCGGCCTGACCACAACCCAGCTTGTGCGGAGCTTGGATCATGGCTGATTCCCAAGATACACGGACTCTGCCTTTATCGCGCCGATCTTTGCTGACGTCGGCCCCCGCGGCTCTGGCCGCCCCGCCGCTCCCGGCCGCCGCGCCAGACCCCACCCTGCCCCTCTACGAAGCCTGGGCCGAGGCCCTGCGCCTCACCGAGACCCTCGCGAACATCTGGGCCGAGAAGCCCGTCGATGCCCCGATGGACCCGGAACTGATCGCCGCCTACGACCACTGCGACACCCTCGCCGCCCAACTCCTTGCGACACGGCCAACCACGCTTGCCGGCCTTGTGGCAAAGCTGCGGTGCATACAGGAGCATTTGGCCTGCCGGGAGGACGTGACGTTTTTGGATATCTTTTGGATATCGTCATTCGAGACGCACACGCGCTAAACAGCCATGACATTGATCCCTCTTGACAGTTTAATTAGATTTGATGATATATTCAGACTAGTAATGGCGTGCGGGGATATTTTTGATCTGGCTCGAGGAAAAAACTTCACATGAGTAAGTACAGGCAAGATCATACTGTGCTTTAATACATACCATCTGTGACCGCGGCATCGAATTGTTCTAAATAATTTTATTATTTCGCAGGTGATACGAGAACAACAAATCGAGGCTATCAACATGTGCGCACACTATAGATTGCACCCACCGTTTCTTTATGTGCCGGAGGAGGCAACCTTCTCCACCGCCTGGGAAAGCTTTTGCTGCAAGTTACTAAATATCAGTAACGCGACAGATAGTATTTATATTAGAAACCCTCCCGAGCAAGGCGTAGATCTATTCTTTCCGGAAAAGGGCATAGCCTATCAATGCAAAAGCGTCGAATCAGGCAAATCTGGAGATTTTAATGTAACTAAGGCAGTCTCCTCCTGGAGGTCGGCCCTGAAAGTACAAGATAGCTTAGGCTGGAAAAACTATACTATATGCACCAATGTATCAATTTCCGGAAGCGCAGAGGAAACCTTAAAGAAAGAAATACCCGGCGTCACCATACTTCCAAGTTCTTACTGGATCAATTTATGCGAAAAACACAGCGCCATTGTGGAGAGGAACTTCAGGCGCTTGGTCGACATCCCAACAAATAGGGTTCTTGAATCAATAAGAAAACAATTTACCGCAATATACTCCTCTGATCTGGCTCAGAAAATGAAAAAAACCCCATACAAATATTTTTCTATAGCGATAGGCACGATTCAACGTACCGCATTCCGGTGTCTTCGGATTTTACCTGCGAAGAAATTATCGAGATTTTCTGTGAATTTTTCCAATTTCCAGAGTCAAGGATAATCAAATCAGAAGAAATTGAGGTATCGCTTATCCACTCAATAGCATTTAATGGGGAAGAGATACCTCTATCAAAATCCTTGAAAGAAGCTGGCATTGAAAACAACGACATCATCACATACATAACAACGATGTTATGGAGAGAGATGAAAAGGGAATTCAGAGGAGACGTCATGAATATGATTACAGGCCCGTTGCTAAGCCACCTACATTCGACAGGTTCCAGAAAAACGCTTGAACAAAGATTAGATGCGGCCCATGAAAAATATGATGCAGTTTTGCGCGACTGCTATCAAAAATTTGACGAACAGCTGTCAGAAAATTGACTTAATGCTGTGGTGGGGAGGCACACCCTCCCCCTACCCCACCCTAACCTCCATCACCAGCGTCCCCAGCGGCGGGAGCGTCAGGCAGAGCGAATACGGCCGGCCGTGCCACGGCACGTCCTCCGCCGTGACACTCCCCCCGTTCCCCACGTCGCCGCCGCCATACACCCCGGCGTCCGTGTTCAGGCGCTCCACGTAGTCGCCGGGCAGCGGCACGCCGACTCGGTAGTCTTCGCGCGGGACCGGGGTGAAGCTGCACACCACCACGAACACATGCCCCGGATCGCGGCCCTTGCGCAGGAAGGCCAGCACGCTGTTCTCACTGTCGTTGGCCTCGATCCACTCGAATCCGGCCGGGTCGCAGTCCAGCTCGTGCAGGGCCGGCTCGTCGCGGTACAGGCGGTTCAGGTCGCGCACCAGGTCGCGCATGCCCTGGTGCGGCGGCTCCTCCAGCAGGTGCCAGTCCAGGCTGCGCGCCTCGCTCCACTCGCGCCACTGGGCGAACTCGCCGCCCATGAACAGCAGCTTCTTGCCCGGATGCATCCACATGAAGCCGTAGTAGGCGCGCAGGTTGGCGAACTTCTGCCAGACGTCGCCCGCCATCTTGTCGATCAGCGAGCCCTTGCCGTGCACCACCTCGTCATGGCTCAGCGGCAGCACGAAGTTTTCGGAAAAGGCGTACAGCAGGCCGAAGGTCAGGTCGTGGTGGTGATAGCGGCGGTGGATCGGGTCCTTCTGCATGAAGCGCAGCGTGTCGTGCATCCACCCCATGTTCCACTTGTACCCGAAGCCCAGCCCGCCCAGGTACACCGGCCGCGACACGCCGGGCCACGCGGTGGACTCCTCCGCCACCGTCATCACCCCCTCGCCGTGGCCGTAGGCCAGCTCGTTCATGCGCTTGAGGAAGGCGATGGATTCCAGGTTCTCGCGCCCGCCGAACTGGTTGGGGATCCACTCCCCCTCCTTGCGGGAATAGTCGAGGTAGAGCATGGAGGCCACCGCGTCCACGCGCAGCCCGTCCAGGTGGTAGTGGTCCAGCCAGAACAGCGCGTTGCCCAGCAGGAAGTTCGCCACCTCCCGCCGGCCAAAGTTGTAGATCAGGGTGTTCCAGTCCATGTGGAACCCCTGGCGCGGGTCGGCGTGCTCGTACAGGTGCGTGCCGTCGAACCAGCCCAGCCCGTGCGGGTCGGTGGGGAAGTGGCCGGGCACCCAATCCAGCAGCACGCCGATGCCCTCGCGGTGGCAGGCGTCGACGAACCGCTTGAACGCCTCCGGCCCGCCGTGCCGGCTGGTCGGCGCGTACAGGCCGATGGGCTGGTACCCCCAGGAGCCGTCGAAGGGATGCTCGGTGATCGGCAGCAGCTCGACGTGGGTGAAGCCCATCTCCTTCACATAGGGGATCAGCCGCTCCGCCAGCTCGTCGTAGGTGAGGAAGCGGTTGTCCTCCTCCGGCACCCGCGCCCAGGATCCCAGGTGCACCTCGTAGATGGAAATCGGCGACTCGCGCCCGCCCACCTTGCCGCGGGTCTGCAGCCACACCTCGTCCGTCCATTCGAAGTGCGGCAGCCCGTGCACGACGGAGGCGGTGAGCGGCCGCATCTCGCTCTGGAACGCATAGGGGTCGGCCTTCAGCGGCAGCAGGTCGCCGCCCGGCCCCTTGATCTCGAACTTGTAGCGCTGGCCGGCCTGGACGTGCGGGACGAAGATCTCCCAGATGCCGGCCTCCACGCGCTTGCGCATGGGCAGGCGGCGGCCGTCCCAGTCGCAGAAGTCGCCCACCACGCTGACGCGCCGGGCGTTCGGCGCCCAGATGGCGAAGGCCACGCCCGGCACGCCGTCGATCTCGCGCGGGTGCGCGCCCAACCGCTCATAGGCGCGCAGGTGCGTGCCCTCGGCCAGCAGGTGGATGTCCAGCTCGCCCAGCACGTAGGCGAAGCGGTAGGCGTCCTCGTGCTCCACCGTCGCCAGCGGGTATTCGACGCGCAGGCGGTGGCGGAAGCGCTGCGTGCGGTCGGGCATCAGGGCCGCGAAGAAGCCGTCCGGGTGCAGCAGGTCCATCTCCGCCGCCGGCTCGCCCGTGGCGGCGTCGATCACCCACACGCGCGTGGCGCCGGGCAGGAAGGTTCGCACCTCCACCGGTGCGCCGGCGCCGTCCTGGTGCATGCCCAGCACCGCGAACGGGTCGCCGTGGTCGGCCCGCACGATCGCCTCGATGGCGCCCTGAAGCGCGTTCGCCTTGCGCGCGTCGGTGCGCAGCGCGTCGCGGATGTCGTTCGGCATCGGTCCGTACCCCTTCCTTTTCTTCTTGGCACGCAGAGTACCCGGAAAAGCCCGGAACCCCAATCCCCTCCCCCGCCCCGGGGGAGGGTTAGGGTGGGGGCAAGCGCAAGGATCTTCGGCTTTACCCTCACCCGGCCGCCTCCGGCGGCCACCCTCTCCCGGGGCGGGAGAGGGTTCGTCAGCCATCCAATATCCCCAGCACGCCCTTCACCGGGATGCACAGCCAGCCGGGCCGGTTCGCGGCCTCATAGGCGATCTCGTAGAGCGCCTTCTCCATCAGGAACACCGACAACAGCCGGCGCGCCGCGGAGTCGTCGTCCGGCCACACCGGGCAGTCGCCCAACGCCGTCCGGTAGGCGCCGGAGAAGGCCGCCACCGTGCGCCATTCCCAATCGCGCGCGGCGTCCATGATGCGGCTGCCGCCGCCCTGCTCCAGCGACTGGTCGTCCAGGCGGAAGACCGCCGCCCAGGCCGCGTAGTTGAAGGAGCGCAGCATCCCCGCCACGTCCACCAGGGCGGACCGCTTGGCCCGCCGCTCGGCCAGCGGCTTGGCCGGCTCGCCCTCGAAATCAATGACGTACCAGTCGGTCTGCGCGCGCAGCACCTGCCCCAGGTGATAGTCGCCGTGGATGCGCGTCTTCACCGCATTCACCCGCAGGTCGGCCAGCTCGGCCAGCCGCCCCATCACCTCGTCGCGCCGCGACAGCAGCCGCTCCACCTCGCCGCGCGTCTCGTTGCCGGACAGGCTGCCGGCGGTGGCGGACAGGGCGGCGAAGGCGGTTTCCGCCTGCCTGCGCGCCCCTTGCGTCCAGGCGCGCAGGTCGTCGGGCGTGACCGGTTCGGGGTCGAAGGCCGGGTCGCCCGTCTCGATGGACAGCGCGCGGTGCAGCTCCGCCGTGCGCTGGCCCAGCGTCGTGGCCATCTGCAGGTACAGCCCGAACGGCTCCTCGTCCGGCATGTCGTCGTCGGCGCGGGCCACGCCCAGGCGCACCTCGTCCAGCTCGCGCTCCAGGTACTCCACGGTGGTGGTCCAGCCGTCGCCCTGGTTGCGCACGAAGCCCTGCGCCACCGCCAGCGCGGTCGGCGTGCCGTCGTCGGCCACGTGCTCGACCGATCCCAGCAGCGGCGGCGTGTTGGCGAAGCCCGCCACCTCGGTCAGGAAGCGGCCCATCTCCAGCTCCGGATGCTGGCCCGGCGCCAGCCGGCGCAGCACCTTCACCACCGCCTGCTCGGCCACGAGGACCGAGGTGTTGCTCTGCTCCACGCCGATGCGCCGCACCTCCGGCGCCTCGCCCAGATCGAGGTCCGCCATGCGCGCGGTCGGGCGGAACCGGATGGTGCCCTCGTTCGCCGTCAGCTCCCGCCCCTCCCGCAGCCCCGCCAGCAGCGCCAGCGCGAAGCCGTCGGCGTGCGCCGCGTCGTAGATGGCGCCGGTCGTCGGCCCCTTGCGCACCTTGGCCAGCGTGTAGGGCAGCAGCGGCGCCCCGACGGCCGCCGCCTCCGGGTCCCAGTTGATGGCCAGCGGCAGGAAATAGTGCTGGGTTCCCGCATCGCCGGACAGCCCCACGTCCAGGCGCGTCAGCATGAAGCTGCCGCCGCTGCCGCCCACCGGCATCTCCGCGCCCATGGTCACCTGCGCGGTGCCGATGCGCTGGTCCTTGGCGGCGAACCAGCGCTGCTTGGGCAGGAAGGCCTCCAGCACGTCCTCCTCCAGCTCCTGCAACGGCCGGCCGGACAGCACGCTCTTCCAGCCGTCGCGCATGACGACGGTCAGCAGGTCGGGGATCGGTTCCGGCGGCGACTCGTGCCAGCGCGGCACGTCCGCCTCCGCCGCCAGCGCGAACCAGTAGAAGCCGTAGGCCGGCAGCGTCAGCAGGTAGGTCAGGTCGCCGATCGGCGGGAAAGCGGTGCGGCCCAGCATCTCCACCGGCACGCGCCCCTTCCACTCCTTCAAGTCCAGCTCCACCGCCTGCGCCGATCGCGACAGGTTGGCGACGCACAGCATGATCTCGTCCGCCCCGTCCTGCTGGTACTCGCGCACATAGGCCAGCACCTTGCGGTTGCCGGGGTACAGCAGGCGGAAGGTGCCGCGGCCGAACGCCTTGCGCTGCTGGCGCACGGCGATCAGCCGCTTCATCCAGTTGAGCAGCGACGACGGGCTGCGCTGCTGCGCCTCCACGTTCACCGCCTGGAAGCCGTAGATCGGGTCCTGGATCGCCGGCAGGTACAGCCGCGCCGGGTCGGCGCGGCTGAAGCCGCCGTTGCGGTCCGGCGACCACTGCATGGGCGTGCGCACGCCGTCGCGGTCACCCAGGTAGATGTTGTCGCCCATGCCGATCTCGTCGCCGTAATAGACCACCGGCGTGCCGGGCATGGACATCAGAAGGCTGTTCAGCAGCTCGATCTTGCGCCGGTCGTTCTCCAGCAGCGGCGCCAGCCGGCGGCGAATGCCCAGGTTGATCCGCATCCGCCGGTCGGCGGCGTAGAAGTTCCACAGGTAGTCGCGCTCGTCGTTGGTGACCATCTCCAGCGTCAGTTCGTCGTGGTTGCGCAGGAAGATGGCCCACTGGCTGGTTTCCGGGATGTCCGGCGTCTGGCGCATGATGTCGGCGATGGGGTGCCGGTCCTCCATGGCCAGCGCCATGTACATGCGCGGCATGACCGGGAAGTGGAAGGCCATGTGGCACTCGTCGCCGCCCTTGGCCGGATCGCCGAAATAGGGCAGCACGTCCTCCGGCCACTGGTTGGCCTCGGCCAGCAGCATGCGGTCGACGTAGTGCTTGTCCACCTCGGCGCGGATGCGCTTCAGCACCTCGTGCGTCTCGGGCAGGTTCTCGTTGTTGGTGCCCTCGCGCTCGCGCAGGTACGGGATGGCGTCCAGGCGCAGCCCGTCCACGCCCAGGTCCAGCCAATAGCGCATGGTGTTCAGCACCTCGCGCATCACCCGCGGGTTCTCGAAGTTCAGGTCGGGCTGGTGGCTGTAGAAGCGGTGCCAGTAGTACTGCTGCGCCACCGGGTCCCACGTCCAGTTGGACTTCTCCGTGTCGCAGAAGATGATGCGCGTGCCCTGGTACCGCTGGTCGGTGTCGGACCAGACGTAGTAGTTGCGGTGCGCCGATCCGGGCTTGGCCTCGCGGGCGCGCTGGAACCACGGGTGCTGGTCGGAGGTGTGGTTGATGACCAGCTCCGTGATCACGCGCAGGCCGCGGTCGTGGCATTCGCGCAGGAATCGCCGGAAATCCTGCATGTTGCCGTAGGAGGGGTTGACCTCCCGGTAGTCGGCGATGTCGTACCCGTCGTCCTTCAGCGGCGAGGGGTAGAACGGCAGGACCCAGATGGCGGTGACGCCCAGCTCCTGGATGTAGTCGAGCTTCTGCGCCAGCCCGGCGAAATCGCCGATGCCGTCGTTGTTGGCGTCGAAGTACGCCTTGATGTGCAGCTGGTAGATGACCGCGTCCTTGTACCAGAGCGGGTCCTGGCGATCGATCATGGTGGGCTTGCCGGTCGGGTTGCGGGTTGCGTGGGAAACAGGATGAACGCCGGGAGGTTTCATGGCCCCTTTCGGGGGAGCCCGGCGGAGAGCCCCATTCCGCGCCCGCTCGGGGCTTCCTTGACTAACCCCGTCCGCTTGGTCAGTTTGGCGCCGTCCCGTCACCATCCTGCGCCCGGCCCGCCATGACCACCAACGGTTCCTTCATCATCGTCACCGGCGGCGACGCGCGGTACGAACCCCTGATCCGCGAACTGATCGCGTCGGTCCGCGCGCTGGAGCCGGGGGCCGCCTGCCCCATCGGCGTCATCGACGCCGGCCTGACGGACGAACAGGTGGCGCGCTTCCGCGCCGAGGGGATCACGGTGGTCAACCCGCCCTGGCCGGTGGAGCTGCCGGCGCACCGCCTGCGCGGGCGCGTGCACCTGAAGGCCAACCTCGCCAAGCTGCACCTGCCCGCCTGCTTCCCCGGCTACGAAACGGTGATCTGGATCGACGCCGACGCCTGGGTGCAGGACTGGGAGGCGATCGAGCTGCTGCGCCGCGGGGCGGCCAAGGGCCGCTTCGCCATCGTGGCGCAGTTCGGCCGCTTCTCGGAGACGGAGCTGCGGCTGGACTGGCTGTTCGGCCGCTTCGCGCGGGTGCGCTCGATCCTGTTCAAGAACGCCAGCCGCGCCGGCCTGCCGGGCAGCGTGTGCCGCGACCTCGCCACCCGCCCGACGCTGAACGCCGGCGCCTACGCGTTGCGGTCCGACGCCCCGCACTGGGCCTCGTTCCAGGACTGGCAGAAGAAGGTTCTGAAGAAGGGCCGCATCTTCACCTCCGACCAGCTGGCGATGGCGGGCGCCATCTACCTGGACGGCCACCCGGTGGAGCTGCTGCCGGAGTGGTGCAACTACATCGGCCCCTGGCGCTTCGACCCGGACAAGCGCGAGCTGGTGGAATACTACCTGCCCAACCGCCGCCTGGGCGTGGTGCACATGGCCGGCGAGGACGCCATGCGCGCCGACCCCTCCGTGCTCCGCCCCGTGCTGGACATGGATGACCGCGAACACATGCTCAGCCTGCGCTACCCGGCCTGGGCGAAGACGGGTGAGGCGGTTGCCGCCACGGCGCGCTAAGCGTATCTTGATGGTGTGCTTGGCAACGGACGCACCACCATGACGATGGGCCTCCCGAAACGCTCCTGGGAAGACGACGACCTCGAAGCCATCGAGGAAGGGATCGAACAGGCTGACGCCGGCCAGCTGATCCCGTTCGAGCGCATCAAGGACTGGGTGGCGTCGTGGGACACGCCTGACGAGAAGCCGTTGCCGACGGTCGAACCGCCCCGGCGCCCGCACCGCTGATGGCGCGCCGGATCCTTGTCACTCCGGCGGCGGCAAAAGACATTCAACGGGTTCGCGAGTGGTATTCCAAGCCGGGCGCCGGGGTAACGGCCGGCACACGGGTCGCGCGGATTCTGGCGGCGATCGAGGAGCTTGTGGAGCGTCCCGTCTCGTGGCCGGAAGGCCGGCGTCCGGGAACCCGCGAGCGCCCGGTCGAAGGCCACCGCATCGTCTATCGCGTCGTCCCAGACACGGGTGACCAGCGCACGGCCGGCGACGTTCAGATCCTGCGCGTGCGCCGCCCGTATAATTTCCGCGCTGACTACCCCAACTCCACCCGCACCACCTGCACGCCGTCCGCCACGCGGATCTCGACCACCTTCGGCTCCGCCTTCGCCTTGATGACGCTGATGTCGCCGTTGCGCTCCAGCCGCGCCTCGGCGACCTGCTCGGCGCGGGTGACGCCGTGCCGGCGCAGGTCCTCTTCCAGGTCGTGGTCGGTGAGGTGCGCGGCGCGCATCTGCCGTCCGTCGGTCACGCCGTCGCGGACGATGACGCGGGTCCGCCCTTTGAACAGCGTGCCGAAGCCGCGCCAGCGGCAGGCGACGGCGGACAGCAGGGAATGCAGGGCCACCAGCACCCCGGCCGACGCCAGCGCCGGCAGCATCGGCGCGTTGCCGGTGACGGCGCGGCTGACGATCGAGCCCAGCATGATGCCCAGGATGACGTCGAACGCCGTCCCCTTCCCCATGAAGCGCTTCTTGCCCAGGCGCACCATGAAGACGGTGACCATGTAGACGATCACCGCCCGCAGCATCATCTGCCCGGCGTTGATGTCCCGCCCCTCCAGCCCGCTGCCCAGCAGCACCCGCAACGCCTCGTCCATGCCCCGCCCTCCCTTGCCGTGGGTGGCAGGGATAACGGCGACGGGCGGACGGGGGATCCGAGAGGGCCGCGCCCTCTCATACGGCCGAGCGGAACCTCTGACACACCGCAACCGGTCAGGACCTCCCCATCGTCATGGCCGGGCCCAGTCCCGGCCACCCACGCACTCCGACCAATCCAAGGTGCGTGGGTGCCCGGCACAAGGCCGGGCATGACGAATTGGGATGTGTCCGTATTTCTGCTCGACGGTATTACACCCCCGGCTTCCGCAGCCGCCAGATCGCCGCCGGGTTCTGGTGCGGGTCGAGCCAGACGTGCTGGTACTTGCCGATCCAGGTGAAGCGGTGGCCGCTGAACAAATCCTCCACGTCCACGTGCGCGCCGTCCGGCAGGCCCAGTTCCCACAGCGGCACCTCGATGGTCCCGCCGTGCCCGTGGTGCGGGTCCAGGTTCACGGCGATCAGGATCACGTTGTCCTTGCTCTCCGTCATCTTGCCGTACAGCAGGATGTTGTCGTCGTGGGCACCGTAGAAGCGCAGGTTGGTGAACTGGTGCAGCGCCGGGTTCTCGCGGCGGATCCTGTTGATCCGCGTCACATAGTCCACGATGTTGCCGGGCACCGTGTAGTCCCAGTGGCGGACCTCGTACTTCTCCGAGTGGTTGTACTCCTCCTTGCCCGGATAGGGGTCGGCCTCGCACACCAGATAGGGGCCGTAGAGGCCATAGCTGGGCGACAGCGTCGCCGCCAGCACCGCGCGCATCATGTGCGCCGGCCGGCCGCCGTGCACCAGGATGGGCGGCAGGATGTCCGGCGTGTTGGCGAAGAAGTTGGGCAGCATGTAGTCCTTGGACTCGCCCTGCGTCAGCTCCGTCAAATACTCGGTCAGCTCGTGCTTGGTGTTGCGCCACGTGAAGTAGCTGTAGGACTGCTGGAAGCCGATCTTGGCCAACCGCCGCATCAGCTTCGGCCGCGTGAACGCCTCGGCCAGGAAGATGGCGCCGGGGTGGCGTTCGCGCACCTCGTGGATCAGCCATTCCCAGAAGGGGAAGGGCTTGGTGTGCGGGTTGTCGACGCGGAAGATGCGCACACCCTGGTCGCACCAGAACAGCACCACGTCGCGCAGCGCGTACCACAGGTCCGGGTAGGCGCCGCGGTAGAAGCTGACGTTGACGATGTCCTGGTACTTCTTGGGCGGGTTCTCGGCATAGCGGATGGTACCGTCCGGGCGCCAGTAGAACCACTCCGGGTGCTGCTTGATCCACGGATGGTCGGGGGAGCACTGGACGGCGAAGTCCAGCGCGATCTCCAGCCCGTGGTGCTCCGCCGCCTTGACCAGCCGGCGGAAGCCCTCGAAATCGCCGATCATCGGGTCGATGGCGTCGTGCCCGCCCTCCTCCGCGCCGATGGCGTAGGGCACGCCGGGGTCGTCCGGGCCGGGGTTGAGGGTGTTGTTCCGCCCCTTGCGGAAGCTGCGCCCGATCGGGTGGATCGGCGGGAAGTACAGGACGTCGAACCCCATGTCGCGCACGAAGGGCAGCATGTTCACGACGTCGTCGAAGGTGCCCGGCCGGCCGGGGTCGGGCGAGGCGGAGCGCGGGAAGATCTCGAACCACGCCGAATAGCGCGCCGCCGTGCGGTCCACCCACACCTCCAGCTCGCAGCCGTAGCGGGAGTGGTACTGCCGCTCCCCGAACTTGTGCATGGCGTGGCGCGGCCCCTCGGACAGGGCGTAGTGGATCAGCTCGTCGCCCTGCAGCGCGTTCATGCGGTCTATGATCTGCTGGAGCATGGCGCGCCCCTCGTCGTGCGCCAGCGCGGCCGACTGCTCGACGAAGCGCCGCCCCTCGACCAGTTCCAGCGACACGTCCAGCCCGGCGTCGTGCTTCTTCACGAAATCGGCGCGCCAGCTCTCCCACACGTCGCGCCACGCCTCGATGGTGTAGACGTAGCGGGTGTTGCGCGTCAGCGGCACGCGGCCGGTCCAGCGGTCGTTCTCGACGAAGCGCATGGGGGCGGCGCGCCACTCCGCCTCGTCCACCGCCTTGTACTTGACCTCGGCGCCCAGCACGAAGGTGCCGTCGGTGAAGATGTCCGCCCACACGTCCATGGCGTCGCCGACCGCGCGGCGCACCGGGAAGCGACCGCTGTCGATCTCCGGATAGACGTTCTCGATGGTGACGCGCCGCGCCGCCAGCTCGTCCATCATTTGCTGGGCGGTGGCGTCGGGGTCGTGCCCGCGCACCTCGATCGGCCGGCTCTGCTCCGCCCGCGCGCGGAACACGCGCAGCTCCAGCGGCTTCAGCACGAGGTTGGCGCCCGGCTCGAACGGGATCGGCTCGGCCTCCGGCGTCACGTCGTCGAAGCCGCCGAAGATGCCGCCGGTCTGCGCCAGCAGCGGCCCCGGATCGATGGCGTGCGCGCTGTTCTCGTCCGGGTTCACCACCAGGACCGAACACCCCCCGTCCGCACCGCTGGCCCCAGCCCCGTCGGCGGTGCGCACCAGCCCGACCACCGGGTTGTGCGGCGCCGTCACCCGGCGCTGCGGCCCCTCGACGTTCAGCGCGGGGATGGCGGCCTTCATGGCGTTCACCCGCCCGATGAAGCCGGTCAGGTCCAGCTTCGGCTGCTCCCAGTCCTCGGGCCGCGTGTTGACCACGTCCAGCTTGCGGGTGAAGCCGTATTCGAAGCCCACCGGCATCATCACGCCGGTGGAGAAGCAGGCGGCGAACAAATAGTGCATCTTCAGCTGTGCCGCCAGCCGCACCGTGTCCTGGCTGCCCACCTCGGCCGCCAAGCGGTCGGTGTCGTGGCTTTCCGGGAAGCCGATGGTGGGGGCGATCCAGCGGTAGACGTCGTACTGCTCCAGCAACCAGTCGGACTTGAAGTCCCACCACTTGGACGAGTTGAACAGGAAGTCGAAGCCCGCCCCGCACAGGTCGCGCACCTGATCGACCGTGCAGCCCAGAGTCTCGGCGAAGAACGTCACCTCCGGGTCGACCTGCCGCGCCGCGTCGATCAGCGGCTTCCACACGTCGGCCGGCACCTGATAGGCGGCGTCGCAGCGGAAGCCCTTCACCCCCAGCCCCGTGTAGTGGCGCAGGTACCGGCTCCAGTACTCGATCAGCCCGGCACGCGCCTCGGCGCGGCCGTAGTCCAGTTCGGCCAGATCGCCCCACACGGTGACCTTGGCCGGGTCGTTGGGGTCGACGGCGCGCGGGCTGTACAGCTCCCCGTTCCCGTCGCGCCGGAACCACTCCGGATGCTCGCCCACCAGCAGCGCGTCCTTGGAGGTGTGGTTGATCACCACGTCCAGCATCACCGCCTGCCCGTGCCGCCCGGCGTCGCGCACGAAGCGGCGCACCAGCTCGTCCGGGTGCGCCTGCTCGCCGCCCTGGAACAGGTCGTGCAGCCGGTACGGGTCCTTCACGGCGTACAGCGAGCCGGAGAAGCCCGGATAGTGGATCGGGTTCAGGTAGACCCAGTCGAACCCCATCCCCTGGATGCGCGACAGATGCCCCGCCCATTCGCGCACCGGACCGATCAGGGTGGGGAAAAGGTTGTAGATGCGCGGTCCGGTGGTCGCCATCGGCATGCTCCTGCTCCGGTGTTCGTCGGACGGCCGTCCCGGTCGTGCCGGGGATGGCACGCCGGGGATGGTTGACGCCCCGCCGGGGGCGCCCCAGGATCGTCACCAAGTTGCAACAAATGCCCCTCGGGACCCCCCGCTCAAACCCGCGGGACCATGCAGAAGTTCCCGAGCCGAACCGCAGGGAAGACGGCATGCCAAAGGACCAGAACGGCCGGAAAAATGGGAAAATTCGCCTGTCGAAGCTCGACATGGCCGACGCCCGCCTGCACGACAAGGAGGAGTACGAGGAGCGGCTGGCCAAGCTGCAAAAGCAGCTCCTGCACATCCAGCAGACCTACTGGCACGAGAAGCGCCGCGCCGTCATCGTGTTCGAAGGGTGGGACGCCGGCGGCAAGGGCGGCGCCATCCGCCGCCTGACGGAGCCGCTGGACCCCCGCGGCTTCCACGTCTGGCCCATCGGCGCGCCCTCGCCGGAGGAGCAGGGCAAGCACTACCTCTACCGCTTCTGGACGCGGCTGCCGGCGCGCGGCGCCTTCGCCATCTTCGACCGCTCCTGGTACGGCCGCGTGCTGGTGGAGCGGGTGGAGGGCTTCGCCAGGAAGGAGGAGTGGAAGCGCGCCTACGGCGAGATCCGCGACTTCGAACGCCTGCTGGCGGACGACGGCGTGCGCATCGTCAAGCTGTTCCTGCACATCACCGCCGAGGAGCAGCTCAACCGCTTCCGCGAGCGCCTGGGCAACCCCTACAAGCGCTGGAAGCTGACCGGCGAGGACCTGCGCAACCGCGCCAAATGGGACGACTACGTCCAGGCCGTCGAGGACATGTTCGACGAGACCTCGACGCCCGAGGCGCCCTGGCACGCCGTGCCCGCCAACTCCAAATGGTTCACCCGCGTGCGCGTGCTGGAGTTGATCACCGACGCCCTCAAGGACGGCGTGGAGATCAAGCCCCCGCCCATCGACCCCGAACTGGCCCGCGAGGCCGCCGAGATGCTGGGCATCCAGCTGGGCGCGGTGGGAAAGGTGAAAGACTGAGGCTGCGAATCGCGCGGATTGCCGTATCATGGGCCAGAAACCAAACAACGGGGAGGGACCATGACCACCACACGCCTGCTCGCCGCCGCCACCGGCGCCATCACCCTCCTGCTCGCCCTGCCGGCCGCCGCCTGCCCGTCGGTGGGCGAGATCAAGGCCTTCGTCGAGGCGTGGGAGGCCAAGCGCCCCACCCCCGCCCTGGGCCAGGTCGAGAACACCGCCGAGGCCTATTGCGGCCAGAAGCTGCTGGTCGAACAGCTGGGCAGCACGCTGGGCAAGGTCGTCGGCTACAAGGCCGGGCTGACCGCCAAGCCGGTGCAGGAACGTTTCGGCGCCACCGAACCGGCGCGCGGCGTGCTGCTGGAAGGCATGCTGCTGAAGGACGGCGCCACGGTGCCCGCCGGCTTCGGCGCCCGCCCGGTGTGGGAGGCGGACATGGTCCTGGTGGTCAAGGACGCCGCCATCAACACCGCCAAGACGCCGGAGGAGGCGCTGAAGCACATCTCCGGCATGGTCCCCTTCATCGAGCTGCCGGACCTCGCCGTCGGCTCCAACGTCAAGCTGGACGGCCGCCAACTGACCGCCATCAACGTGGCGGCGCGCTACGGCGTCCTCGGCGCGGAGGTTCCGCTTCCCCCCACGCCGGAGACGCTGAAGGCGCTGGAAACGATGAAGGTCGTCGCCCGCGACGACGCCGGCGCCACGGTGGCCGAGTCGACCGGTGCGGCGGTGCTGGGCCATCCCATGAACGTCGTGCTGTGGCTGGTGGAGAACCTGAACGCCGAGGGGATCAAGCTGAAGGCCGGCGACCTGCTCAGCCTCGGCTCCTTCTCGCCGCTGACGCCGCCCAAGTCCGGCCAGTCCTTCACCGTCAGCTACGAGGGCCTGCCCGGCGCCGCCACGCCGAAGGTGCGGGTGACGTTCCAGTAATGGCCGCCGACCGGGACGCGCTGCTGGCCGACGTCCACGCCCAAGCCGTCCGCACCCTGGGCGGGCGGCCGACGCGGGAAGCCGTGCTGGCCGCCGTCGCCGCCTGCCACGCCGCCGCCGGCACCGCCATCGGCGCGCGGCTGGCGGAGGCCGAAACGCTGGGCGAGCGGTCGGCCTGCCGCGCCGGCTGCGCCTTCTGCTGCCACCAGCACATCGCCGCGACGCCGGCCGAACTGCTGGGCATCGCTACCGAGGTCGCGACATGGCCGGCCGAGCGGATCGAGGCCCTGCGCCGCCGGCTGGAGCAGGACGTGCCGCGCATCGCCGCGCTGGACCACGCCGGGCGGCAGGCGGCGCGCATCGCCTGCCCCATGCTGGACCGCAAGACCGGCCAGTGCGGCGCCTACGCCCAGCGGCCGGTCGCCTGCCGCTCGCACTTCTCCACGCTGCGCACGGCGTGCGAGCGCGACTTCCGCACCCGCGGCGCCCGCCGGCCGAACGACAAGGGCGTCCCCACCATGGAGTCGCCCAAGGCCACCGCCGGAGCGGCGCTGGTCGGCCTGGAACTGGCGCTGGACGAACTGGGCCTCGCGGTGGAGCCGGTGGAGCTGGCCGTCGGCCTGCGCCTGGCGCTGGACCAGCCGGACGTGTTCGACCGCTGGCTGGCCGGGGAGAACCCGTTCCCGCCGCTGCCCGCCCCGCCCAACTCGGCCCGCGCGCGGCTTGGCCGCCGCTATTCCGACATGCTGGGCGACGTCCGCGCCCGGCTGGCGCCGACCCGCAAAACCTCCGACAAAAGTACCAACTGAACGGTTCGGTCTACTTTACGCTTGCGTCATGCTGCACTGCGGCCTACATATGAGTTCGGCACTCACTCGAGTGCGTTTCCTCCCTAGACTCGGGCCGCCGGACCTCCGGCGGCCTTTTTTCTTGGCCGCCGCGCCCCTTGGGTGAGACTGCCCCCTCCCTAACCCTCCCCGCCATGGGCGGTGGAGGGGACTGCCGCCGCTTCGGCACCAAACCCTCCACCTCGAAGAGGGGGAGGGTGCCCGGAGCGCCAGCGGAGGGCGGGAGGGGGCCGGACTCCGCCTACCCCTTCGTCCGCCCGCTCTGCGGACCCTTCAGGGCCAGTTCGCGGATCACCTCGGCGATGCGGTCGCGCATGCGGTCGGCCTGGGTGGCGTCGGCGTCGCGCACGTCCACCTCGTGGGCGAACATGGTGAACAGGCGGGCGTCGGTCAGGTACAGCAGCAGGGCGGCGTGCACCGTCCCGCGCTCGGTCGTGCAGTCCACGGCACCGGTGCGCAGCATGACGCCGGGCAGCGCCTCGGCGTCGGCATAGGTCATCGCCGCCTTGCCGGCGCAGGCCTTGGTCATCGCGTCCTGGTAGATCCGGGAGATCTCGGCCAGCGTGGCGTCGTCGCCCACCGTGTGCTGGCGCACGCTGCCCATCACCGGGCCGGAGCGCCAGAGATAGTCGGCCGGCCGCTTGTCCAGCGCCACGTTGTCCAGCGACACCGGCTCGATGTTGCGGATGCCGGCGGTGGCGAGCAGGCTGAGCAGCTCGTCCGGCAGGGCGCCCTTGCCCTGCGCCGGCTTGGCGTCGGCGGCCTTCTTCGGCACGTTGCCGCCCTTGTCGACGCAGGTCTTCAGGTCGACCAGCGCCTTCTTGGTGCCCTTCAGCTGGAAGGCGATGCGGTCGCTGTCGGAAACGACGGCCAGTTCCTTGCCGTTCATCAGCGCGTTGAACAGGTCCTCGTCCGGCCCGTGCGGCACCACCAGCATGTCGGCCTGCGTCGCGATGGCCATGCGCTCGCGCACCAGCTTGTCGTCGATGGTGACCTTCACCGGCCAGTCCTGGCCGCGCGGCAGGCTGGCGCCGGGGATCTGCAGCCCGACGTTCAGCTCGCCCTTGGCGTTGCGGGCGATCATCAGCGTGTGGCCGCTGTCGAACACCGCCTCGGTCACGCAATAGGCCAGCTTGCCGTCCGGCGCCATGGACGGCCCGCCGGCCCAGTCGCCCATGGGCGTCGCCGCGCCGGCCGTCTGGTCGGCCGCCTTGGGCGGCTCGCCCGGCTTTTGATCGCCCGGCTTCTGGTCACCCGGCTTGGACTCGCCCGCCTTCTGTTCCGCCGGCTTCGGCACTTCCTTGCCGAACAGGTTCGGCTTGACGCCGGGCTTCGGAATGTCGGCGGCGTGCGCGGGGGCGGCGCCGAGCAGCAGGGCGGCAAGCGCAAGGGCGGCGGTGGTGCGGAGGGTCATCGCGGGTCCGAAAGGGGTGCTGGATGGGGGTGCTGGCGAACGCAGCGCGACCCTATCGGCGCCACCCGATCCCTTCAAGGGGATCGCGTGATTGTCACGAAGATTCGGACGGCCCCAGGATCGGGTCCCCCAGGAAGGCCGCCCGCAACGCCTCCGCGTCCAGGGCATCCGCCGGCCCGTCGTGCACCACCCGCCCCAGGCGCAGCAGCACCGCCCGCCCGGCCGCCGCCAGCGCCCGCCGGGCGCTCTGCTCGGCCAGCAGCACGGCGGTGCCCTGCGCCGCGATGGCGCGCACGGCGGCGAACACCTCCCCCGCCACCTTGGGCGACAGGCCCAGCGACGGCTCGTCCAGCAGCAGAAGGCGCGGCCGGCCCATCAGCGCCCGCCCCACCGCCAGCATTTGCTGCTGCCCGCCCGACAGCCGCCACGCCCGCTCCCCCGCCTTCTCGCGCAGCTGCGGGAACAGCGCGAGGACGCGTTCCAGGTCCCGCCCGCGCTCGGCCGTCCCGGCGAAGCTGGCGACCTCCAGGTTGTCGCGCACGCTCATGCCCGCAAACACCCGCCGCCCCTCCGGCACGTAGCCCAAACCCAGCCGCACCCGCTTCTCGGCCGCCAAGCCGCCAACCTCCACCCCGTCCAGCACCACCCGCCCCCGCGCCGGGACGAGGCCCAGCACCGCCTTCAGCAGCGTCGACTTGCCGGCCCCGTTGGCGCCCAGCAGCGCCACCGTCTCGCCCGCCTTCAGTGCCAGCGACACGCCGTCCACCGCCACGGCGCCGCCATAGCCGGCGCTCAGCCCCTCGATGGTCAGCAGGGTCATGGGCTCCCCTCCCCCAGATAGGCGGCGACCACCGCCGGGTGGCGCACCACGTCCCCCGGCGCCCCGTCCGCCAGCACGCGCCCCTGGTCCAGCGCCACCACGCGCTGCGCCAGCGGCAGCAGGAAGCCCATGTCGTGCTCCACCACCAGCACCGCCACCCCCTCCGCCGCCACGGCAGCGAGGTGGCGGGCAAGCTCCGCCTTCTCCCCATCGGTCAGCCCCGCCGCCGGCTCGTCCAGCAGCAGCACCGCCGGCTGCCGCGCCAGCGCGCGGGCCAGCTCCACCCGCCGCCGCAGCGCCGCCGGCAGCCCGCCGCACGGCCGCCCGGCCAGCTCCGCCACCCCCAGCCGCTCCAGCACCGTCCGCGCGTGCGCCTCCGCCTGCGCCACCGACGGATCGCGCTCCAGCCGCGCGGCGGCGACCGCCTCCAGCACCGTGGCGCCCTCCGGCAGGCCGGCGGCCTGGAAGGTGCGGGCGATGCCCGCCCGCGCCACCCAATCCGGCCGCGCCCCAGCCAGATTACGCCCGCCCAGCATCACCCGCCCGCCGTCCGGCCGCTCCAGCCCGCTGATCAGGTTGATGACCGTCGTCTTGCCCGACCCGTTCGGCCCGATCAGCCCGGTGACGCGCCCCGGCTCCAGCGTGAAGGACACGCCGTCCACCGCCCGCACCCCGCCGAACGCCTTGCGCAGCCCCTCCACCCGCAACGCACCCCCCGCCGCCCGTTCCGGCAGCGCCGCCGCCTTCGGCAACGGCCGCACGCGCGGCGGCAGCAGCCGGTCCAGCACCCCGGTGATGCCGTGCGGCGCCACGACGATGGCGGCCAGCAGCGCCAGCCCGTAGACGATCAGGTAGCTGCGCTCCAGCCCCCGGAACCACTCCGGCAGATGCACCAGCAGCACCGCCCCCAGCACCGCCCCGGCGATGCGCCCGCGCCCGCCGACCACCGCCATGGTCAGGATGGCGACCATCACCGGGAACTCCAGCACCTCCGGCGAGACCACCCTTTGCGTGTGCACCGACAGCGCCCCCGCCGCCCCGCCGTACAGCGCGCTCAGCGCGAAGGCGGTCAGCCGCAGCCGCCCGACGTCCAGCCCCAGCGTGGCCGCCGCCAGCGGGTCGTCGCGCACCAGCGTCAGCGCCCGCCCCCACCGCCCATGCGCCAGCCGCGCCGCCGCCGCCGCGCCCAGCGCCACGCACGCCCACACCACGGCCGCCAGCGGCAGCCCGCGCGGCACCGCCCACCCCGCCAGCACGATCCCCGGCACCCCGGCCAGCCCGTTGGCCCCGCCCGTCAGCTCCGGCGTATTGACCGCCAGCAGCAGCACGACCTGCGCCACGCCCAGCGTCGCCAGCGCGAAGTAGTGCGACTCCAGCCGCAGCACCGGCAACCCGACCAGCAGCGCCAGCCCCACCGGCACCGCCAGCGACAGCGGGAAGGTCGCCGGAAACGTCCATCCCAACTGGCTGCCCAGGATGCCGGTGACGTAGGCACCCACGCCGAAGAACGTCCCCTGCGCCAGCGACAGCGCCCCGCCCAGCCCGAACACCACCTGGAACCCGACGGTGGCCAGCGCGTACACCCCCGCCACCGTCAGCACCCGCAGCCCGTAGGGCGAGGCGTACAGGACGGCGTAGGCCAGCAGCGCGACCACACCGAGCGCGAACAGGACCCTACGCACGGCGCCGCGCCACTTCACCGAACAGCCCCTGCGGGCGCGCCACCAGCACCACCAGCAGCGTGACGTACAGCGCGCCCATCGCCACGGGGTAGGACAGCACCGCCGACACCCCCACCTCGAACAGCGCGATCACCAGCGCCCCCGCCACCGCGCCCGGCACCGATCCCCAGCCTCCGATGGTGACGGCGATGTAGGCCTTCAGGATCAGGTCGCCGCCCGCCGTGGGCGTGACGAAGAACTGGTTGGCCAGCAGCAGCCCCGCCGCCCCGGCGTACGCCGTGCCCAGCGCGAAGGTGGCGAGGATCATGGCCGTCACCGGCACGCCGCAGGCCCGCGCCATCTCCGGGTCCTGCGCCGTGGCGCGCAGCCGCCGGCCCAGCTGCGTGCGGGCGAACACCCACTGCTGCGCGCCGATCAGCAGCGCCGCCACCGCAACGATGGCCAGCGACTGCTCCGCCACCACCAGCTCGCCCAGCCGGAGCGTGCCGCCGCCGAACAGCGGCGGTGCCGCGCGCGGCTCCGGCCCCAGCAGCACGGTGGCGCCGTTCTGCAGCACGATACCGACCGCGATGGTGCTGATGAACACGCCCACGTGCGGCCGCCCGCGCAGCGGCAGGTACGCCGCCAGCGACACCAGCAGCCCCAGCCCCGCCATCAGCACCAGCACGACCGGCAGCAGCGCGATCCCCGGCGCCGGCACCAGCGGCGCCAGCGCCACCGCCAGCATGCCGCCGGCCATCACCAGGTCGCCCTGCGCGAAGTTCACCGCCCCCGTGGCGTTCAGCACCAGCACGAAGCCCAGCGCCACCAGCGCATAGGCCGCCCCCAGCGCCACACCGTTGAGGAGGAGTTGGGCGGCGGTCAGCACGCGCGCACGCTCACTTCACCACACCCGTCACATTCTCATAACGCTTCACGATCCGCGGCACGCGGCTCTCCCCGTCGTAGCAGACGATGACGGCGGAGTGCGCCATGTTGCCCTTGCCGTCCGACGCGTAGGTCATCGCCAGCCCCTCGTGCCGGCCGGTGGAGAGCGCCTTGCGCACCTCCTCGGCCGTCCGCGCGCCGTCCCGCACCGCCGCCAGCACCATCCGCACGCCGTCGTACTGGCCCAGCGCGAAGGCGTCCGGCTCCGCGCCGAAGGCGGCGCGGTAGCCGGCGGTGAACGCCTCGATGCCCGGCGACCCGCCGGACACCGGCGACGCCGCCGTCTCCGCGCACACGCCGCGCAGTTCCTTGGGCTCCAGCAGCGCCGCCGTGCTCGGCTGGTGCATGGCCGACCCGGCGACGATGGGCACCGCCACGCCGTGCGCCGCCGCCTGCCGGACGAACAGGGCCGTCGGCCCGGAATGCAGGTGCAGCACCAGCACGTCCGGATTGGCGGCCAGCGCCTTGGTCAGCACCGGCAGCAGGTCCTTGGCGGACGTGTCCACCCCCTCCTCGTACACCACCTCGGCCCCCAGTTTCTTGAACTGCGCCGTCAGGTGCGCCTTACCGGACTGGCCGTAGGCGGTGGTTTGATAGATCAGCGCCGGACGCTTCTTCCCCAACTCCTCCACCACGTACCGGGCGTGCGCTTCCTTGGTCACGGCGTCGCCAGGGAAGAAGCGGAAGATCCACGGGTTGCCCTGCTCGGTCACCGCCGCCGTGCCGGACACGGTGACCAGCGGCACCTTGTACTCCGCCGCCAGCGGCAGCATGGCCAGAAGCTGCGTGCCCAGCATGCTCGCCACCACGGCGGTGGCCGTGCCGCCGCCCACCGCGCGCTCCAGCGCCGTCACCGCCGCTTCGGGCGAGGTGCCGGTGTCGGTGACCGCCGACGCGATCTTCACCCCCGCCGGCGCCTCCTTCAGCGCCAGCACCGCGCCATTGCGCTGGCTGGTGCCCTCCAGCGACAGGAAGCCGGTGACCGGCACCAGGATGGGCACGTCGATCGTCTGCGCGCCGACGGCGCCGGACGCGCCGAGCATCGCTGCAACCGAGAGGGAAAGAATGGTCCGCCGCATGGATGTCGTCTCCTGGCCGGCGGGGGAACGCCGCTCGCAGGAGGTGCCGGGGGCACGGGTCCTCGGACGGTCGGCTCCCTTCGCTGGCATGACCCAGATCAGGTTCGATGGGTGTGTCTCAGCCCGCCGTTCACCGACAGGCACCCCAGCCGTACGGGGACGAAGAGTTGCCCCGCCGCCACCCCCCTGTCAAGGACCGGCCGCGCGCCGTTCCAGGAAGACGCGCGGCGGGCAGCGCTCGGCGAAGCTGTTGTCGCTCAGGCAGTCCAGCGGCAGGTCCGTGCAGATGTCCCGCAGGTCGGGCCGGAAGCCGGCGCCGTGCTCCGCGTGGTACGTGCGCACGAAGGTGCCGAAGTCCTGCGGAAACGCCTTCGACTTGAAGGGCACGGCGGCGTTCTCCGCGTCGCTGACCGGCACCGCCGTGATCTTCGCATCGGGCAGCAGCTCGCACCGCCCCCCGGCCCGCCAGACGCGCAGGCCCAGGTCGGGGTCGGCGAAATGCGCGGTGAAGGCGCGCGAAAACCATCCCCCCGCCGCCTCGACGCTGCGCCGGGACATCACCGGGAAGTACGGATAGTACAGGCCATACGCCGCGCCGAAGTGCGGAACGTTGGGCCGCGCCAGCCCGCCTGCGAAGGGAAAGTACCGGCCCTCGCGCTCGGCGATCCGCTCGGCCAGCCCGTCCAGCCAGCCCTTCTCCGGCCGGTGGTCGTCGGACATGGCGACGACGATGTCGCCCGTCGCCGCCTCCCAGCCCAGCGCGTGGGCGGCGCAGTTGCCCTGCGGCGTGCCCTCCGGCACGTAGCGGACGAAGGGCGCCTCCACCTCGAACGGGGCGACGACGACGATCTCCAGCTCATGCCCGATGGAGGCGGCGTAGATGCTCTGGATCGTGTCGACGAGCATCTGCGCGCGCAGGCTCGGCAGCGTGACGGAAATCTTCGGCATGCCCCGACCATAGCCGACCGCCGGCCTAATGTCGCGCCTCCCGGCGCAGCAGGTAGAGGCCGCTGCCGATCACCACCGCCGCCCCGGCCAGCAGCGCCGGCCCCGGCCAGTCGCCGAAGAACAGCGCGCCGTACAGCACGCCCCACAGGATCTGCGTGTACTGGAACGGCGCCACCACCGCGGCCGGCGCGATGCGGAACGCGCCCAGCAGGCACAACAGCGCCGTGCCGGCGCACAGCCCGCACGCCGCCATCAGCGCGAACCCCGCCGCGTCCGGCATCACGAAGACCGGCGCCATCAGCGGCAGCAGCACCGACGCCGACAGCAGGTTGCCGTAGAAGGGATAGGACGCCGCCGTCTCCGACCGCCCATAGCGGCGCACGATCAGCCCCGACACCGCGAAGCAGAAGGCGCTGGCCATGGCGCCCAGCGCGCCGGGGTCGAGGATGCCGCCGCCCGGCCGCAGCATCAGCAGCACGCCCGAGAATCCCACCAGGATGGCCGCCCACTGCGCCGCCGCCACCCGCTCCCCCAGGAACACGCGCGACAGCGCGGTGATGATCAGCGGCGAGGTGAACAGGATGGCGTAGACGTCGGCGATGGGCATGCGCGTGTAGGCGTAGAACGCCCCCAGCCCCGCCCCGACGCCGAAGCACGACCGCACGAGGTGCACCAGCGGCCGCCGCGTCGCCAGCGTGCGCAATCCGCCGCGCGCCAGCGCGAAGCCCACGATCGGCACCAGCGCGAACAGCGCGTTGAAGAAGAACGCCTCGAACAGCGGGTAGGTGCGCGCGACGTGCTTCATCAGCGCGTCGGTGACGGAGAACAGCGCGAACGCCACGGTGATCAGCACGATCCCCGTCAGGTGCCCCTGCCGCTCGGCGTGCGCCGGGGCGAATGGGCGCGGTGCGTGCATGCGCCCGATCCCCCGGTCAGATCCGCGCCGCCACCAGCGGCCCCGGCGCGGGCGCGGTGTCGGCCACGGCCATGGCGGCGCGCACCATGCCGGCCGCCCGCTCCGCCTCGTCCTCATTGCGCGCGTGCACGGTGCACAGCGGCCGGTCGCCGGGCTCCACCGCCTCGCCCAGTCCGGCCACGCCGTCCAACCCCACCGAATGGTCCACGGCGTCCGTCACCTTGGTCCGCCCGCCGCCCAGGGCCACCACGGCGATGCCCAGCGCGCGCGTGTCCACCGCCGCGACCACCCCGGCCCGCTCCGGGTACACCGGCCGCCGCACCGCCGCCACGGGCAGGTGCCGGCCGGGGTTCTCCAGCAGGTCGGCCGGGCCGCCCAGCGCCACCACCATGCGCGCGAAGCGCTCGGCCGCCGCGCCGCTGGCGATCGCATCGTCGAACCTCCGCCGCCCCGCCGCCACGTCCGGCGCCAGCTGCGCCAGCACCAGCAGTTCCGCGACCAACGCCCGCGTCACCTCCATCAGCCGCGCGTCTGCCGCCTCGCCGCGCAGCGCGGCCAAGCACTCGTGCACCTCCAGCGCGTTGCCGGCGCTGGTGCCCAGCACCTGGTTCATGTCGGTCAGCAGCGCCACGGCCGGCAGGCCGGCGCCGGCCGCCACGGTGACGATGCTTTCGGCCAGCGCCTCGGCGTCCTTGCGCTTCGCCATGAAGGCGCCGTTGCCGAACTTCACGTCCATCACCAGCCCATCCAGCCCGGCCGCCAGCTTCTTGGACAGGATCGACGCGGTGATCAGGTCGATGGATTCCACCGTCGCCGTCACGTCGCGGATGGCGTACAGGCGCTTGTCGGCGGGTGCGATGTCGTCGGTGGCGCCGATGACGGCGCAGCCCACCTCCTTCACCACGCGCT
>Ga0196976_1000437_pt1 | contig 26455 bp, 24 predicted proteins | sample S3v_513CmetaG_FD_148644 | JGI IMG/M metagenome (GOLD analysis project Ga0196976, IMG submission 148644) | Soil microbial communities from Anza Borrego desert, Southern California, United States - S3+v_5-13C | ecosystem: Environmental > Terrestrial > Soil > Desert | place: USA: California...
ACGCAGGGCGCGGTGGTGGAGGTGGAGGCCGCGGCGCGCGAGCCCTTCGGCAAGCCCGACCTGTTCATCGAGACCGACCCGCCGGTGATCTTCAAGGCGCCCACGGTCCGCCTGTCCGACGCCGGGCGCACCGCCGTGCTGCGGCTGGAGGCGGTGGACGCCGTCATCGACCCGCCGCTGCCCGGCCGGGCCGCGACGCTGACGCTGGTGGACGGTGCCCACGCCATGGAGGCCAAGCGGGCCATCGAAGCCGGCGCCGTCGGCCGGGCCGGCGGTGCCGTGGGGCCGGCGGCGAACCTCCTGTCCATGCTGGCGGTGGCGCTGCTGGGCGGGCTGATCCTCAACCTGATGCCCTGCGTGCTGCCGGTCCTGTCGCTGAAGATGCTGTCCATGGTGGCGCACAGCGGGGCGCCGCGGCACAAGGTGCGCGCCGGATTCCTGGCGTCGGCGGCGGGCATCCTCGCCTCCTTCCTGATGCTGGCCGGCGCCATGGTGGGGCTGAAGGCGGCCGGGGCCGCGGTGGGGTGGGGCATCCAGTTCCAGCAGCCGCTGTTCCTGGTCTTCATGGTGGTGCTGGTGACGCTGTTCGCCGCCAACCTGTGGGGCCTGTTCGAGATTCCGCTGCCGCGCTTCCTGGCCGACACGGTGGGCGGGACGGAGGGGCACGGCTACGGCGGGCAGTTCGCCACCGGCGCCTTCGCCACACTGCTGGCCACGCCGTGCTCGGCGCCGTTCCTCGGCACCGCCGTTGGCTTCGCGCTGGCCAACGGGCCGCTGGAGGTGTTCGCCATCTTCACCGCACTCGGCATCGGGCTGGCGCTGCCGTACCTGCTGGTGGCGGCGTTCCCGTCGGTGGCGCGGCACCTGCCGCGGCCGGGGCGCTGGATGGTGGCGTTGCGGCGCGTGCTGGGCGGCGCGCTGGCGCTGACCGGCGTCTGGCTGCTCAGCGTCATGGCCGTGCAGGCGGGGGAGGCGGTGGCCGGCCTCGTCGCCGCGCTGATGGCGGCGCTGGTGCTGGCGCTGTGGCTGGGCCGCCGGCTGGCGGCCGGCATGCGCTGGGCCGGGCCGGCGTTCGCGGCCTTGCTGACGCTGGCCGCCTTCATCGTTCCGGTGCAGTTCGGCAGCGGGGCGGACGCCGCCCCGGTCGTCGCGACGTCCTGGAAGCCGTTCGACGAGTCGGCGATCGGCAGGCTGGTGGGGGAGGGGCGGACGGTGTTCGTGGACGTCACCGCCGACTGGTGCATCACCTGCCAGGCCAACAAGAAGCTGGTGATGAACCGTGGCGAGGTGGCCAAGCGCCTGGACGGCGACGTGGTCGCCATGCGCGCGGACTGGACGCGACCGGACGAGCGCATCGCCGCCTACCTGGCCGCGCATGGCCGCTACGGCATCCCCTTCAACATCGTCTACGGCCCCGGCGCGCCGGACGGCATCGCGCTGCCCGAACTGCTGACCACCGGCGCCGTGCTGGACGCCCTGGACAAAGCCGGCAAGCGCCCTTGATTACTGTCGCGCTTTGCGCGCCGGGGCTGACTTCCGTCGGGCTTGCGGGCATCCGGCGGCGCGGTTAGAACCGGTCCAGGGACACAACCGATACACATAAAGGGAGAGGCACAACCATGACGATCAAGGTCGGCGACACCATCCCCTCGGTCACGCTGAAGCACCTGACCGACAACGGCATGCAGGAAATCACCACCGACGAGGTCTTCAAGGGCAAGAAGGTCGTGGTGTTCTCGGTGCCGGGCGCCTTCACGCCCACCTGCTCGGCCAAGCACCTGCCGGGCTTTGTCCAGCAGGCCGAGGCCCTGAAGGCCAAGGGCGTGGACACCATCGTCTGCCTCGCCGTCAACGACCCGTTCGTGATGAAGGCGTGGGGCGAGAAGAACAACGTGGACAACAAGGTGCTGATGCTGCCGGACGGCAACGCCGCGCTCACCGGCGCCATGGGGCTGACCATGGACGGCTCGGGCTATGGCCTGGGCACGCGCGGCCAGCGCTTCGCCCTGATCGCCGAGGACGGCAAGGTCACCGACCTCGCCGTCGAGGAGCCGGGCAAGTTCGAGGTTTCCTCGGCCGAGGCGGTGCTCGGCAAGCTGTAAGGTTGGCACCGGCCGGGTCACGCGTCGGCGTGGCCCGGCCGGGGATTTACGCCCCCGCCTTCTGCCTGTCCCAGGTCGCGCCGGTCACGCCGCGGTCGCGCAGCTTGCCCTTCTGCACCTTGGCGGTGGGCGTCTTGGGCAGGGCCTCCACGATTTCGATGAAGCGCGGCTGGGCGTAGCGCGGCAGTTCCCTGGCCGCGTGTTCGGCGATGGCGTCCGGGTCGAGGCGGGCGCCGGGCATCGGCACCACGGCCAGCATGATCTCGTCCTCCTGGTCCTTCAGGCCGGACGGCACGGCGAAGGCCGCCACCTCGGCCACGCCGTCGAGCCGCGCGATGGTGGTCTCCACCTCGTAGGACGACACGTTCTCGCCGCGGCGGCGGATGCAGTCCTTGATGCGGTCGACGAAGTGGAAATAGCCCTCGTCGTCCACGAACCCGGCATCGCCGGTGTGGAACCACAGGTTCCGCCACGCCTCCACCGTCTTCTCCGGCATGCGGTGGTAGCCGGTCATGAAGCCGAAGGCGGCCTTCGGGCGCACCATGATCTCGCCGATGGAGCCGGTGGGCACCGGCGCGTCGGTCACGGGATCGCGCACCTCGACCTCGAAGTAGCGGTCGTAGAGCCGGCCGCAGGTGCCGGGGCGCGCCACGCCCAACTCGCCGTAAAGCGGGATGTTGACCTCCGTCATGCCGTACAGGCTGATCACGTCGGGGATGCCGAAGCGCTCGCGCATCTCGATCTCGGTCGCCGCCGGGTTGGGGGCGGCGCCGACGATGCGCAGCTTGTGGTCGCAGTCGTCCGAACGGGGCGGGGTGGCGACCACGAAGGCGGTGATGGCGCCCAGCGAGTTGGTGATCGTGCAGCCGTAGCGGCGGATGTCGTCGATCCAGCCGGACGCGCTGAACCGCTCGCGCATCACCGCCGACGCGCCGGCGATCATGGTGGCGAACAGCTGCATGTACAGCGCGTTGGCGTGGAACAGCGGCAGGCAGATGTAGAAGCGGTCGGCCTCCGTCATCGCGTAGTTGTCGATGCTGCCCAGGCCGAACATGAAGCCGTGCCCGTGCGGCATCAGCACGCCCTTCGACGGCCCGGTGGTGCCGGAGGTGTACATGATGCACGCCGTATCGCCGGCCAGCGGCAGCGGCCCGTCGTACGGATCCGCACCCCGCCAGCCGTCGAACGCCACGCCCCGGAAGGGCGCGGTCGCCGCCGCGTCGCCCACGGTGACCAGCGCCTTCAGCGCCGTCAGGCGCGGTGCGATCTCCGTGAACCGCTCGGCCAGCGGGGCGGTGGTGACGGCCAGCGCCGCGGCGCAGTTCTCCAGCTGGTGCTCCAGGAAGGCGCCCTTGAGGTCGAGGTTGAGCGCCACCATGACGGCGCCCAGCCGGCCCAGGCCCAGCCACAGCCGCACGAAGTCCAGCCCGTTGGGCAGCAGCACCGCCACCGTGTCACCCGGCTTCACGCCCAGGTCGGACAGGTACCCGGCCACCCGCGCCGCGTCGGCCTCGGCCTGCGCGTAGGTGAGCGTGTCGCCGTCGACCATGGTGACGAACGGCGCGTCGCCACGCGCCTTGGCCTGATACGCCAGCACCTCGGGCGTCGACCAGCGCGTCTCGTCGCGCAGATGGGGATACATGCGGACCTCCCTGACAACGTTCTTGTCGTTGGTTCGGTCAGCAATCTATCGGTGGGGCGCCGTCGCGGACAAGAGGCGGCTCAACGGATCAGCCGCACCTCAATTCCCAAAGCAAGGGTGCTCCACACGCGATCGGCCGTCAGCACCGGCAGGCCATGAGCCCTGGCGAGCGCCAGGCAGGCGCGATCACCAAGCGAAAGCCCGACGTGCCGGGTATCGCGCCGCAGGCGGCCGGCTGCTTCGGCCTGATCACGCTCAAAGGGGACGATGGCCGCGACCGGCAGGGCCCTGAGAACGGCGGCAAGCTGCTCGTCCGGCATGCCGCGGCCGACGAGAAGTGTCGCGATTTCGGACCAGTTCACGGCGCTGAGCGCAGCCCGCTCGATGACGGAGGCGACGACGTCCGCCCCAGGCTCGTCCCAGAGCAATGCCAGAATGGCCGACGAGTCCGCGATGATATCAAAGTCAGGTTCACTCACGCTCGGCTTCCGCCCGGCGCTGGGCCAGGAGATCGTCGACGAGCGAGCGGTCGCCCTGCACGAACTGGCGCACGAGTTTCTGCGCCTCGGCGATGCGGGCGCGCACACCCGTCACCCGCAGGGTGTGGTCATCGAGGCTGATCACGACCTCGTCCCCCGGCTCCAGGCCAAGGGCCTGCCGGTGGGAGGCCGGAATGACAAGGCGCCCTTCATCATCCAGACGTACGCGCACGGGCTGCATGGCAAACCTTCCGGAATCCGCTGAGCTAAAGTCTGGGCGCTCCGGCGGCCTGCGTCAACCGCGCGCGGCGTTGCGCGCTTCCGCAAGACCCTGGCGCGCCAGGGCGTCGGCGCGTTCGTTCTCGGGGTGGCCGGCGTGGCCGCGCACCCAGTGGAACTCGATCCGGTGCTGGCGCTGCGCCTCGTCCAGGCGCTTCCACAGGTCGTCGTTCTTGACCGGCTTGTTGTCGGCCGTCCGCCAGCCCTTGGCCTTCCAGCCGTGGATCCACTTGGTGATGCCGTTCTTCAGGTACTCGCTGTCGGTGTAGAGCCGCACCGTGACCGGCCGCTTCAGCGCCTCCAGCGCCTGGATGGCGGCCATCAGCTCCATGCGGTTGTTGGTGGTGGCCGGCTCGCCGCCGCACAGTTCCTTCTCCACCGCGCCGAAGCGCAGGATGGCGCCCCAGCCGCCGGGGCCGGGGTTGCCGCTGCACGCGCCGTCGGTGAAGATGTCGACCGACTTGGCCGTGTTCTGGGGAGATTCGTTCCCGTCGCCCATGCCGGTCAGATCCCCTCGCCGCCGTCGACGTCGGGGCCGAGGTCGATGCCGTATTCGCCGACGCCGCGCACCCCCTGGTGAAAGCGCAGCTTGCGCAGGTACTCCAGCGGGTTCTTCGGCTGCACGAAGGCGCCCGGCGGGTGGTTCAGCCAATCGTACAAACGCGTCAGCAGGAAGCGCAGCGCGCTGCCGCGCGCCAGCAGCGGCAGCGCCGCCAGCTCCTCGTGCGACAGCGGGCGGACCTTCTGGTAATGCGCCAGCATCAGCCGCGCCTTGGTGGCGTTGAAGGCGCCGTCCGGCTCGAAGCACCAGGCGTTCAGGCAGATCGCCACGTCGTAGGCGAGGAAGTCGTTGCAGGCGAAGTAGAAGTCGATCAGCCCGGTCAGCGTCTCGCCCTGGAAGAAGACGTTGTCGGGGAACAGGTCGGCGTGGATGACGCCGGACGGCAGGCGGACCGGCCAGTTGGCGCGCAGCCACTCCACCTCCCTGGCGAGCGTGGCGGCGAGGCCGGGCTGCACCTCGTCCGCGCGCTCCTGGCACTTCGTGTTCAGGTCGAGCCAGCCGGCCAGCGACAGCGCGTTCTCCCGCCGCATGGCGAAGCCGGCCCCGGCCAGATGCAGGCGCGCCAGCGCCCCGCCCAGCTGGGCGCAGTGCGTCGCCGTGATGCGCCGCGGCCACATCCCCTTCAGGAAGGTGACGATCACCGCCGGCCGGCCGCACAGTTCGCGCAGCGCCACGCCGTCGGTGCCGTGCACGGGCAGCGGGCAGTCCACCCCGTGCTCCGACAGGTGCTCCATCAGGCCCAGGAAGAAGGGCAGGTCCTCGCGCCGCGTGCGCTTTTCATACAGCGTGAGGATGTAGGGGCCGCGCTCCGTCACCAACAGGAAGTTGGAGTTCTCCACCCCCTCCGCGATGCCCTTGCACGATAGCAGGCCGCCCAGATCGTACTGGGCGACGAACGCGTTCAGCTCTTCGTCGGAGACTTCGGTGTAGACGGCCATGGGGCCAGCGCCTTACCGGGATTCGGCGCGCCGGTCAACGGCAGAACGTGCGGGGCAGGGCGCGCGACTCAGAACGCCACGCCCTCGTAGATCGCGGACAGCGGCAGTTCCGCGTCGATGGACATCAGCGGCAGGGACGCGTCGCCGGTGAAGTCCTCGACGATCCAGCGCCGGCCGTCGCGCCGCCAGAGCTGGGCGCGCGCCTCCCGGCTGTCGACCAGCAGGATCTCCTGCACGGACGGGATCTGCATATAGTCGGGCACCTTGGTGCCGCGGTCGTGGTTGGCGGTGCTGTCGGAGAGAACCTCGACGATCAGGACGGGGCTCTTGATGAAGCGCCGCCCGGGCTCCGGTGGCGAGCAGGTCACTGCCACATCCGCCACGTAATAGCGGTCGTCGCGATCGTCCCGCGTGATGCTCGCCTCATTGAGGACCCGGCACGGCGGGCGCAAACGGGTGCGGATCTCGAAGGCGATGTTCGTGCCGATCTGGCTATGGGCTTCGCTGCCGCCCGACATCGCACGCGGATGCCCGTGCACCAGTTCGTATTTCACCTCCGGGTCCTTTTCGGCCCAGACGATGAACTCGTCGATGGTCATGCTCTTGAGAGCCGGCTCGCCCATGGCACCCTCCCGCCACGCCTGCACTGATTATGCGTTCGCCACGCCCCCCTGTGAAGGGGTGGGGGCGTCGGTCAGCGCCTTGGGCAGCTTGAAGACCACGTCCTCGGTGGCGGTGCGCACCTGCTCGACCGTCACGTCGAACCGCGCGCGCGCCGCCTCGATCACCTCCTCGACCAGCACCTCGGGCGCGGAGGCGCCGGCGGTGATGCCCAGGCGGCGCACGTCGGCCAGAGCGGACCAGTCGATGTCCGCGGCGCGCTGCACCAGCTGGGCGCGGGTGCAGCCGGCGCCCTTCGCCACCTCCACCAGCCGCTTGGAGTTGGAGGAGTTGGGGGCGCCCAGCACCAGGAGCGCGTCCACCTGCGGCGCAATGGCCTTCACCGCCTGCTGGCGGTTGGTGGTGGCGTAGCAGATGTCCTCCTTGCGGGGGCCGGCGATGGCGGGGAAGCGCTCCTGCAGCGCCGCCAGGATGCCGGCCGTCTCGTCCACCGACAGGGTGGTCTGGGTGGCGAAGGCGAGGTTGTCTGGATCGGCGACCGCGACGCGGGCCACGTCCTCCACCGTCTCCACCAGCAGGACGGCGCCGGCCGGCAGTTGGCCCATGGTGCCGATCACCTCCGGATGGCCGGCGTGGCCGATCAGGATGACCTGCCGGCCCTCAACGTGGTGGCGCTCGGCCTCGCGGTGCACCTTGCTGACCAGCGGGCAGGTGGCGTCCAGGTAGAACAGGCCGCGCCGCTCGGCCTCGGCCGGCACCGCCTTGGGCACGCCGTGGGCGGAGAACACCACCGGCACGCCGTCCGGCACCTGGGTCAGCTCGTCCACGAAGACGGCACCCTTGGCCTCCAGACTCTGCACCACGAAGCGGTTGTGCACGATCTCGTGCCGCACGTAGACCGGCGGGCCGAAGCGCTCCAGCGCCACCTCGACGATCTGGATCGCCCGGTCGACGCCGGCGCAGAAGCCGCGCGGGGCCGCGAGCAGGATGGTGAGGGGCGTGTTCGGCATGATGGGTCCCGGGTTTGCGTGCGGTGGTTGGCGGTCTTGGTTGGCGGTCTTGTGCGGTGCGGCCCGCTTCTCTAAAGTCCGCTCCCGATCACACCGAACAAGAGCAGGCCAGACGCATGGACCGCCGCGACCGTAATATAGGAACCCCCGTCCGGAAAAGCCTGCTGGCGCTCGGCGCCCTGGCGGCGCTCGCCGGCTGCTCCGCCCCGACGTCCAGCGAGATGGTCCTGGCCTGCCCGAAGGTGTCGATCGTCCGCGACCTGGCGGAGGTGACGCAGTTCCGCGCCGGCGGCCGCGACGGCAGCGACGTGGTGACGCGCGCCGCGCTGGCCGACTACAGCGGCAACTGCGACTACACCCGCGACGGCGTCACGGTGAACCTCAGCCTCTACGTGATCGCCGAGCGCGGCCCGGCGCTGCAGGGCAACCAGGCCAGCTACCGCTACTTCGTCGCGGTCACCCCGCCCAATGAGACGCAGCCCCGCGCCAAGACCGAGTTCGAGAGCACCATCGACTTCCCCGCCGGCCAGCCGCGCGCCGGCAACAAGGAAGAGGTGACGCCGACGATCCCGCTGCCGCGCGACGCCAACGCCAAGGACTGGCAGGTTCTGGTGGGCTTCCAGTTGACTCCCGAGCAATTGGCCTACAATCGCTCCCAGATGAAGCGGTAAGCCGACGGGGGAGGGCGCGATGGCCGAGCAGGTGGTGGCCCACAAGGGACCCTTGGTCATCCCGCTGAAGGCCGGGGAGACCTACTGGTGGTGCCGCTGCGGCCGCAGCGCCGCCCAGCCGTTCTGCGACGGCAGCCACGCCGGCACCGGCATCGAGCCCATGTCCTTCACCCCCACCAAGGACATGAAGGGCCGCTTCTGCGGCTGCAAGCAGACGAAGAAGCCGCCGTTCTGCGACGGCAGCCATCTGGACATCAAGTGATGCGCGAGGGGCGCCCGCGATAAGCGGGCGCCCCGGACGCCGTCAGCCGATGCGCTGGGCGACGAACGAGGTGTAGGCATTGTTGCCCCAGAACGATCCTGTGCTGCCGGTGCCTTGATACCCGTACATCTCGACGAAGTCCGAAACGCCATTGAAATAGATGATTTCCGTGACGGAAGCGATGCACGCGGCCGGCGTGGAGGCGAAGCTGTTGCCGTACCCCACATCCGAGCCGTTCTTGCGCAAGGCCACCGCAACGGCCGCCCCGGTCGTCAGCGTCGAGGTGACTTGACCGCGTACCATGTAGTAGCCGGCGATGGACGGCGCAAAGCGGCTGTTTGCCATGTTGAATGCGTTACCAACGTTGAAATCCGTTGCGGTCAGAGTGACCTGAACGAAGGTGTTGTGGGGAATGCCGGTCTGGTCGACGCCGTTTCGGTGCGCCCGGCAGATCACCTGCGCGCTGTCCGGCGTCAGGTCGAACAGGGCGCGCTCGTCGACGATGCTGTCGTTGGTGATGGCGGTGGTGGTGCTCTCCAGGAACACGCGGGCCACCGGCAGCTTGCCGGCGGTGAGGGCCGGTGGCGTCAGGCTGTTCGGCGTGCCGGCGATGACCGACACCGCACCGGTGGTGCGGTCGACGACGACGCGGTCGATGCGGAAGCCCGAGGCCGGCGGCGTGATCGCCGGGGTGGACTGGGCGTTCACCTCGGTCAGCGTCGTGCCGCTCAGCAGGTAGCCGGGGTCGACCGCCACGGTCATGTTGGGCACGACCTGGGCGTGCGGCGCGAACGGCCCGACCATGCGCTGGGCCACCGCCCAGTTGGTGGTGCTCTGCGACAGGTCGGTGGGGTTGAAGGTCTGCACGGACATGGTTTGTTCCTCGCTTCGGACGGGCTTCGAGTCGCGTCCGGTGCACGGTGGCGCCTCGCCGTTCGCCGAACGCGAGAAGGAATATCATCCTGGTATTGGGCGGGCAAGGAAAACAATCTGAACATAGGCTTTCATGCCTTTTCCCGGATGAACGTGCCGCTGGCCGATCCCCTTGGAATCCCATCCGGGCGGTGCGCCGGCCGGTATCCGCCCCGATGGGCGGATTGACATTCCCGGCCTGCGCCGTAGGTTAGCGGCATACGCCGACGACCCCTCGCGGGAGAGATCGCCGCAGCGCCCAATCCTTCGGAATGGACGCTGGCAGGCGGCGCCGAAGGAGCAACCGCCCCCGGAAACTCTCAGGCAAACGGACCGCAGGGAAAGGCACTCTGGAAAGCAGGCGGCGCCCCCGATCAGAACGATGGCGGGACGCCGGCTCACCGAAGGAGTAAGCCGGTGCGCGGGCCAGAGGCCCGGCCGGTGAATCTCTCAGGTCCAAGACAGAGGGGGCTGCATCCGTGCATTCCCGCGCGGGCGCGCACCCTTGTCGGAGGACCCGTGTGACCCAATCGCCCGGAACAGACTCGTCGGAATCACTCAAGAAGACGCCGCTGCACGCGCTGCACGTGGAGCTGGGCGGCAAGATGGTGCCCTTCGCCGGCTACGACATGCCGGTGCAGTACCCGGCCGGCATCCTGAAGGAACACCAGCACACCCGCGCGCGCGCCGGCCTGTTCGACGTGTCGCACATGGGGCAGGTGCGCCTGACCGGCGACGACGCGGCGGCCGCGCTGGAGGCGCTGGTGCCCGGCGACATCAAGGGCCTGGGCGAACGGCGCATGCGCTACACCCTGTTCCTGAACGAGACCGGCGGCATCCTCGACGACCTGATGGTCACCAACGCCGGCGACCATTTGTTCCTGGTCGTCAACGCCGCCCGCAAGGAGCACGACGTCGCCCACCTGACCGAGCGGCTGAAGGGCCGGGCCGAGGTGGAGTTGCTTGACGATCTGGCGCTGATGGCGCTGCAGGGCCCCGACGCGGCGGGCGTGCTGGCGCGCTTCGTGCCCGAGGCGGCCGACATGAAGTTCATGAGCTACCTGCCGGCCACCTTCGACGGCGTCCCGGTGGTGCTCACGCGGTCCGGCTACACCGGCGAGGACGGCTACGAGATCTCCTGCGACAAGGCGGACGCCGAGGCCATCGCCCGCGCCCTGCTGGCCCAGCCGGAGGTCGAGCCCATCGGCCTGGGCGCGCGCGACTCGCTGCGCCTGGAAGCGGGCCTGTGCCTGTACGGCCACGACATCGACGAGACGACGACGCCGGTCGAGGCGGCGCTGGAATGGGCGCTGTCCAAGCGCCGCCGCGCCGAGGGCGGCTTCCCCGGCGCCGAGATCGTGCTGGCCCAGCTGCAGAGCGGCGCCCAGCGCCGCCGCGTCGGCATCCGCCCGGACGGGCGCCAGCCCGCGCGCGAACACACGGAAATCGTCGACGAGGCCGGCAACCGCCTGGGCGAGGTCACCAGCGGCGGCTTCGGCCCCACGGCCAACGGGCCGGTCGCCATGGGCTATGTCGACATCGGCCGCGCCGCGGTGGACACGCCGCTGACGCTGATGGTGCGCGGCAAGCCGCTGGCCGCGAAGGTCGCGGCCATGCCGTTCGTGCCGCAGCGCTATTACCGGGGTTAACGAGGAACAGGGGAACACGCACCATGACGACCAAGTACACCAAGGACCACGAGTGGATCCGCGTCGAGGGCGACACCGCCACCGTCGGCGTGTCGGACTATGCCCAGCACCAGCTGGGCGACGTCGTCTTCGTCGAGCTGCCGGACGTCGGCCGCACGCTGGAGCAGGGCAAGGAGGCGGCCGTCGTCGAGTCCGTCAAGGCGGCCAGCGAGGTCTTCGCCCCGGTCTCCGGCGAGGTGATCGAGGTCAACCATGAGCTGGAAGGCGAGCCGGCCAAGGTGAACAGCGGTGCCGAGACCGACGGCTGGTTCTTCAAGATCCGCCTGTCCAACCCGGCCGAGCTGGACGCGCTGATGGACGAAGCGGCGTACAAGGATTACGTGGAAGGGCTTCAGTAATGCGTTACCTGCCCCTGACCGAGGCCGACCGGCACGCCATGCTGGCGGCCATCGGCGTGTCGTCGGTGGACGAGCTGTTCCGCGACGTGCCGCCGGCGGCCCGCCGCTCCGGCCCCGTGGAGGGGCTGCCGAACCACGCGGGCGAGCTGGAGGTGGAACGCCGGCTCTCCGCCATGGCCGGCCGGAACATCCCGGCCGGCAGCGTGCCCAGCTTCCTGGGGGCGGGCGCCTACCGCCACCACGTGCCGGCCACGGTGGACTACATGGTGCAGCGCGGCGAGTTCCTCACCGCCTACACCCCCTACCAGCCGGAAATCAGCCAGGGCACGCTGCAGGTCCTGTTCGAATTCCAGACGCAGGTGGCGCTGCTGACCGGCATGGACGTCGCAAACGCCTCCATGTACGACGGCGCCACGGCGTGCGCGGAGGCCGTGATGATGGCCAACCGCATCACGCGCCGGAAGAAGGCCGTGCTGTCCGGCGGCCTGCACCCGCACTACCGCGACACCACGAAGACCGACGCGCACTTCATCGGCTTCCACGTGGTGGCGATGCCCGCCGCACCCAAGGGCGGCGAGGACCTGATGGCGCAGGTGGACGCCGACACGGCGTGCGTCGTCGTGCAGAACCCCGACGTCTTCGGCCACGTGCGCGACTACACAGCACTTGCCCAGATGTGCCAGGCCAAGGGGGCGCTGCTGATCGTCGTGGTGACGGAGGCGATGTCGCTGGGCCTGCTCACCCCGCCGGGCGAGATGGGGGCGGACATCGTGGCGGCCGAGGGGCAGTCGCTGGGCAACGCGCTCAGCTTCGGCGGACCCTACGTCGGCCTGTTCGCGGTGAAGGAGAAGTACGTCCGCCAGATGCCCGGCCGCCTGTGCGGCCAGACGGTGGACGCCGACGGCCGGCGCGGCTTCGTGCTGACGCTGTCGACGCGCGAGCAGCACATCCGGCGCGAGAAGGCGACCTCGAACATCTGCACCAACGCCGGCCTGTGCGCGCTGGCCTTCTCCATCCACCTCAGCCTGCTGGGCGAGGAGGGCTTCACCAACCTCGCCCGCCTCAACCACGTGAAGGCGGTGCAGCTGGCCGACCGTCTGTCGGGCGTGAAGGGCGTTGAGGTGTTGAACGACGCCTTCTTCAACGAGTTCACGGTGAAGCTGCCGCGCGACGCGGCGGAGGTGGTGGAGGAGCTGGCCAAGCGCCGCATCCTCGGCGGCGTGCCGGCCTCGCGCCTCTTTGCCGGTGAGTTGCCCGATCACCTGATCCTGGCCGCCACCGAAACCAACACCGAGTCCGACATGGACGCGCTGACCCAGGCGCTTTCCGAGGTTCTGTGATGAGCATGAATTCCCAGGGACGCCCCACCGGGACCGGCAGCGCCGACAGCGCCGTTCCCGACACCGTCACCGGCAACCGCGGCCTGCAGATCGAGGAGCCGCTGATCTTCGAACAGGACAGCCCCGGCAAGACCGGCGTCGACCTGCCGGAGGTGCCAGCCATGAACCTGCGCCTGGGCACCGTCAAGCCGCGCGCGCGCGTCGGCCTGCCGGGCCTGGCCGAGCCGCAGGTGGTCCGCCACTACACGCGGCTGTCGCAGAAGAACTATTCGATCGACACCGGGCTCTACCCGCTCGGCTCCTGCACCATGAAGCACAACCCGCGCCTCAATGAGAAGGCGGCGCGGCTGCCCGGCTTCGCCGATGTGCACCCGCTCCAGCCCGTCAGCACGGTGCAGGGTGCGCTGGAGCTGATGGACGCGCTGGCTCACTGGCTGAAGACGCTGACCGGCATGCCGGCGGTGACCCTGGCCCCGGCGGCCGGCGCGCACGGCGAGATGGCCGGCATGATGGCGATCCGCGCCGCGCTGGAACACCGTGGCGAGGCCGGGCGCAAGCGCGTGCTGGTGCCGGAAAGCGCGCACGGCACCAACCCGGCGACCGCCGCGGCGCTGGGCTTCACCGTCGACCCGATCCCGGCGACGGCGGAGGGCCGGGTGGACCTGGAGGCGATGAAGGCCAAGCTGGGGCCGGACGTGGCCGGCATCATGCTGACCAACCCCAACACCTGCGGCCTGTTCGAACGCGACGTGCGCGCCATCGCCGACGCGGTGCACGATGCGGGCGGCTACTTCTACTGCGACGGCGCCAACTTCAACGCCATCGTCGGGCGGGTGAAGCCGGCCGATCTCGGCATCGACGCCATGCACATCAACCTGCACAAGACCTTCTCCACGCCGCACGGCGGCGGCGGGCCGGGGTCGGGGCCGGTGGTGTTTTCCGAGGCGCTGGCGCCCTTCGTGCCGGTGCCCTACGTCGTGCACGACGCGGACGGCTTCCGGCTGGTGGAGGACGCGAACGGCTCGACCGCGTTCGGCCGCATGAAGGCGTTCCACGGGCAGATGGGCATGTTCATCCGCGCGCTGGCCTATATCCTCAGCCATGGTGCGGACGGGCTGTGGCAGGCGGCGGGCGACGCGGTGCTGAACGCCAACTACGTGATGGCGCGCCTGCAGGACGTGATGACGCCGTCGTTCGATGGCCCGTGCATGCACGAGTGCCTGTTCGACGACCGCTTCCTGAAGGGCAGCGGCGTCACCACGCTGGACCTCGCCAAGGCGCTGATCGACGAGGGCTTCCACCCGATGACCATGTACTTCCCGCTGGTCGTCCACGGTGCCCTGCTGATCGAGCCGACGGAGACGGAGTCCAAGGCCGGCATCGACCAGTTCGTCGAGGCGTTGCGGGCGCTGGCCCGGCGCGCGGTGTCGGGCGACGTGGCCTATTTCCAGGGGGCGCCCCGGCTTACGCCGCGCCGCCGCCTGGACGAGACGGCCGCCGCCCGCAAGCCGGTGCTGCGCTGGACCCCGCCGGCCGAACCGGCGCTGGCGGCGGAGTGACGGGAAGGGCAGGGGCCGCGAGGCCCCTGCATTCCGGTTCGGTCAGAAGTAGGGGTAGAGTGACGGCCGCTCGGACACTGCCTTGCGGGCGCTGGTCGCGCGGCGGCGCAGGCCGTCGAGCAGGCGGTACAGGCTGAAGCTCACAACCATCGACGTGCTCCCGTGCGTGCGTTGGACACAAGAGCGTTTCCTCAGGCAGCCGGTCTGATGCCGGCTCTATCCTCTGCCGATATAAGACAGCATTACTGACCCATTGTTCCAGTCCGTCGACGGTATGGCTGGCGTGCCGGGGCCGCATGGCGGGGTGTTTGCCGCACGTGCCCCCACCCGGCCTGCGCTGACGCTCGGCCACCCTCCCCCGCTTCGCAGGGGAGGGTTTTCTCGGCTGGCGGCGGAGTTCCCTCCCCTGCGAAGCGGGGGAGGATTAGGGTGGGGCACGTGTCAAGCCATGAGGATGCTGGTCGACCTCACTTGAGGGCATCCCATTCAACGTCGATCGGCTCATCAAGGTCGCCGTGCACGGTCATGCGTCCCTTCATGAAGCCGAACAGGCTCTTGGGATTCGGCTTTTCCGTGATGGCCGAGAACTGGGAAACCGGCTTGCCGTCCTTGGTGACGATCACGCTCTCGCCGGTGGACGTCACTTCCTCCACCAGCCGCTGGAACGCGTCCTGGAATTCGGACATCGGGATCATGCGGGTCATGGCGCGCCCTTCGTGCCCATGGTCATGACCATAGTCTAGGGCGCGCCATTCCTATGGACAAGCCGTCACCCCTCGCACGCCCGCACGGTCTGGCGCTGTTCGCCCAGGCCGTCGATGCCCAGGCGCATGGTCTGGCCGGGCTGCAGCCAGGGCTGCGGCTTCTGGCCCATGGCGACGCCCTGCGGCGTGCCGGTGGCGATGACGTCGCCGGGCAGCAGGGTCATGAAGCGGCTGATGTAGGCGATCACCTCGGCCACGCCGAAGATCATGTCGGCCGTCGTGCTGTCCTGCCAGCGCTTGCCGTCCACCTCCAGCCACAGGCGCAGGGCCTGCGGGTCCGGCACCGCGTCGCGCGTCACCAGCCAGGGGCCGAGCGGGCAGAAACTGTCCGCGCTCTTGCCCTTCAGCCATTGCCCGGTGCTTTCCAGCTGGAAGGCGCGCTCCGACACGTCGTTGACGACGCAGTAGCCGGCCACGTGCTCCAGCGCGTCCGCTTCGTCCACGTAGCGGGCGGTCCGGCCGATCACCACGCCCAGTTCGACCTCCCAGTCCAGCTTGGTGGAGTCCCGGGGCGCCACCACCGGGTCGTTGGGGCCGCCGATGGAGGTGGTGGCCTTCATGAACAGCACCGGCTCCTTCGGTTCGGCCATACCCGATTCCGCGGCGTGCGCCCGGTAGTTCAGGCCGACGCACACGACCTTGGACGTACCGGCCACGCACGGCCCCAGGCGCACACCATCCGGAACCGCCGGCAGGCGTTGCGGGTCCAGCGCCCGCAGCCGCGCCAGCGTCTCGTCCGACAGGGTGGCGGGGCCGAGGTCGGGTATGACCCCCGACAGGTCGCGGATGGTGCCGCCCTCGTCCAACAGCCCCGGCCGTTCGCCGCCCGGCGAACCGTAACGCAACAATCGCATGAGACCATCCCCTCCCGTTTCGCCCACGGTATTAGGCGTTGTGCAGTGCGTTAAGAGGTTTCGACTAAGAACCCCAGCCTGTTTCCCTTGCGGCTTGGTTTGGTGTACGCTTTTCCCGGGTTGGAGAAAACCAGACAGGAGGCGGACATGCCCGTGTGGCGCCGTTATCTGGTCCGGCAGAGATCGGGGCGGCTCGTCGAGCTGCCCAGCCGGAAGTACGACCGTGCCGAGGACGGCGTCGCGCCGATCCCCGACTTCGCCGGACAATGCGTCGACCTCGTTTCGGCCGTCATGGTGTCGGAACAGGGCGAGCAGCCCCGCATCGCCGAAGTGGCCTTCACCAAGCTGTATTTCGATGACTCCGGCTTCGTGGACGCGACCAAGCGCGACCGCATGATCCGCCTGATGCTGGAGAGCTGCGCCGACCGGCAATGCCGCAACAGCGTGCATGCCCCGATGCGCCCCGGCTGCGCCACCCTGGCGGAGCGGGCGGTGGCGGCGCGCGACCAGCTGGAGCACGAATTCGGCTGGCGGCCCGCCCCCAACGAGGTGAGCGAGGTCCTCCACCGCCTCGATTTCGCGCGCGCCGAGGTGGCTTCCCCGACGGTGCATTGACCTGGGTGGGGACCTCAGGGGGGACCCGAACGGGCACCCTGGGCGGCGGCGCCCCGCCTCCCCATATGCCTCGCAACGATGTCTGACGAGGCCAGTGGGTTACACATGCGCCGTTCCGCCACCGCCACGACCCTGTCGTTCGGCCGCGTGCGCCAGCTCGTGCTCATCGCCATGGGCTGGACGATCATCGGCCTGGGCCTGCTGCTCACGCCGCTGCCGGGACCGGGCGGGCTGCCGGTGGCGCTGGTCGGCGGGGTGATCCTGCTGCGCAACTCGCCCCACGCGCGGCGCCTCTTCGTCCGCATGAAGCGCCGCCATCCGCGCGTCTTCCGTCCCGTCGAACGCATCCGCGACCACCTGCGCGCGCGGCGGCAGCGGCGGCAGTGGCGGAAGGGCTGATCTCCACCACGCGCACTGGACATCCAATCCAATTCACGGCAATCCTCCGCCCTTCAGTCGTGAAGGAGGCATGCGGTGAAGGCTGGCAACGCGATCCTGTCGAGCTACGGGACGACGATCTTCGAGGTGATGTCCCGCCTGTCGGAGGAGCACGGCGCCATCAACCTGGGCCAGGGCTTCCCGGACGAGCGCGGCCCGGCCGATGTGCTGGAGGCGGCGTCGAAGGCGCTGCTGGAGGGCTGGAACCAGTACCCCTCCATGATGGGGACGCCGGAGCTGCGCCAAGCGCTGGCCGCCCACGCGCGGCGCTTCTACGGCCTGGACGTGGACTGGAAGACGGAGGTGATGGTGACCTCCGGCGCCACGGAGGCGCTGACCGCCTGCCTGCTGGGCCTCATCAACCCGGGCGACGAGGTGGTGCTCTTCCAGCCGATGTACGACAGCTACCTGCCCATCGTCCGGCTGGCCGGCGGCGTGCCGCGCTTCGTGAACCTCACCGCACCCGACTGGAGCTTCACCCGCGCCGACCTGGACGCCGCGTTCTCGGACAAGACCAAGCTCGTCCTCATCAACGATCCGCTGAACCCGGCCGCCAAGGTCTATGACCGGGCGGAGCTTGACCTGCTGGCGGAGTACGTGAAGCGCTTTGATGCCTATGTGGTGTGCGACGAGGTGTACGAGCACATCGTCTTCGACGGCCGCCCGCACATCCCCCTGATGACGCTGCCGGGCATGCGGGAGCGCTGCCTGAAGATCGGCTCGGCCGGCAAGACCTTCTCGCTGACCGGCTGGAAGGTCGGCTACGTCACCGCGGCACCCCAGCTGCTGCAGCCGGTCGCCAAGGCGCACCAGTTCCTCACCTTCACCACACCGCCCAACCTGCAGGCGGCGGTGGCCTACGGCCTGAACAAGGACGACGCGTACTTCAGCGGGCTGGCGTCGGCCATGCAGGCCAAGCGCGACCGGCTGGCCGCCGGGCTGGAGGCGGCGGGGCTGGAGGTACTGCCCAGTGCCGGCACGTACTTCGTCGTGGCGGACATCCGCGCCTTCGGCTTCGACGGCGACGACCAGGCGTTCTGCCGCTGGCTGGTCAAGGAAGCCGGGGTGACGGCGATCCCGGTCAGCGCCTTCTACGTCGAGAACGCCCCGGCCACCTGCATCCGCTTCTGCTTCTCGAAGAAGGACGAGGTGCTGGACGCCGCCGCCGACCGCCTGAAGCGCCGCTTCGGCCGGGGGTGACCGGCACGAAGCGGTCTCTGGAATGGTTCGAAAGTTGCGTCCGGAGGTTCTAGTTCGTCCGTCTAATGGAAGATTATTAACGACTCTGCTTTAAATTCCCTGGAATACGGTTGCATGGGCGGCAATCCCGCGCCGGCGCCGTTCGGGCGATGGGGTGGAGGCGATGAGGGAGAGGCTGCAGATTGGCCTGCTGGTCCTCGTTGCCGTCGTGGTTGCGGCGGTGTGGGCGGGCTACGCCCACCTCACCCGCGCCATCGAGGAGAACCACGAGCGCGAGGCGCTGGCCGCGGCCGACAACGCCATCCGCGGGTTCGAGCAGAGCACCGCGCACATCATGCGCAGCATCGACAATTCGTTGCGCTCCTTCGCCAAGGAATACGGCGAGGGCGGGCTGCGCGAAGCCAACGAATTCGTGGAATTCGGGCTGTTCGACCGCGACGTCATCCACCACCTGTCGCTGATCGCCGCCGACGGCACCACGCGTTACGTCAGCACCCGGCCGGCCGCGCGGCTGAACGTGGCCGACCGGCCGTTCTTCCGGGTGCACGCCGAATCGAACGGCGACGCGCTGTTCATCGACGTGCCGAGCGGCGGCGACATGGTGGCGCGGCCGCTGATCCGCATGAGCCGGCGCCTGAGCGCGCCGGACGGCGGGTTCGCCGGCGTCGTGGTCGCGGCGGTGGACCCGAACGCCTTCGTCTCGCTGTACCGCACCGCCAACTTCGGGCCACACGGCTCGGTGTCGCTGATCGGCCTGGACAAGGTGATCCGCGCCCGCGGCTCGCCCGACGGCGACGCCGCGCTGGGCCGCGCGCTGCCCAACGCGCGGGTCTGGGACGAACTGGCGCAGGCGCCGGCCGGCCGGTTCTGGCAGCCCATGCAGACCGACGGGATCGAGCGCGCCTATTCCTACCGCCGGCTGGAGGGGTATCCGCTGGTGGTCACCGTCGGCGTGGCGCGCAAGGACATCCAGGCGGCGGTGAAGGACCTGCAGCGCAACGTGCTGATCCTGGCCCTGCTGCTCACCGCCACGACGGCGGCCGTCGCCGTCTTCATCCTGGCCCAGCGCCGCGCGGCCGAGCGGCTGCACGGCGCGCTGCGCCTCAACCGCGACTTCCTCGCCCGCGTCAGCCACGAACTGCGCACGCCGCTCAACGCCATCATCGGCTTTTCCGAGGTCATCAAGGGCCGGATGCTGGGTCCCGACGCCCTCGACCGCTACGCCGAATACGCCGAGGACATCCACGCGTCGGGCCAGCAGCTCCTGGTGCTGGTCAACGACATCCTGGACCTGTCCAGCCTGCAGGCCGGCAAGGTGGAGCTGGCGCGCGAGCCGGTGGACCTGGCGGCGGCCATGGAGTGGGCGATCCGCATCATCGGCCCGCAGGCGGAAAGCAAGGGCCAGCAGATCGACATGGCCGTGCATCCCGGCGTGTCCCGCGTCACCGCCGACCCGCGCGCGGTGCGGCAGATGCTGGTCAACCTGCTGTCCAACGCCGTGAAGTTCACGCCGGACGGCGGGCGCATCGTGGTGGCGGCGCTGCGCGGGCCGGGCGGACGCTGCGTGCTGCGCGTCTCCGACACCGGCATCGGCATGACGGCGGAGCAGATGAGCCAGGCCGTGGTGCCCTTCGGCCAGGCTTCGGCCCTGACCGCGCGGGTCGGGCAGGGGCACGGGCTTGGCCTTGCCATCGTCAAGACGCTGATCGAGGCGCACGGCGGCCGGCTGAGCATCGACAGCCGCCCCGGCGAAGGCAGCCGCGTGGAGCTGGAATTCGCCGCCTGAGCGGTCCGAACGTCCTTTGGCAAACAGGGGGCATGGACGGGGCGCGAGAGGCTTTTGAGCCGATTGCTCCACAACACGCGCCAAGGCGCTGTAAAGCCGTGGCGAAACGCTCGGCGGTTCGGCATACTCCGCCGCCGATGCGCGCGGCCGGATCGGACGCGGCGGACGCTTCGCCCACGAACCCGTATCGCGCAATCCATGTCGTTTCCGGTCGCCCGGCCCGCGGGCGGCCGCACTTCAGGGTCGGGAGCCCAAGTTGGTCATGCAGCGTGCCTTGGCGCGTGTCTTTGCCGTACTCGTCGCGGGGGCCTTCCCCGCGCTGGCCGCCGAGGCTCCGTCCACCCCGCCGACACCGCCCCAGGCCCAACCCGCCGCGCAACCCCCGGCGGAGGTGCCCTTCGGCGTGGCGTCCGTGGAGGTGGTGGCCGAGCGCGAGGCGCCGCAGGCCTGCTTCACCTTCACGGCCCGGCTGGAGAAGACGCGCGCCGTCGACTACCGCGCCTACGTCGCGGTCACCCCGGCGCCGGCCGCCGTCACCGCCGTGGCGCGCGACCGGACGCTGTGCGTCGAGGGGCTGCTGCACGGGCAGAAGCACGAGGTGCTGCTGCGCCAGGGCCTGCCCGGCGACGACGGCACCAGCCTTGCCCAGGACGAGCGGCGCGAGGTGGAGGTGCCCAACCGCAAGCCCAGCCTCACCTTCCGCGGCGGCGGCTACATCCTGCCGCGCGTGGGCGCCGAGGGGCTGCCGCTGCGCACCATCAACGTCGAGCGCGCCCGGCTGCAGGTGCTGCGCATCGCCGACCGCAGCCTTGTCGAGAAGATCTACTTCGGCCGGGTCAGCCAGCAGATGTCCGACTATGACGTGGGCGAGATCGTCGACCGCGCCGGGCAGGAGGTGTGGAAGGGCGAAATGGCGGTCGAGACGGTGCGCAACGCGCCCGTGGTCACCGCCTTTCCCATCGACGCCGTGCTGGGCAAGCTGGAACCCGGCGTCTACATCGCCGTGGCCGGCGCCGGGGAGCTGAAGCCCGGCGGCTGGGACCAGAAGGCGACGCAGTGGTTCCTGGTCTCCGACCTCGGCCTCAACACGATCCGCGGCGAGGACAGCCTTCTCGTGTTCGCCCGCTCGATCGGCAGCGCCAAGCCGGCGGCCGGGGTGGAGCTGCGCCTGCTGGCCCGCGACAACACCGAACTGGGCAAGTTGGTGACGGGGGAGGACGGGCTCGCCCGCTTCGACGGCGCGGCACTGCACGGCACCGGGCCGAAGGCGCCGCAGGCGCTGTTCGCCGCGCGCGGGGCCGGTGATTTCAGCTTCCTCGATCTCGCCACGCCGGGCCCCGACGTGGCCGGGCGGCCGGCGGCGGACGCCTATCTCTACACCGGGCGCGGCATCTACCGTCCCGGCGAGACGATCGACCTGACGGCGCTGCTGCGCGACGCCGACGCCCGCGCCATCGCCGGCAAGCCGCTGACCGTCAAGCTGCTGCGCCCCGATGGGTTCGAGGCGGACCGCCGCACCATCGGCGACGCCGGGGCGGGCGGCGGCACCGCGCGCTTCGCCCTGCCGGCCAACGCCTACACCGGCGCCTGGGCGATCACCGCCCACCTGGAGCCGGAAGGGCCGGCCGTCGGCCGCGCCGAGTTCCTGGTCGACGACTTCGTGCCGCCGCGCCTGGACGTGACCCTGCGCAGCGACCGCAAGGACATGGAGGCCGGCGCGCAGGCGAAGCTGTCCATCGACGCGCATTACCTGACCGGCGCGCCCGCCGCCGACCTGCCGGGCGAGCTGACGCTGACGCTGCGCGCCGCCGCCAACCCGTACCCCGGTCATGCCGGCTACCGCTTCGGCTTGGCGCAGGAGGACCTTCAGCCCGTGCGCAGCGAGCTGCCGGGCTTCACCACCGACGACGCCGGCCGCGTGCAGACCGAGGTGACGCTGGCCAAGGCGCCGGACAGCTCCAGGCCGCTGGAGGCGGTGCTGCGCGCCAACGTCTTCGACATCGGTGGGCGGCCGGTGCAGCGCGAGCTGGTGCTGCCGCTGCGCCATCAGCCCTTCGCCATCGGCGTGCGCCCGCGCTTCGACGGCGACGGCGTGCCGGAAGGGGCGACCGCCGGCTTCGACATCGTCGCCGTGGCGCCGGACGGCACCGCCGTCGCCCGCAACGACCTCTCCTACGAGCTGTTCGAGGAGGAGCACGAGTACGTCTGGTACGAGGCGAACGGCCGCTGGGACTATCAGTCCAAGGTGAAGGACCGCCGGGTGACCGGCGGCACGCTCCAGGTCGCCGCCGACAAGCCGGCCGGCGTGGAGGAGCCGGTGCAGGCCGGCCGCTACCGGCTGGAGGTGTTCGATCCCAAGGCGGGCGTGGCCACCAGCGTGCGCTTCGTCGCCGGCTGGTGGGTGACCGCCGGGGCCGCCGACCGGCCGGACAAGGTGGACGTCACCGTCATGCTGCCCAACTACCGCGGCGGCGAGACGGCCCGCGTCTACGTCCGCCCGCCGTACGAGAGCGAGGTGCTGATCGCCGTCGCCGACCGCAAGGTGCGGCAGGCGCTGACCCGTTCCATCGGGCCGGAGGGCGCGTTCCTGGAGATCCCCGTCGATCCGTCGTGGACCGGCGGCGTGCACGTGCTGGCCACCGCCTTCGGCACCGCCGACCCGCAGCAGAAGGGTCCGCCGCGGCGCGCCATCGGCCAGTCGTGGCTGGCCATCGATTCGGCGCCGCACGTGCTGGCCGTGGCGCTGTCCGCTCCGGCCGAGAGCGAGCCGGAGCGCACCGTCACCGCCGAGGTGACCGTGACCGGCGCGGAGGAGGGGCAGCCCGCCTTCGTGACGGTGGCGGCGGTGGACGACGCGGTGCTGCAGCTGACCGACCACGCCGCCCCGGACCCCAACGACCATTACCTCGGCCGGCGCCGGCCGGCGGTGGAGATGCGCGATTCCTTCGGCCGGCTGATCGACCCGGCGCAGGGCGACCGCGCCCGGCCGCGCGCGGAGGCGCCGCGCGTCCGTCAGGTGGGCGGCCTGCCGCAGAAGACGTCGCGCGTGGTGGCGCTGTTCTCCGGCGTGCTGCCGGTGGGGGCGGAGGGCAAGGTGTCCGTCCCGCTGGACCTGCCGGACTTCAACGGCCGGCTGCGCCTGATGGCGGTGGCGTGGAGCGGGGGCAAGCTGGGCCACACCCAGGCCAGCATGATGGTGCGCGACGGCGTCGTCGCTGACCTGGCGTTGCCGCGCTTCCTGGCGCCCGGCGACACGGCGCGGATCACGGCCACGATCGAAAACCTCGCCGGCCCGGCCGGCGACTACACGCTGGCGCTGACCGCCGAGGGCGCGGTGGCGATCGCCGACGGCACCGTCCCGGTCGGCGGGCTGGCGCGCGGCAAGCGGATCAGCGCCGACCGCGTTCTGGCGGGCACCGGCGTGGGCCTGGGCACCGTGCGCCTGGAGGTGACCGGGCCCGAGGGCTTCCGCCGCGTGCACGAGTGGGACATCGCGGTGCGCGCCGACGCGCCGCGCGTGATGCGCCGCACCGTGGCGCAGCTGCCGCCGGACAAGGAGGTCACCATCGCCCCCGACGCGGCCGCCGGCCTGCGGCCGGAAACCGCCGTGGTGGCGCTGTCGCTCGGCACCCTGCCGGAGTTCGACGTGCCGAACCTGCTGCAGGCACTGGAGCGCCACCCCTACGGCAGCGCCGAGCAGGCGGCGGGCCGCGTTCTGCCGCTGCTGCAGAGCGGCGACCTGCCGGTTTCGCTGGGGCTGGCGACGGCGGAGCAGGTGAAGACGCGGGTGCAGCGCTCGCTCGACCGGTTGATGACCATGCAGCGGCCGGACGGCGCCTTCGCGCTGTGGTCGCCGAAGGGCGACGCCGACCTGTGGCTGTCGTCCTTCGTCATGGACGTGCTGGGCCGCGCCCGCAACGCCGGCTACACGGTGCCGGAGGTGCCTTACCGGAAGGGCATGGAGTGGCTGCGGCAGGTGATCGACAACACCTGGTTCGACGTCGACGAGCTGCCGGGCCGCGCCTACGCGCACTACGTGCTGGCGCGCGGCAAGGCGGTGGACGCGGCGGCCGTGCGCTACTTCCAGGAAGCCTTCTGGCCGAAGTTGCAGACCGACATGGCGCGCGCCCAGGTGGCGGCGGCGCTGGCGCTGATGGGCGAGGGCAAGCGGGCGTCGGAGGCCTTCGACGGGCTGAGCCACGCCCGCGTGGTGGCGCCCAGCCTGCGCGACTACGGCTCCGTCGTGCGCGACGAGGCGGTGGTGATCACGCTGATGGCCGAGAGCGGCGTGGTGGATCGCGACAAGCTGGTCGCCGCCGCCGACCGTCTGGTGAAGGTGCACGCCGCGGTCTCCAACCCGTCGACGCAGGAGCAGGCGTGGCTGCTGATGGCGGCGCGCGCGCTGGCCGAACGCTCCGGCGCCGTCAAGCTGCAGGTCGCCGGCCAGCCGGTGGAGGGCAACCGGCCCTTCTACCGCCGCGTGGAGGGCGAGCCGCTGACCGTGAAGAACGCGGGTGGTGAGCCGCTGCATCAGGTGGTCAGCGTCGCCGGCGTGCCGGACCAGCCGGCGGAGGCCGCGGAGAACGGGCTGAGCATCCGCCGCAGCACCTTCGACATGGACGGTCGCCCGGTGGACCCGGCCGGCGTGCGCCGGAACGACCTGCTGGTCGTCATCCTGGAAGGTGCGTCCTCCGGTTCGCTGGAGCATCAGGCGCTGGTGACCGATCTGCTGCCGGCCGGCTTCGCCATCGAAAACGTCCGCGTCGCCGACAGCGGCCAGTTGGGCGCGCTGTCGTGGCTGGGCGTGCTGTCGCCGGCCCATCACGTGGACTTCCGCGCCGACCGCTTCGTGGCGGCGGTGGACCTGAGCAAGGAGCGGCCGGGCTTCCGTCTCGTCTACCTGGCGCGCGCGGTGACGCCCGGCGACTATCTGGCGCCCGGCGCCTTCGTCGAGGACATGGTCCGCCCGCACCTGAACGCCCGCGCCGCCGCGGCGCGGGTGCGGGTGAACGCGGACTGATGGGGAAGGAGCGCCGCTGGGCCTAGAACTCCTTCGGATGCGTGCGGTGGCGGGCGATGATCATCATCACCGCCACCACCGCGCCGAAGAACGCGGTCATCGCCACGTAGAACGCGAGCGCGATGCCGACGGTCATGGTGCCGACCAGCACCATCAGAAGGATCCATAAGCCCAGCGACACGATCGTTCGTGCCGACATGGTGTGTCTCTAACCCTGCCTGTGTCTGGATGTTTGTCTGGATGGGGCGGAGGAGGCTTTTGCAACGCCTCCACGCTGCCACAGATCATCGTGCGGGCACGGCGTGGCAAGCTGTCACTGCGCGCCCGCGCCGCACCCGATCGGGTAGGTGGCGAGGCCGTTGTAAAGCCCTCGCGTGCTTCGTAGGTTGGGTTGAGCGCCAGCGAAGCCCAACACACCTGGCACCGCGGGCACGTTGGGCTTCGCCTGCGGCTCAACCCAACCTACGAAGCGCTTGCCCCCGGATCACTTGCCCGCCGCCAGCTTCGCCTCGGTCGCCTTCGCCTCGGCCTTGGCCGGCGCGGCGTGCGCGGTGGACTGGCTGGCCTCGCCCTGGCGTTGTGGGGCCAGGGCGGCCACCAGACGGTCGAGGATGTTGAAGACGATCTCGCTGCCATAGCCGGCCACGAAGGACAGCGCGTAGCGCGACAGGTTCTGCACCGCGGCGCCTACCGTGGCGGCGGAGCCGGGATCCCCGCCCTCGGCCGGGCGGACGAACCAGTGGATGATCAGGCCGGACAGGATGCCGATGCTGATGCGCAGGCCGTAGCGGATGCCGGAATCGGAGGTCAGCGTGCCGTCGCGCATGTCGTAGGAGAACTTGCGCAGCACGAAGGCACAGGCCCCCAGCGCGCCGTACAGCGCCGGCAGGATGAACAGCTCCATGAAATGGCGGATGTTCACCAGGGCGCCCATGTGGACGTAGTGCTTGTACTCGCGCACCGTCCCGGCGGTGTTGGAACGCGCGATCTCCGCCTCGTCCAGCGCCGTACCGGGCAGCAGGAAGGAATAGGCTTCCAGCAGGTGGTCGTAGCTGCGCAGCTGGATCAGCGCCGTGTGGTATTCCGGCTCCATGACAGTGCGGGTCGGGCAGTTGTTGGTCTTGCCCGCCGGTGCCGCCGCGCGCGCCGGCTTCTCCGTCGCGGCCGTGGCCGCCGCTGGAGCTGCGGCGGCCGGCTCGGCCAGGGACTTGCAGAATTCCGTCTGGCTCAGCGTGTAGTCGCGGACGATGCTCCATTCCGTCTTGATGCCGTCGATCAGGCTGGTGGCCGAGATGAACGCCGCCTGCACCAGCATCAGGAACGCCAGCAGCATCAGGAAGCCGCCGTTGTAGCG